>TARA_B110000305_G_scaffold68110_1_pt1 | contig 9831 bp, 8 predicted proteins | sample TARA_B110000305 | Tara Oceans TARA_B110000305 (sample SAMEA4397930) | marine metagenome | biome: Polar Biome; feature: [SRF] surface water layer (ENVO:00010504); material: water (ENVO:00002006), including particulate matter (ENVO:01000060) such as... | depth 5 m | reverse complement strand
GATTTTTGTACGCTCCTTCTGTTTTGATATTTTGCTAATTTAAATTTCTAGCAACAATATTTTAACTAACTGTCCAGTCTAATCTAGTACTTTCATTTACTTTATACAGTTGATTTCAAACAATTCGGAAAGTATAGTGAAGAGGGTGATTAAAAAGAAATAAGATACGCATTTAAGGATTCAAAAAAGGAGGCATTAGTTAAACTAATACCTCCTTTTTTGAATTTTCATAGTTCTATTATGAATTAGTCACAGTGAAAAAACTCACATGCACATTGATAAAATCAATAATAATATTTTTGATTTTAACGGTTAACCTCAATTAACAGCCAAAACACCTTCCCGGCATAGTTCCTGAGTATCTGAACAATAATCCCATCTTTGGATTACACTAAAAGCTCTTTCGACAGGAACTATTCTCATTAATACATAAGTAAAGTCCTCATTTGGAACGTTATAATCATGAATCGTTTTGAATTCAGATCTGTCTTCTTCTTCCAAATTAACTTGACCGACTTTAATATATTTAACCGTTTCAAATCTACCGTCAGAATATTCTCTTTTTAAAGCGAAGTACACTTCATCAGACTCATTAATTAGTTCTAAATGAAAGTGTACTTCGTTATTGTTACACAACCCTGTAGCGCTTACAATTGTTTTGTTTTCCACTACTTGTGTTATATTCTTACTGGTTAAGGTAATTCCGTTACTAGCCATTGTCAATGATGTGCTGGCTAACAATATTGCGATATATGTAATTATTTTATTCATGTTTTATTTGTCTACAGATGTAAAGATATACTTGTGGTACGGATAATAAACGGCTTAGTTTCCCAACGTGAAGATTTGGTTTCCAAAGAGTCACCGATGTTGGTTATTGGTTAATTCTTCACTCCAATAAGTAATACTAATGTCTAAGCATTAATTCTTTTGGCATCTTTACGAAGAACTCGCTAAACTCCAAATTAGGGTAATAATAATTTGTAGAAATTATTTAAGAATAACTGTTAGCGCCTTGTAAAATAAAAATAACCTTACCCGTGCATTCATTTAATATTGGCAATCCATCAATCATAAGTTTTTGTGATATAGTTTGATGCTTCTCTTTTAAACCCTTAGCAGTGAGTAATTTATCAGAATAAATTGATTCAATAATTTCAAGGTCCAAATGGTAAAATGCTTGATTGTCAAACTCAAGTGATTTTTTAAAACCTAAAAACCTTAAAAATTTTGATTCATCGCCAATCCCAGAACCTTTGGCTTCAATATTAATAAAAATAGGAAATGGTCTTTATTCGCATTGCTCCAATCATTAATTTCTAAGAGCGCTGATTTAAAAGTGATATTGTTCGTTTCATAACCCACATCTGTTATGTGAATCAGTTTGAAACCAGGTTCTTTTAGTTCTTTAATCCAAGATTTCCTATTCATTGCTTTAACAAAGCTATTAATTCGTCTCTTTTAATAGCAGCTCCTTTGGAATCATAATTAACATCAAATTCAAGTCCACCAATATTAAAACGATCAAGTTGTTCTGTTAAAGTAGCATGACCATATTTTATTTTTTTTTGGTCATTATTTTTACCGAGTAAAGAAAGACATCAAAACTTATTAAAAGAAGAACCACTCTTATACCAAAGAGTATCTATTAATGATATTGCTTCTTATTTAGGAATTGCCTGAGAAACACTAAGTAGAATTAGAGATCAAATAAATGGAACTCCATAAACGAAAAAGACTATTCAACTCAATATCCAGAAAAGAGGGAATTGAATAAATCTGGTCAAATGGGAACTAGTTTTATCTGATTTAGTCAATTAAACTCAGATACTGAAAAATTTAAAGAAAATGTAAACACGATTATTCAAGACTTGACAGGTCACAATATTAAATTACTTTGGATAAACCCTGAATTGGCATAAGTATGATTTACATTCAAAGTCGATACTGAATCCTACTCGGTAATCACCAACTTAAAAACACCATTCTTACCACCAATTCTTACCACCACATAATAAGCGCCATTCGCAACGGATAAATCAAAAGGAATCTCTGCCCTATTAACAAACGATTCATTCCGTACGATTCTACCTCCTTGACTATAAATCACAACATTCACATTCGATTGTACAGCATCAAATTGAATTGAAAACTGACCAGAAGAAGGATTCGGTGAAATTAAAACCACCTCGCTGCTTATTTCTCCAATACCGATTGTATTGATTGTAAAACAAGCACTCGTATCCGAACAAAAAGCCGAGTCAATGATAACCGCGTAATTTCCATTCACTGTTGGAATAAAAGACGCGTTTGTTTCGCCGGAAATCGGAGCGTAGTTCGCATCACAATCTACCCATTGATACGCATTTGAAGTGGTTTCTGCCGTCAGTAAAACGCCGTTAGTATTCACGTTTGTATTGATGAACTCCACTGTAACATCAAGCGTTACAAGGCTATCGCATCCCGCAGCATTCGGCAAAGTAAAGGTCGCTGAATTGTTGCTCGAAGAATAAACGTTCCCGTCAATCCAAGTAAAAGGCTCACATTCTGTTCTCGTGTCAATACTTGAAGAATTTTCAATGGTAAGGTCAACATAGGCTATTGAATCACAACCGTATATGTTAGAGACAACGGTAGCATACGTTCCTGTTGATGTATAAACAGAACCATTCCAAGAGAGCGAATCACAAGCCGAAATTGTTGAATACGAGTTGACAGGATTGCAAATCGGAGCCACATAAATGGAGTAGTCCTCAACCTCCCCATCAAAGCCTTCTTGGCAAAAAAGTGGATCGGTATTGTACTTTCCAGAAACGCGCATCGTAGTTTTTCCAACCCAAGCAGTGAGCGGAACGGTAATCGTAAGCGGTGATAAATCCGTTATTCCATCGGGCGTATTTTGTCCGAAGCCCAAATCGTATTCTTCTCCCGCATCTTCAAAATCAGCATCGTGGTTCCAGTCGATCCAAGCTTTGGCGTTTGTTATGTAGTTTCCATCCGTGTCAACGTTCAGTGTCAAATCATGTGAGCTTCCCAGTTCCACAATTGTGGAATCTGTTGCTGTGTAATCTGTGTACCCTTGAAGCTTTCCAGTCGGATTGTTTATCGTATTGAAATCAACCAAAGTGATTCCCGTTGAGTACGACATATTTCCAAAAGAAGTACAGTAATCAAACGGCTTTGTTGTGTACATGAACTTATACGTTTCCGTTGTGTCTCCAGCGTCGCCCACAGCGAAAACTTTAAAGAAAAGCTTCGTTCCAGCTGGTTGATTTGGAAGTGATGTACTTGATATCCAGTCATTTCCTCCTGTGTTTGTCATTAAAATCGCATTGCCAAAAGTTGGAACATTGACCGACCATTCAACGTAAACACTCGAAATTGTATTGTCGTAAAGAATTGTAGCGTTCACGAATTGATCAATGCCAAACAATGGAGCTTGATCTGTTGGCATGTCGGTAATTGAAGTGTTCGTAATTGAGGGGTAACTCTGACGTCCGTCTAAAGTAAACTCCCAAAGACCACGTCCCCACGTTGCGGCTCTAAGCGTATTTGAACCATACATTACTTCCATTTCGATAATAGAGGTGTTTGGTAAATCTGGATTGTACAATGACCATGAGTTATCGGCCATCGCTTTTTTGTAAACACCTATTTCCGTTCCTAAATAGATAGTCGATTCATTCGTATGATCAATAACGACAGATCGAATTGGCATGTCGTTGAGGTTGTAAGTTATGTTTTGCCACGTGATTCCTTGATTCGTTGTGATGAATACTTTTTCACCATTGGCCTGGTACGAAGCATAAGTGACAACAATAACCCAATCGTCATTTGGATCGAAAGCAATATCCGAAATTGAACTGTTCGGCAACGTTCCTTGAATATCTTGGAAAGTAAGACCGCCATCCAATGATTTTTCAATGTCTTGTCCTCTAGCAACAATTAAACGTTCTGAATTGGTTTCCGCAACCGTTGCATAGCTTATGGTTCCTGAGAAACTTGGCGTTCCTAATTTCGTCCAAGACGACCCGAAATCATCACTTCGGTAGACTGTATCTCCCATGTGGTAAACTTTCATGTGATCGTTTGGATCGTAAAAGAGCGGCGCGATCCAACCTCCATTTTGATTTGGTGGAGTAGCACCGTCTTGCGATTGACCACCATCTTTGGTTCTTCTTCTACCTCCATATTGAACGCTTCCAATCATCCAATCGTCGTTCAATGGGTGAATAATTCCTTCCATTCCATCTGCGCCGTAAAATTCAACCCAAGACGTTTCGGTTTTGATACTTGTACCGTTGTCTTGAGATCCTGTTATCGTTCGCTCATGATTGGATTGACTGACACCAAGGTTGTAATATTCACGAATGGATTGTCCTTCAAAAATTTCCCAAGTCACTCCATTATCAAAACTTCGACACAAAAAACCGTCTGTGTTGATCCAGAATACACCATTAACGCATGTTGCTCCTCGAATATCAGCGTGAACATACGTTCCGGTTGTATTGTAGTTCGCATTTCCTTGACTCCAATACGTAGCTTGGTTAAACGTTTGACCTTCGTCCGAACTCATGTGTACATCGATGTCACCAAACAACATGATGTTAGTGTCAACATCACTAACGGCATAAGCGCCGTAATTACTGATTCCAGGTGTTGATAGCAAGGTGAAATTAATCCCCTCATCGGTTGATTTCCAGATTCCGTCGCTGGAACCCACATAAACACAGTTTGGGCAAGCAGCTGAAATTGAAATTTTTGCATTCCAAGCTCCATTTCCAGGAATGGTATTCGATAAACTAAAAGTTAACCCGCCATTTGTCGAGATGTAAATCGCACTGCTGTTGTTCAATGTATAAGCATAAATAATATCTGGATTTGTTGGATGAAAAGCAATCGTAAGAAAATCCAAAGCGGCGACAGGAGTTGTCCATGTTGTCAAGTTGTCCGCAGACCGAAAAAGACCTTCATTCGTTCCAATAAATATCAATCCTGGGATTGTTGGATGGTGCGCAATTTGATAAATCTGACGGTTCGTTCCCATTCCACCCCAAAGTAAGTTCGTCGGATTGAAATTTGTCACATTCCATGTATCACCTCCGTCTGTTGAAAGGTGGATCCCATGTGTCGTTCCATTTCTAGAATTCCGAACGTTGATGTAAATAGAATCTGAATCGGTTGGAGAAACGGACATCGTGTTTACACCTGTGGCAAACAAAAAATCAGTTGTGCTTTCCGTCCAAGTGACTCCACCGTCAACAGTACGCCAAAAACCGCCACTTCGAGAACCAAGATAGATTTTTAATGGGTCTGTTGGGTCAGAATAATAGGATTCAACTCGGCCCAATCCAGCGGAATAATGACCTGTAATTTGTTCTAAATAGTGAGGGCCTAATTCTTCCCAGCCGCCATCGAATAATGCCATGGAGCTCGATGGTGTAAAACCTTCAGATGCTTTTTTTACAAAGTAAGGATCTACTGAACTTCGATCTCCTGAAGGATAAAATTTAGGTTCCGTTTCGTAAAGCCATCGTTGGTATCCTTTCCATCCAGAACCTTTTTTTGTGATGTCAATGGACTCAAAATGTTTTTCGGCTTCGATAACAACATCGTAAACATTTATGCTGGGATCGTTCATCATTTCCTTCCACAATTGCGCGCTGGCAGTGCTAGAAATGAACAGTAAGGAGAGAATTAGAAGTATCGTTTTCATTTTCTAAAGATAGCCCTTTTCTCAACGGAAAGTAAATTTTTATGGATCAATTATTACTTTTGAGCTTGCTTAAATTTGTCCCATCCTTGTTATTCCTGCTTCTTTTTTCTTGTGCAGAGGATTGTTCTAAATGTGAAAATAAATTGGAATATGTTATTTCAAATCAACAAGCTCGTATTAGTGTTTCGAAATCTAAAATAGAAGACTCTATTGCTTCTGAAGTTTTGATGACAGTGAATGTGACAGCGGATGATAAATATACCGTAGATGGTGAAGAGTATGCAATAGATGAAATTACTAAGATGATTGATCAAAGGATGAATTCAGAAACAATTTCGAGTAGAAAAATAAAATTAGAAGGAGATAAAATGGCACATTACGATCCCTTTTTTAAACTATTAGTAGTGTTGCAAATAATTGGATTGGAACCAATTTTGGCATATTTGGAGAATTAAGAGTTTTATTCAAGACCTACAACGGCTCAATTTCATTCCGTTTCAAATACACTTCAACAATAATTCGAGACACCAATTCCATGTCCATTTCTTCTGGCACAAGAAGCATCCGATACGCAGTTTTTCGGTATTTCGTCTGCATCTTTTCTACAACACCCAATTCTAGCAATACCTTTCGCGCGAGGATTTTCCCCCCATAGCAATATTTAAAGGAGTTGTTGTTGATGTCGCCCTTCATGATAGAAATCCGATGCAGCATCTTGTGCGTTTTTCGGAAGTACTTTTTGATTTGCTTCACCCGAACTTTAGAAACTTCTTCCCCGTGCAGAATTACCGCGGTGTAGTTCGCAGTTTCATTCAGTTCAGTTAAGAACTTCTTTCGTTCTTCAGAGGTTTGCTCCATGCCGCCAATTTAATGGGATTTATTCTAACTTTAAGAAAGAATTTCTTTTAATAAGTTCATCTTTGTCATTTACACGTTCTAATTCATGAATGATACCCTCAAAAAAGCCTTGAAAATTATTGTTCCAATTTCCATTGGGATGTATTTGACTTGGTATTTTTTAAGCGGACTTAGCGAGAAGGACATTCGGGAAACAAAGCATGCCATTGAACACGCCAATTACTTTTGGGCCTTTTTAGGTCTGCTCGTTACATTTCTTAGTCATTTTAGTCGGGCATACCGATCACTTTTTTTGTTCGAGCCTCTGGGATATAAACCCAAATTGAAAAATGTATATCACGGCGTTATGGCCGGGTATGTGATTAATTACACTTTACCAAGATCCGGTGAATTTGCCCGTGCAAGCCTTCTTGCGAAATACGAGAAAATTCCGTTTGAAAAGGGGTTTGGAACCATTGTCGTTGAGCGTGTAATTGACGCAATGGTATTCGGTTTGATCTTTCTAATTACGGGGTTATTAAGAATAAATTCGGGTGATATTGATGCGATCACAAATTCAGGAGAATCGAGTTCTAATTGGACAATATACATTCTTCTTGTATTCCCTGTGATTGGCAGTGTAGGTCTATTTTTCTATTTCAAAAATGAAAAATTCAAGCGCTTTGTCAAAGAGAAGTTTCTCGGGTTTTACCAAGGAACAAAGTCAATTTGGACGATGAAGAAAAAGTGGGCATTTATAGCACATACCTTCTTTATTTGGGGCGCGTACATTGGTGCTTTGTGGCTTTTCGCGCTTTCTTTTCCGCAAACGGCTGGAATTGGAATTGATACCGTTTTTGGCATTTTCCTCGTTTCAGCGGTTGCCGTTGGTCTTCTGCCTGGTGGAATTGGCGCATATCCTGTTTGGGTCACAAAAGTTTTGGCATTGGATGGTGTCCATTTTGCCGCCTTGGGAATCTTCGCTTGGGGTGCACAAACGCTCGCAATTGTCGCGCTCGGACTTCTTTCTTTGTTTTTAATTCAACGGCAGCCGAGGGAAGAGCCGGAACAGAACGAAGTTGAGATTTAGTTTATGAATTTTATTTCTTAAACATTCAGTGGAAGTAAATATAAATGAATGTGAACCAAATAAATAAAACGGATCATAGACTAGTTATTCGTAATTTGGATAATCCGTATAGCCCTCTGCTCCGTCCCCATACCATTGAGAATTATCACGATCTGCCAATGACCAATTGTTCTTGAAACGCTCAACCAAATCTGGATTGGCAATGTAATCACGGCCAAAAGCAATTAAATCTGCTTCGTTTTTTTCAAGGACTTCTTCTGCTTTTTCTTGTGTGAAATCACCGCAGAGCATTAAATTTCCCTGATAAATGGAACGCAGAATTCTCCACAATTCAAACTTGACCCCCACAGGATCACCCATATGACTAAGGTGCAAATAAGCAAGGTTCAGAGGGTTCAATATTTCAGCCAAAGAAGTGTACGTGTCGTACAATTCCTTTACTTCATCCTCAGCCTCTGCATAGCTGAAAGGTGAAATCCGAAGCCCAACTTTTTCTGATCCAACGGCTTCAATGCATTCTGTCAGCACTTCTCGTAAAAAACGAAGGCGGTTTTCACGATTTCCACCATAAAGATCTGACCGTTTATTTTTTGATTGGACAAGAAATTGATTGGGCAAATACCCATGCGCTCCGTGAATTTCAACACCATCAAATCCAGCTTCAATTGCCATTTCGGTGCATATTCTAAATTCTTGAACCGCCGTTTTAATATCTTCAACAGACATTGCTTCTGGAACAGGGTAGGGCTGTCTTTCTAAATCATAAGTGCTAATATCTCCCGCCTGTGCTATTGCCGACGGAGCCAATAACCGACCACCTTTGGGTAAATTATTCGTGTGTCCGACCCTGCCGGTATGCATTATTTGCAAGAAAATTATTCCGTTCTCATCATGAACAGCTTGAGTTACTTTTTTCCAACCTTCCAATTGTGCCTCATTGAACAACCCCGGAATGTTTTTATACCCAAGCCCGTTGGAAGAAGGCGATGTTCCTTCCGCTATAATAATTCCAGCTCCAGACCGCTGACGGTAATATTCAACCATCAAGTTGTTCGGTGTGTTTTCGTTCACTGCACGACAGCGCGTTAAGGGTGCCATTGCAATTCTAGAGCTCAAGTCTAAGGATCCCAGCGGATAGGGTTCAAATAATTTCATGTTGAAAAATAAAGAAGATACTTAAGAATTCGGCGTCAATGTTTTACCAGTTGAGATCGCTGTGCTGCAAGAGAAGGAATGTTCCAGCGCAAACCAACCCCTGTTTGGCTCATTTCAAGATTTTTAAGAAATCCATTTAACTTTTGACTTGCATGTTGTTTGTGCAAGATGTAGGCAGTTATATCGAGAATAAACAGAAATCCTCCCTGCATGAGAATGCTGGTTCCAAACCCTTCAAATTGATCGCGTTTTTCCAAATTGGATTTGGCTTCGCTCCGGAGTAACAAACCACTCGTCATGTATGCAATATCGAGTCCTGTATTGAATAAGAAGATCTTTTCCGTTTTGTGTTGTTCTTTAATTGTTTCGGCAAAAGAAAGATCGGTTGCTCCTTTTCGTGCCTTGAAATAACCGGGAATTGCCAAACCCAAATTAACAGTATTCCAAAAGAAGTTCATTTGATGAAAATAATGAGCATGACCTTTTGAAGTTGTTGCCCAACCGATAGCGCCTGCCGCCAAATTGGCTGTTGCCCAACTTCCGAGACCTACCATCAATCGTTTGTCAAGTTGCAAGCGCTCTTTGTTGTAGTCCTGCAATTGTGCATTGGATAAAAGTGTAAGAAACAAGAAAGGTAGAAGGATGAATTTCATAATGTAAAAGTACGAAAGTTAAATGTTAAACTAAAGTGCATAAAACACCTACTTACTAAATGTGATCAAATACTTAAGCCCGTCGATGGATTCCGTGCATAAATTCCCATTGATTTGTTCTGTGAGCGCATCAACAATTTTCAGACTAAAGGACTTTTGTCTATTTAGATTAAGATTTCCATCCATCCCGACTCCGTTATCCTTCTTCAATTAATTGGTGTTTTTTCTGTCGCTTGCTTTTAATTCCATTTTGATACTTCCCTGTTTTTTTGTATCGGCATGTTTAAGAGCATTGGTTAATAGTTCCGTAATGGTAAGCCCAAGATTAATTGCAAGGTCAATATCGAAAGCAATACCTGATTTAATTAAGTCTATCTCAA
>TARA_B110000305_G_scaffold67368_1_pt1 | contig 9834 bp, 8 predicted proteins | sample TARA_B110000305 | Tara Oceans TARA_B110000305 (sample SAMEA4397930) | marine metagenome | biome: Polar Biome; feature: [SRF] surface water layer (ENVO:00010504); material: water (ENVO:00002006), including particulate matter (ENVO:01000060) such as... | depth 5 m | reverse complement strand
TTTTAAATTAGCAAGATGGATTTTAAATCTAAATTATTAAACGATGCAGTGGAACAAATGTCCTCCTTACCTGGAATCGGCAAAAGATCTGCTTTAAGATTAGTACTTCATCTATTAGACCAGACTGAAAAGGAAGTAAAAGATTTTACACAAGCTTTTATTAGCTTAAAAGAACATCTTAATTTCTGTAATAAATGTTACCATATTACGGAACAAAAAATGTGTGAGATATGTCGAAATCCATCTAGATCTGAGGAATTAATTTGTGTTGTCCAAGATATTAGAGATCTTCTTGCGATTGAAAGTACTCAACAATTTTACGGAAAATACCACGTTCTTGGAGGGGTGATTTCCCCAATGGATGGAATAGGCCCAAATGATTTAAAAATTACTGAATTAAGAGACAGAATTATAAAGGAAAATACTAAAGAGATTATTTTAGCTCTTCCTGCGACTATGGAAGGTGATACAACTAATTTTTATTTATATAGAAAGCTTCAAGAAACCAACGTGAATATTACTTTAATATCTAGAGGAATTGGCGTAGGTAATCAATTAGAATATATAGATGAACTAACTCTTGGGAAGTCTTTATTGGATCGATCTGTTTACAAAACAAATATTACAAATTAACAGATTTGGAACTATCGGTAATCATAGTAAATTATAATGTTAAGCACTTTCTCGAACAGTGTTTAATCTCTGCTAAAAAAGCTTTAGAAGGAATTGAAGGTGAAATAATAGTAGTTGACAACAACTCAGTAGATGGTTCCGTAAATTTGATAAATAAAAAGTTTAGTGATGTTGTCTTAATTGCCAACAAAAAAAATACTGGATTTTCTGTTGCAAATAACCAAGGAATTAAAATTGCAAGAGGAAATAATATTTTATTATTAAACCCTGACACAGTTATTCAAGAAGATACTTTAAGAAAATGCTTGGAGTTTTTTGACAAAAATGAGGATGCAGGTGCCCTAGGAGTTAAAATGTATGATGGGAATGGAAGATTTCTTCCAGAGTCAAAAAGAGGACTACCAACTCCAAGTGTTGCATTTTATAAGATTTTTGGTTTGGCTTCTTTATTTCCTAATTCTAAAACATTTGGAAAATATCATCTAGGATATCTTTCTGAAAATGAAAATCACAAAGTAGATGTTCTTTCTGGTGCATTTATGATGATAAGAAAGAAAGTGCTTAACGAAGTAGGTCTATTGGATGAAACATTTTTCATGTATGGCGAGGATATAGATTTGTCCTACAGAATAAAAAAAGGAGGGTATGAAAATTACTATTTTTCCAAAACAAATATTATTCATTATAAGGGAGAGAGCACAAAGAAAAGCTCAGTAAATTATGTATTTGTATTCTATAAGGCTATGGTGATTTTTGCAGAGAAACATTTCTCAAAACAGCATGTTAAAACATTCTCAAAGCTTATAAATATTGCTATTTATTTTAGAGCTACAATTGCAGTTGTACAGAGGGTTTTAAAAAGGTGGATTTTGCCAATAATGGATTTTATTTTTTTTAGTGGTTTTATTTTTGGAATATCTACTCTATATCAGAACTTTTCTGGAATATCATTTCCAGAAGAAACAATAAAATTAATTATACCCATTTATGCATTAATATGGACAATATGTAATAGTATTTTCGGGAATCAAAACCCTCCTATTAAATATTCAAATCTTATTAAGGGAAATTTAGTTGGACTTATTATAATATTATCTCTGTATGCATTACTACCGAAAACCATACAATTTTCTAGAGCAATAATTCTAGGTTCGTCCGTAATTTGTTTGCTAATAAGTTTGTTCACTAGATCTACTTTTAAGGTTTTAAAAATTGGTTTATTTAAAGGTTTTACAGATTTACATAAGAATATAGCATTAGTGGGTTCACTTGAAGAAATTTCGAGAACAGAAAAACTTATGCTTATAGATAGTGATAGCTCTACTAATATTTTCAAAATATCTTCTGAAAAAAGTTTTGAGAATCAAGAAAATTACCATGGAAATATTTCTCAGCTAAACGAATTCATAAATATTAATAAAATAACAGAAGTGATTTTTTGTGCAAAAGATATAAGTGCGCAGAATATTATTTATTCTATGGCGGTGGTAAATTCAAAGAAAAATATTGATTTTAAAATAATTCCAGAGAAAACTCAATTTATTATTGGCAGTCAATCTATTTATACCAATGAAACATATTTCACAACAGAACTTAACCATATAAATAGCCTAGAAAACACAAGAAAAAAAAGAAATTTCGACATCTATACAGCTTTAATTTTAATTATTTTTTCTCCGCTTTTTGGGATAATATTTAAAAATTATTTAAAAGCATTAAAAAACATAAAAGGGGTATTATTAGGTGAAAAGACATGGATAGGTTATGAATATTCCATCTTAAACTCTAAACTGCCAAAAATAAAACTTGGTGTTTTTTCGATAGTTGATAAAGAAAAGAATATGCAAGAAGAAATTATTGATAAAATCAATATTATATATGCCAAAGATTATAACTTGCTACTAGACAGTAAGATATTTTTAAAAAATATTTTTAAATTATAATAGAATGAGATTCTTATTTATTAATATCCTAAATAAAGTTATTTTTGCACTTTAAGATTTTAAAAAAATTGAAACAGAATGGCAGAATTTAAAGTAGAGCTTCCTAAAATGGGAGAAAGTGTTGCAGAAGCAACCATCACAACTTGGTTAAAATCAGTAGGTGATACTATTGAAGAGGATGAGCCAATTGTTGAAATTGCTACAGATAAAGTAGATTCTGAAGTTCCTGCACCTTGCTCTGGTATTTTAAAGGAAGTTTTATTCAATGAAGGTGATGTTGTTGCTGTAGGGTCAATTTTTGCAGTTATTGATTCTGATGTGAGCTCTGAAAAAACCTCCAATAATATTCCTTATGAGCCAACTATTTCAAAAGAAGATATTGAAGAAAAAGTTAAACAGGAGATTCTAGAACCATTAACAAATTTAAGTAAAATTGAAATTAAAAATGATTTTAAAAATTCAACCAAGTTTTATTCTCCACTAGTTAAAAGCATTGCCTCTAAAGAAGGAATATCTATTGAAGAATTAGAAATAATTAATGGCACAGGCTCTAACCAAAGAGTAACAAAAAAAGATATTTTAAATTATGTGAGTTCTGGTAAAAAAATAAAGACCATAGATCCAATTGTCAAGAGTAACAAACCAATAAATAGCACCCAAAAACCGGTAAAAACTATTAGTGGTCAAGATGAAATAATTCAAATGGATAGAATGAGGAAACTTATAGCAGACCACATGGTGAATTCTGTAAATACTGCACCTCATGTAACATCATTTGTCGAAGCCGATGTTACAAATATGGTTCTATGGAGAAATAAAACAAAAAAAGAATTTTTAGAAAAAGAGGGTGAGAGATTAACTTTTACACCAATATTTATTGAAGCAATAGCAAAAGCACTTAGAGACTATCCATTGGTGAATTCTTCCATTGATGGTGACAACATCATCATTAAAAGCAATATTAATATTGGAATGGCAACTGCACTTCCATCAGGAAACTTAATAGTTCCAGTGATAAAAAATGCAGATCAACTAAACCTTGTTGGATTAGCTAAAACTGTAAATGACTTAGCAAACAGAGCAAAATTAAGTCAACTAAAACCAGATGATATTTCTGGTGGAACCTATACTGTTTCTAATGTTGGAACATTTGGAAATGTAATGGGAACACCAATTATTAATCAACCACAAAGTGGAATTTTAGCCCTTGGAGCAATTAAGAAAAAGCCAGCAGTAATTGAATCTGAATCAGGGGATTTAATTGGAATTAGACATATGATGTTTTTATCTCACTCCTACGACCATAGAAATATTGATGGTGCTTTAGGAGGTCAATTCGTAAGAAAAGTTGCAGATTATCTTGAGAATTTCGATATTAATCGAGACTTATAAATATGAAGAAGATACAGAAAATAACACTACTTTATTTAATATACTCTCTCTCTAGTTCTATTACCTACAGCCAAAATTCTAAAGACTTAAATCTTAAAACTCAAGGAGCCAATCAGTTAATGATTGAAAAAAAATATTCTATTGCCAAAGATATTTGGCTAGATATTGTAAAACTACAGCCGAAAAATGCAAATACTAATTACAAAACTGGAGTATGTCTTCTAGAGTCCTCCAATTCAAAATTAGAATCGTTGAAGTATTTAAAAGTTGCAGTGAAAAAGATTAATAAAAATTACTCTCCATTTGACAACACCATAACTACTGCCCCAATTGAATCATATTTTTATTTAGGGAAATCTTACCATATTAATGGATTTCAAGATTCTGCAATTAAATACTTGAATGAATTTAAAGAGTTGGCAACTAAAAAACATTACTTAAAAGATGAAAGTAAAAAAATAATCAAGTGGTGTGAAAATGTAAAAACAATAGCTAATAATAATGAAAATCATAAAGTTTTAGATGAATTTAAAAATACCAATACCGACTTTGACGATTTTAATCCGCAGGTTTCCAAAGATGGAAATACAATTGTGTTCTCATCAAACAAAACTAGATCTTTAAAATCCGGAAACCAGAATAAAGAAATCTTTGACATTAAAACAGGCAATCACTACACAGATATCTATATAATCTATAAAGATTTGAAAAATGATTCTTGGATGGATTCTAAATTATTAAAATTTTCAAAAACAAAAACCAATGAGATAGCAATTGGGAAATCTAACGATATTGAAAAAGTTTTTTTTACAAATATTGCAGAAGATCCTAAAGAGAAAAACACCGTTTCTTACAGCAGAAAGAAACAAAACTATTCCTATGCAAAAGAATTTTTGGATTTACCTGGCTTTAATATTTCAAGTTTAATGGTAACAGATAATGGAAAATATTTATTTTTCTCCAGCAATAAATCAGGTGGTTTTGGAGGAGAAGACTTGTGGTTCTGTCAAAGAAAAAATAGTTCTTGGACATCTCCGAAAAATATGGGGGATAAAATAAATACTGAGAATGATGAAATATGTCCATTTATGCATGCAGATGGAGTAACACTTTTTTATAGTTCAAATGGAGAGAAAAGTATTGGAGGTTACGATGTGCTTTATAGTCAAAAAGGAAGTGATCAAATTTGGAAAGTGTCTGAAAATTTAGGCACTCCAATAAATACAGTAAACGATGAAAAGTATTTTTCTACATCTACAGATGGTAAGAAAGGTTACTACTCGTCTATTAACAAACAACAAAATTCTGATATATTTTCTGTAAACATTACTAAACCCTACTCCAAACCTATTTTACTTTTATCTGGATATATTGAAAAAGGAAGCAGTGAAAATCTAGACCATAATTTTAAAGTAAAATTAACCAATACAGACTTAGAAAATACTCCTATTTTTTATCTGCCAAACAAATTTAATGGAACTTATGTATTTGATATTGAGCAGTGCTACAATTACGATGTGCAGTATTTCAAGTCATTGACTTTAAGTAGCGGAAAAGTAAAAGAAGTATTAATCCACGAGCAATCTATAAAGGCTCCTTGTGAAATCAACGAAGCAGTGACTATCCAACTTCCTGTAATCAATCAAAAAGGGGAATTAATAAAGAACAATAATTATGAAATAGCTAGAGATAGTATTCGTAAAAATTTCCAAGAAAAAAACAAGAAATACAGTTTTAAAGAGATTATAAATACAGAAAATAAATTAATTGCTCTTTTATTGATAGATGAAAATGGTAATATTGTTGACAGAGCTGTATTGACCCCAGATGGATTTAAATTTGAAATATTAAATTCTAGTCCTAATTATAATTTCAAATTGGAGAACTTCCCTGACAATTTAGAACTTTCTGACATTCCTATTATCCTTAGTGAAGAGGGTAAAGAAACCTTAATTCATGGGGATTTCGGAATAGATAATAGATTTAAATATTTAAATAATTTTAGCACATTCAAATTCAAAGAATTAATTGGATTAAACAATCCTTTATTTAAAGTCTTTTTAATTGATAAAAATGGGAAGATAATTCAAGAGGGGATTCTTACAGAAAATGGGTTTAAATTTGAGTTAATATCCTCTTCTACACAGTATAAATTCAAGCTAGAAAACTTTCCAGAAAACCTCGACCTTTCAGAAATACCATTGGAAATAGTTAACCGAAATGAAACACTTTTTGTAATGGGTGATTTCTCAAATAAAAGTGAATTTATTTTGCCAAAGATTCACTTTAAGAAAACATTTCAGACAAATGAATATACAATAAGTAACCATCCAGACTTCTTAAAATTCATGGAATTAGCTTTGGAAAAGATTGAAAAAAATGGAAAAGTTAAAATAGAAATTGTAGGATCAGCCTCTAGAATTCCCTCTTCAAAATTTACTAACAATACTGAACTAGCGAAACTAAGGATTGAAAAAGGAAAAAAAATAATTTATAATTATTTAGACTCTAAGGATATTGATAGAAAAAGTTTTCAAATTATAAAAGAAAAAGCCATTGTTTCAGGACCTAAATACAATTACAATATAAAAGATAAAAGTATTTATTACCAGTACCAGTATTTTAGTATCTGGGCGGAATAATCCTATAAATTTCATTTAAAAAGACTTTACTATTACAATGGACATCAAATTAGACAAACCACTTATAGTTTTAGACATTGAAGCAACAGGAGATCAGATAAATAAAGATAGAATTGTTGAAATTGGAATGATAAAAACTAATCCTGATGGGAGTGAAGAAATTTATGATCAAAGAATTAATCCTCAAATCCCTATACCATTAAACATTTCTGAAATTCACAGCATTTATGATTTAGATGTTAAAGATAGTCCCTCATTTAAAGAAGTTGCAAATGAAATTAAATCATTTATAGGCGATTCCAATCTATGTGGATTCAACTCCAATAAGTTTGATATTCCAATTTTAGAGGAGGAATTTATTAGAGCGGGATTAAAAAGTGACTTTGAATCTAAAAAGTTTGTAGATGTTCAAAATATATTTCATAAAATGGAAAAAAGAACTTTAGGTGCCGCACACGTATTTTATTGTGGCAAAGAGATGGAAAATGCACATTCTGCAATTTATGATGCAAGAGCTACTTTGGAAGTTCTTAAATCACAAACTAAAAAATATTCAGAATTAGAGAATAACATTGATTTTTTAAGCGACTTTTCAAAGGCTAATAAAGCTTCCATGGATTACGCAGGAAGAATAGTTCTAGATGATAAAAAACAAGCAATTATCAATTTTGGGAAACACAAGGGAAAAGAAGTAGAATTTGTATTTAAAAAAGAACCTGGCTATTATTCATGGATATTAAAAGGAGATTTCTCTCAAAATACCAAATCTTGTTTTACTAAGCTTTGGGAAGAATTTAAATCTAGGAAATGAAAATTATTTGTATTGGGAGAAACTATCTAGAACATGCAAAAGAAATGGGGAAACCTATAACAAAAGATCCTATTTTCTTTCTAAAACCTGACTCATCTCTTATAGGCAAAAGACAACCTTTTTATTTTCCAAACTTTAGTAAAAATATTCATTACGAAGTAGAATTAGTTTACAAAATTAAAAAGGTAGGTAAAAGTATTGATCCTGTTTTTTCTAAAGACTATTACGACAAAGTTGGTCTAGGAATTGATTTTACAGCAAGAGATCTTCAAGAAAAATGCAAGTTAAATGGCCATCCTTGGGAAATAGCTAAATCTTTTGATCAGTCAGCTTTAGTTAGTGAAGATTTTTTGGAGGTTAAGTCGTTGAAGGATTTGAATTTTTCATTGTTAAAAAACGGTGAAACTGTTCAAAAAAGTAACGCAAATCAAATGATCTTTAGTATTGATGAAATAATTAGCTATGTTTCTAATTTTATGACCTTAAAGATTGGAGATTTAATTTTCACAGGAACACCTTCTGGTGTTGGTTCGGTCAAAATTGGAGATAAGTTAGAAGGGTTTATAAATAATGAAAGTATTTTTTCTCTTAATATAAAGTAATTTAATAGTCAATAAGCTCTTGTATATATTCATTGCCATGCAGTACATCATTTACATCTCCATTAACTATTTGTAGCACTTTATCTTCTTTGTATACCAAGCCAAGGCCTAAGGCATATACTTCTTCGGAATTTTCATATTCCAACAAATTAGATTTATAATTTTGGTTTATTGTAACACAACTGTCAAAAGTTAAATCATTCAAGCTAAAACTCGTGTGTAAACTTTCAACTATATATTCTTTATATCCCAAATTGTTAAATGCATTTCCGTTCCAAAAAGTATTTGCATTAATTGGGAAAATTAGTTTTGTAAAGGTTGTGTTTTCTTCAATTTGTTGAACAGAACTAGCATTTTTATTGGCTACCCAGACATCTTTAATATTGAAATTCTGAGTAGTATCGGTCCGCCAATACCTTTCTATTCTATAAGATGTATCTCCCTGTAAATCAAGGTGATATTCTGAGATAACTTCTTTTAAATAATAGGAAGAAGTATCTTTCCCTAAAGAACTATGGATAATATTGGTGACAAAAAACTGTTTTTCTTTTTGCAATTCTAGTGGAAAATATTCATTGTAGGATTTTATTTCCGTGTATTGAATAGGATCACAGGATAGATGGAAAATTACTATTAAAAAAAAAATATTATTCTTCATTTTTCTTGTCAATTACTTTTCCTTTTTCGTAGTTTACTTTTTTCATGTTAGATTTTTCACCGTCATAGAAAAACCAAACACCTTCCTTCAAATTATTTTTAAAACTACCTTTAGTATCTATAGTTCCATCAGCAAAGTAATATATAAAATTGCCAGTTTTTTTACCCATTGTATAGTTGCCTTCTGACTTTACTCTACCTAGTTTGTAATATTGTTTCCAAATACCATTTTTTAGACCATTTACACAATTATACTCTTCCATAATTTTAACCGTTTTAGTTTCTTCATCAGCTGGATAATATAAATACTGGGTATCCTCCATGGCACCTTTATCAAAATTAAAGACATTAAGCAATTTCCCATTCCTTGAATAGGTAAACCATTTACCTTGTTTCATTTGATTAATAAATTTCCCTTTTGCCTTCACATAACCATTGTCGTAATACATTTCTGAGGAGGATAGAGAGTCATTAAGGAAATTCACTTTTGCAGAAACATGTCCTTCTGGAGCGAAATATGTAAAAAGTCCAACTGGCTTGCCGTTATTAAAACTACCCGTATATCTTTTGGTATTGGTTTTTTCGTGGTAACCGACCCAATCACCAATTTTTTGATTCTTTTTATTGAGTTGATTTATTTTAATATCCTGTGCGGGTATTAAAAATGAGGATAACAGTAAGAGAATAAAACTTAAAGGACTCTTCATATTTCTAAGTTAATTAAAATAAACCATCTTAATATGTGGAATTCCGTCTTCTAAATAAGTCTCTCCACAAGAAATAAAACCTAAGGAAATATAAAAACTAATTAAATATTCTTGGGCAGATAATTCAATGGATAAATCAGGGAATTTAGTTTTAACTTCCTTTAAAATATATTCCATTAATTCTCTAGCATATCCATTTTTCCTAAAGTTACTTTTTACTGCTATCCTACCAATAAAAACAGTATTGGCATCTTTATAGACTCTTCCTAAGGAAATTAATTGCCCGTCTAAAAATCCCAAAAAATGGTCAGCTATTAAATCTAAATCGTCTAATTCTTGGTAGGGGCAGTTCTGCTCCACTACAAAAACACTAATCCTTAATTTAAGCAATTCAAAAAATTGATTTTTTGTTAAATCTGTATAACTTATGCTGTGTAATTCCAAAAT
>TARA_B110000305_G_scaffold100011_1_pt1 | contig 9854 bp, 9 predicted proteins | sample TARA_B110000305 | Tara Oceans TARA_B110000305 (sample SAMEA4397930) | marine metagenome | biome: Polar Biome; feature: [SRF] surface water layer (ENVO:00010504); material: water (ENVO:00002006), including particulate matter (ENVO:01000060) such as... | depth 5 m | reverse complement strand
AAATCGTGATGTAGCCGAGGTCGCTGCCCCGGGTTTCAACCTTATTCGTTACCGCACGATGACAATTTCATGAGGTAAACGTGTTCAGCAGCTCTTGTCATCTGGCCTTCCACTCCTGGCGCTCGATGCCCTGACTATTCCTCGCATCATCGCCATCGGCGGGACTATTTCTGCTTATTCCGGATTTCTTTGATTCGGTGGCCCACTCCGGCAATCGCCTCGATTACAGGCTTGAGCTCCAAACCCAAGGAGGTGAGTCGATACTCCACCGTGGGAGGTGAGGTGGGCATCACATTTCTTTGCACGACTCCGTCCATTTCCAATCGCCGTAATCGTTGGGTCAACATCTTGGCTGAGATGCCTGATATGTCACTTTTCAGTTCCGTGAACCGTCGTGCTCTTTTGCTCAGATACCAGATCACATTTGGCGTCCAAGCTCCTCCAATCACGCTAAGACATTCGGTGAGCGGACACTTATCGGGCGGTTCGGAAACTGTTTTTTTGCGACGTGAGACCATGATTCTTTTCACTTTAACCGGTTACCAAATGGAAACCACATAATTAAGTTACTTTAGGTAAGTTAGTATACTTTTGTAACTTTATGAGTAGTCGTTTGCTGGCCGAGAGATTCGGCTGAACCAAAATATACTAGGACTACAACAAACCAATCCCCTCTGACCGGACCGGATCTTAAATTCGCTGCCCCTCGCAGCCCTCGCGCTCGTTTGGGCGGCTACATGCTACTTCCACGTTTACTCGACAAATGTCGCGCCGATCTCGCTGGAACCGTGGATGAATATCACACCAACTGTTTGCTCGACCAAGAATTCCTCCAATTCGTGGGGGTGGATCACAATGCCCTACGCGAACAAATCGGTCGCGGAAATGGTGACCACGCGATTCTCGATTGGATCACCGCCAACCAAACTCAGCCGCGCAGTCCCTAGGAAATCATCAGCTGGAATGAGTATCAAGAATCGCGTGCTCCAGCTCATCACACGGATCTTTCGGATTACTTTTTAGGGTCATAGCCAGCCACGACAAAACGCGGGCAGACATCCACAGTTGGCCGGATCTATTGGATTTCGACGACTATTGCAGCTTCGGCGGAATCGCCTGACCCCATGACCACGATGCACTCAGATAGCTCATTAGCCAAGCGGCTCAAGATAACCCACCCCATCATTCAGGGACCATTCGGAGGCGGGCTTTCTTCCGTTGATCTCGTGGCCGCTGTCTCAAATTCCGGTGGTCTCGGGTCCTATGGTGCCCACATCTTCAACGGGACCGAGATCAAGGAACTCTGTGTCCGTATTAGGACAAAGACCGATCGTCCTTTCGCGATCAATTTATGGGTATCCAACGAAGACCCCGAACTCTCAAAGTTCACGGAACCCCAATTCATCGCGCAAAGAAATCACTACGGAGAAGTTTACCAACGATTCGGCCTAGAGCCTCCGGAATGGGGCGACCAACATCCTGCAAATTTTGACGAACAGATGGAGGGTGTGCTGGAAGCCGCTCCGGCGGTTTTCAGTTTCGTTTTTGGAATTTCCTCACCCGACATCCTCAAGGCATGCCGCGAGCGAGGGATTCTCACGATTGCTGCCGCGACCACCATTGCAGAGGCAGTAGCAGTGGAGGAAGCGGGGGTGGACATGGTGCTGGCCACCGGGGCGGAGGCCGGAGGACATCGACCTTCATTTCTCCGTCCATCCGAGGACTCACTGGTTGGCACATTCGCATTGCTTCCAGCCGTTCGGGACAATGTTCGCATACCTGTGATCGCGGCCGGGGGAATCGCCGATCATCGCGGTGTCGCGGCGGCGCAGCAACTCGGAGCAGATGGGGTGCAAATCGGCACGGCTTTTCTCGCCTGTGCCGAATCGGGCACCACCTCGGCCCACCGAGAATCCCTGCTGGATAACATCGATGGCCTAACAACGTTGTCTCGCGCGGTCACCGGGCGCTTCGCTCGATTCCTACCGAACGAATTGTCGACCAACGCACCTACGAAGGGAGCCTCACCACTTCCCTTCCCCGCCCAATCCTGGCTGACTGGGCCGATCAAAAATGCGGCCGCAGTAACGGTGGATCCGGAATTCTCGTCACTTTATGCCGGTCAAGTCGTGCCACTCGTGAAGCACCCAAAAGTGGACGTTTTGATGCAGGAACTGATCCGTGGGTGGAACTAGACCCAAGGGAATAAAAAAAATACCCGGCCGCATCGTGCGACCGGGTATTGAAAATTGAACCTATATCAGGTGTCCATCAGTTCGCGGCCTGGGCGGCTTCGACGAGCTGCACAAAACTGCGAGCTTCAAGCGCCGCGCCACCAATGAGGCCACCGTCGATGTCGGCTTGCGCCAACAACTCCGGAGCATTGCCGGGCTTCATCGATCCACCATAGAGGATGCGAACCTTGTTGCCGATGGCAGGCGTAAAGCGTTCACCGAGTAGCTTGCGAATGAACGCGTGCACCTCTTGGGCTTGTTCGCTCGTGGCGACCTTGCCCGTGCCAATCGCCCAAACAGGTTCGTAAGCGATGACCACGTCCGTGGCGTTCGACTCTTCGACGCCGACGAGTCCGCCTTCGAGTTGGTTCTTAACGACATCCAAGGTGGAACCGGCTTCACGCTCTTCGAGGCTCTCGCCCACGCAGAGGATTGGCTTCAGTTCAGCCTTCAGCGCGGAGAGCACCTTCTGGTTGATGAATGCATCGGTCTCGCCGAACAAAGCACGGCGTTCGCTGTGTCCGAGGATCACGTAACGCACGTAGATTGAGCGGAGCATCTCAGCGGAGATTTCTCCGGTGAAGGCACCGTTGCGCTCCGGGTGCATGTTTTGGGCGCCCAGCTTAACGCTGGAGCCGTCGAGAGTCTGGCCGACAGACTCAACGGAAGTGAACGGTGGGCAAACCACGACGTCTACGTCGTTGGCTTTACCGACCTGGGCAACGATAGCTGACACGAGGTCAGCGGCTTCGCTGGAGGTCTTGTTCATCTTCCAATTACCGGCGATGAGTTTTTTACGAATCATGATATTTTTTATAAAAAGTAGTGAGTAGCGGGTAGTGAGTAGTGAGTAGCAGGGAATGGCGAGTAGAAGGAGATTTAGAGACAATCAATGCTCACCTACTCGCTACTCGGTGCTCGCTAGTCTGACAGAGCTTTAGCTCTGCAAGAAAGCTACACCGGGGAGGGATTTGCCTTCGAGGAATTCGAGACTGGCGCCGCCACCCGTGGAGCAATGGGAAACCTTGTCGGCTACGCCAAATTGCTTGGCCGCCGTCGCAGTATCTCCCCCACCGACCACGGAGATGGCTCCGCCGGCGGTAGCTTCAGCGACGGCCGCAGCCATGGCCTTGGTAGCACCGGCGAACTTCTCAAATTCAAACACCCCGGCAGGTCCGTTCCAGATGATCGTCTTCGATCCGAGGATGGCAGCGGTGTAGAGTTCGATCGACTTGGGTCCGGCATCGAGGCCTTCCCAACCGTCGGGAATACCCGAGGCATCGTCAGCGGCTTGGGTGTTGGCGTCCGGACTGAAGTCGTCGGCGCAAACGTAGTCGACCGGGAAAATCAGTTCGACGTTCTTGGCCTTCGCCTTGGCGGCGAGTTCTTCGACGATCTTCGCACCCTCTTCATCGAAGAGACTGCGACCAATCGCCATGCCATCGATCACCTTCTTGAAGGTGTAGGCCATGCCGCCACCGATGATGATCTTGTCGGCCTTCTCGAGTAAATTGGTGATGAGCGGAATCTTATCCGCGATCTTCGCGCCACCGAGGATGGCGAGCAATGGGCGCTGAGGATGATCGAGCACTTTGCCAAAAGCGGTGAGCTCAGCTTCCATCAGGAAACCAGCGGCCTTCTCGGGCAGGCTCACCCCAACCATGGAGGAATGAGCGCGGTGCGCGGTGCCAAAGGCATCGTTCACGTAGACATCACCCATCTTGGAGAGGCTCGCGCGGAAGGCCTCGACTGCGGCGGCATCGGCTTTGACCGAGGAACCATCTTCGGCCTTGGCCTTACCCTCTTCCTGAATGTGGAAGCGGAGATTCTCGAGTAGGAGCACTTGACCGGGCTGGAGCGCGGCGGCTTGAGCCTCGACGGTTGCGCCCACGCAGTCCTCGGCAAATAGCACTTCCTGACCGAGGAGCTTGGCCAGCTCGGTGGCGATGGGCTGAAGCGTGAACTTAGGATTGGCCTGACCATTCGGACGACCGAGGTGGCTCATCAAAACAACCGAAGCGCCTTGGGCCAACGCATGCTGGATCGTCGGCAGAGCCGCAACGATACGCTGGTTATTGGTGATTTCACCCGTGGCTTTGTCTTGCGGGACATTGAAGTCGACGCGGATCAGAGCGCGTTTACCAGCGAGCGTGAGATCGCGAATGGATTGGAAAGAAGACATGGTTTCGGAAGTAGTGAGTAGCGGGTAGCAAGTAGTGAGTAGCTAGGAACCGAAAAAAGAAGAGCGAGCAGCGGGGCGGCAGGAGCTTCAAAGAATGCTCACTACTCGCTACCCACTACTCGCTACTTTTGAGCGGCGACGAAGTCGCTGCTTAGATCTCCGCGGCGATCTTCTTGGCGAGATCGACGACGCGGTTGGAATAACCCCACTCGTTGTCATACCAGCTGACCAGCTTGAAGAATCGGCTGTTGAGCTCAATGGACGAGCCGGCGTCGTAGATCGACGATAGAGGATCGTGGATGAAGTCGCTAGAGCAAACTTCGTCCTCGGTGTAACCCAAGATGTCCTTGAGGTAAGTCTCAGACGCGGTCTTAAGGAGCGCGTTGATCTCAGCGAGGGAGGTATCCTTGGTGGTCTTCACGGTCAGATCGACGGCGGAAACCGTCGGGGTCGGAACGCGGAAGGACATACCAGTCAACTTACCTTGCACCTCAGGGCAAACGAGGCCCACGGCCTTAGCGGCACCGGTGGTGGAAGGGATGATGTTGATCGCGGCGGAGCGGCCACCCTTCATGTCCTTCGGGGAAGGACCGTCGACCGTCTTTTGGGTCGCCGTGTAGGAGTGGATGGTGGTCATGAGACCCTCTTCGATGCCGAGGCCTTCCTTGAGGAGCACGTGCACGATCGGCGCGAGGCAGTTCGTGGTGCAGGAAGCGTTGGAGATGAGGTTGGTCGTCTTGACGTCGAGGGTGCCGTCGTTGACGCCCATCACGATGGTGGCGACGTCTCCCTTGGCAGGAGCGGAAATAATGACCTTCTTAGCGCCAGCGTCGATGTGACCTTGGGCCTTGGTGTCTTGAGTGAAGAGACCCGTGGACTCGATCACGAGATCGACTCCGAGCTCACCCCAAGGAAGGGCGGCGGGGCCGGCACGTTCGCCGAGGACTTTGATCTCTTTGCCGTTAACAACCAAAATGTCATCGGCAGGGGCGTCCGGGGAGGACTTCTTGCTGGTGACGGTGCCGTTAAAGCGACCCTGAGTAGAGTCATACTTAAGAAGATATGCGAGGTTGTCGGCGGGAACGAGATCGTTCACGGCCACAACGTCGAGAGTTTCACCGAGCAAACCTTGCTCAACGAGGGCGCGAAATACCAAGCGCCCGATACGACCAAAACCGTTAATGCCTACTTTTACTGCCATGGGTTACTCCAATGTAATGGGTTAGATACTGAATTAGTTTAGCCCACGTCATCTGGACGCAGGAATGACGAGGGAAGTGAGCGGGATTGCCCTTGGCAAGGGGTTTTGCGATTTGGCCCCCACTCCTCCCCGGCTTGAGGGACAAATTAGCTCAATCTGACCGGCGCCACAGCCCGCAACCCAACGCCGGCAGCCATAGTTTTTCCGGGATATTCACAGGCGGCACCGGATGATTCGGATTTATAAAACGCTCGTGGTCTGCGACTTTCAACCAATCCCCTTCGGCTACTTCCTCGCCAATCTCGATTTCCACGTCGTGGAGCGTCGGATTAACGGCAAGCAAAAGTTGCTGCTCACCCTGCGGGCCGTCCGCGTTGTATAAAACCGCTGCTGCGAGCGAATCGGGAGCATACCAAAAGGCAAAAAACGCCTCCGAAGCCCGGGAATAGTGCCGCAGAAGCTCCCCATGGGCCGATCTGCGGAAGGCAATCCAATCAGAAAAATACGCGTGCGTGCCGGGAAACCGCTCCATACGCCGGTAATCGAGGGCGTTTAAGTCGCCCCGTTGATAGGTGTTGTTCACCCCATGCTTGGAACGGAGAAAATCCTGACCCGCTCCAATCATCGGGATCCCGATCGACGAAAACAGCACCGACGCCATCAAGTGGGTGCGTCGCCGATCGTTAGCCGTTGGCAAATGACCACTGCCATCCTCGTTTTCGGTGATCTCGTCGATCCAAGTGCGATCATCGTGCGATTCCACGTAGTTGATCGATTGCGCCGGCCAATGCGCAAAGTGCCAGGGCGAGCCTTTTAAGTAGTAAGCAAACTGCTCCCGTGATCCCTCACCGCGGACGAAGTCCTTCAAGAACCGGCGGTAACCATCGTTCCACGATGCCCACCCCGTGTCGGCCAGCTGGTCCGAGATGTGGCCGCGGAAACTCCACGGTTCCGCGATCAAGATCACATCCGGTTTCACCTTCTTAAGGGCGATCTCGATATCTTCGAGCACTTCCGTTCCCAGCAGCTCCGCCAAATCGAACCGGAAGCCATCGATGCCAAACGTCTCGATGAGGTAGCGGCAGCTATCGATGATGAGTCGTTTCGCCATCGCCGCATCAGCCCGGAGGTCGTTGCCGCAACCACTCCAGTTCATCAAGTCACCGGCTCGGTTCGTGGTGAAGTAATAGAGTTTATCCACGAACATCAGATGCCCCGGCACCCCAACATGATTGTAAACCACGTCGAGCACCACCGCCATCCCCCGTCGGTGAAACGCCGATACTAAATCCTGCAGCTCGCCGATCCCCGATGCCTTGGCCGGGTCGAGCGCATAAGTGCTCTCCGGCGCAAAGAAATTGTTGGTCATGTAGCCCCAATGGTATTCGTCGACCGTTTCATTATCGAACTCCTGCACCGGTTGCAGCTCCACGCAATTGACCCCCAATTGATGAAGATAAAATCCCGGATGCTCGACCCACTTCTGCAGCCCGCGAAATCCCATTCGTTCTGCCGGCGTCGCATCGGTCGTGGCCAATGCCGCAAGATCGCGCACATGCGCCTCAGCCATTACCAGATCCTGCCATGCCGGCGTCTTAAATCCATCCGGCTCCCACGGGCTAGGCGCCACTACCAGTCCTGGTCCCTCGCGACCGAGCGCCGCTTTGGCATAAGGATCGAGCACCGGCTGAGCGGGATCGAACATGCCGAATTCATCCGTGGGTCCATCGATTCGGTAACTGTATTGCCACCCCGCCCAATCACCCGGCACTTCGATTTCCCACACCGCCCGATCACCCTCCGAGCCGGCCGCACGTCGCTCGAGATCGATCGTCTTCTCCGCCTCAGTCGTATCGTTCAATCTCAACTGCACCGTTCGAGCCCGCGGTGCGAACAAACGAAACACCGTGCTATTTTTGCCCACCAAAGCCCCCAGCGGTAAATCCGTTGCAAGCTGATGAAAATAGGCTCCCGGCCGTAACGGCACCGAATGGGCTCCTTCGCGCGCCGTCCAATGAACCCGCCACGGCTGCGACAAATCCACCGGATCGGATAACTCGAATTTGAAGAGGTGCCGCCCCGTGCGCTCGGGATCGATTACCCGGTTGAAATTATTCTCTCCATCATCGACCGCGTTTGGCGCATCTCGCGGCACCGGAAACCAATGGCCCTCCTCGGTCACAAACTTAAAACGCTGCCCCGGCGATCCATAAAATTTCTGGGCCTCGCCCTCCCACAAATAAACCGGTTCACCGTCCAACGATGCCTCAACTAATTGCCACGCTTCGTCTCCGATGGCTTCGCTCCAACCGTTGAAATCGCCGACCAAAAATAGCGGTGCGCGCAAGGCATACGGTCGCGGATGCACGTTTCGCGGTAGGAAAAAAAATATCCGCCCGCCATGGGTAACAAAATACCCGCTCTCGCGCCCATAGGTATGATCAGGCACCCGCGAAACCGACGCCACCTGTAATCCTCCGCTGAAACGGGTCGGCGGAGCGTGCCTCGCCTTCCAATCATGCGCCAACTCCAACACCCCCTGAGTGGGTGAATTTAACCATGCTTGGACGATATGATTAGCGCGATGCGACATGCGGTGTGACCACGCAGCATCCCGCCACGCTTCCTTCGCACAAGGCGGAATTTATATTCGACGTAAATTACCGCGCGCAACCCGTCCCAAACCGACCGCAATCAACCAAACACCCGAGGCCAAGTCGCACTGCACCCATGGTTGCATTTCGTTTTTGATCGCAAGGCATAAGGAATCTCGTTCCGATTATATGTATATGTCGTTCCATGAGTGGACTTTCGTGGGATTTACCGGAAAGCGTAAACTCCCCTACCCCGATAAGATTAAGCAGGCCATTGCCGAGGCACTCGATTTGATCGCGGACCGCACCGGCTCGCCCTTGGCCGCCGTTTCGTCTGCTGCCTGTGACGCCGACACCTTGTTCATCGAAGAAAGCCTGAAACGCGAGTTGCCATGGACCTTGCTGCTTCCCTTCCACGAAGATGAGTTCCAAAAAGATTTTACCGCCGAAGAATGGGCTCGAACCAAACCCCTGCTCGCTCGCTCCGTCCGTCGGGTGGTGGAGCACGACTCCGAACATCGTGATCACGCGTTCCTCGAAAGTGGTCTGCGCACCGTAGACGAGTCTGACGTGGTATTAGCCGTTTGGGATGGCGAGCCCGGTCTCACCGGTGGCACCGGTGGAGTGATTGAATAAGCCCGTGAAATTCAACGCCCCCTCGTAATCATCGATATGAATACCGGTGAGATGACGACCGAGCGCATTCCCCACGGAGAAGATGCTCACTCTCCGCTGACTCCTCCCGCATTTCTGGAGGATGATTCCACTGGTTTTGAGGCGGTGGAGAAGCTCTACCGCTACCACGATGGTGAAGCCAATAGACATCGCCCGTGGGCGCAGTCCTTGAGGATGTCCATCATTTGGCTCCATCAGATTGCCACCGTCGTCGCAATTGTGGGACTGCTTTGGCAAGACCCAAAGATGCTTCAGGAGATTGCCGGCTGGACCAAGATGGGCATTCTCGTGATCGCAGTTATAATATCAACCTGGGTGGCTCACCGCGTGAATCACGCGGGGATTCATCATCGCATGCAGGCCGAGCTACTGCACGCCGCCATGGCCGTTTGGCCTCTGCCCGATCCCAAACGCCTCTTATTCTCTCGCCAGTTTCCCGGATTCATTCGCCTGCAACGAAGTTTGCGCCTCAACCGCCTGTTGCACCCGCCTAAACCCAAATCCCGTGAGGAGCTGAAGGAGGACTATCTCGCCAACCGGATCAGCGGCCAAACCTCCTACTACACTAGGGCCGCAAAAAGGGCCCACAACGGCGTGCGCCTCTGGCGCAGGGCTGCCAATACGTTGACCATCACCGCGGTCATCGCGGCTCTGACCGCCGCGCTTCATTTGATTGAAGCCGAGAGTGCCCTCTAACCGTTCGTCAAACTAGCCTCGTTGGCTCTTTCCTTGGCCAGTGCGGCGCTACTCGCCGGCATCACGGCTAGGTGACCTCGCCCGCCGGGCCGTGCGCTACTCCCAGCTATCTGTCGATCTTCACCTCGCGCAGACGCGACTCGCCCGCAGTGAATCGATGAAAGGTCTGGAAACGACCATATATCAAACCGAACGCAACCTACTGCTGGAAATTTGGGAGTGGTTCCAAATCAGCCAATTTGGCCAAGAGCACTAATCTGCAGTCATGAATT
>TARA_B110000305_G_scaffold185237_1_pt1 | contig 9858 bp, 8 predicted proteins | sample TARA_B110000305 | Tara Oceans TARA_B110000305 (sample SAMEA4397930) | marine metagenome | biome: Polar Biome; feature: [SRF] surface water layer (ENVO:00010504); material: water (ENVO:00002006), including particulate matter (ENVO:01000060) such as... | depth 5 m | reverse complement strand
GAAGTTAGGCAACCTTCATCTGTTTCAATACAAAACAATTCAAAGGGCAACAACTTCGGGAGACTATGAGCGAAGGAGTCCAAGCTCCAAGTGATCTTGATGAAGACCATCAAGTCTTGCCATTTCGCTTACGGGACATGGAGCCTTTCTTTTCATTCTCTGAAGTCCATCCAATGGGAAAGCCGTTGGACACGTTCCAAGTCGAATTACGCTTCCAATCGAAGTTGGCGTTCCGTGAATGGAACTTGGAACACTGGAGCACATTGGCCATAGGTGTGCTAGCATTTCTCCTCGGTTCGATTTCACCAGAAATCCTCAGCGGCGGTGATGCCACCAAATATGGAGTCGACGGTTTAGGAGCAATTGGAGGTTTTGGGTATTTCCAAATGTTGCTTTCTTTTGTTGCCTGGGGATTGTTTACAATGCAGATTTGGCGACTCTTCCCTATTATGAGAATACATGCAATCTCCTTGCTGTTCTTTTGGAACATGACTGTAGTTGCGCAAATATTGTATCACAAAACTCAAATTAATTTCCCAATCGATGCCAGTCTTGGAGGAATGATGGAGGGCACTTTAGCCACGCTTGTCGTGATGTTCTTCATTTACTATTTCGGTAAAGCCGTTGTAGAAACTCGAGATTACCATGTAGAAGAATACCATGTTCACGAAGATGTTCGATTAATGGAATTGGAAATGGCAGAACACTCTCTCCGTGGATGGGGTTTAGTGGTCACGTTATGGTTCGTACTGATCACCATATCGGCATGGTCTGGTGCACATTTCGTCGCAGAACGTGGTGCAGAACGAGTCAGTTCCTTGGCAACACATATCATCGCAGGAAGCATGTCGATTCCCCTTTTCATTGGATTGATATGGTATCCACAACGTATGCTTGGCACAGATGCACAAGTTAAAACTCGGGCTGCAATTAACGCAGAAATGGAGTTGGATGGTGGAAATTCAAATTCCGATGGTAATGATACTCAATGTCCAGAATGTGAGGCTTCTGTGAATATTGTTCGAAACAAAGATGGCGTCATAACTGTCCCTTGCCTTACCGACGGATGCTCTGCAACGAACCAAATTGGTTCAGTATGCGAACACTGTTCAACTGTCCCATCGACTCGGTTTGATTGTCCACAATGTGGAATCAATGCCCCTGTCCTTGACTTTATACCTGACTTGGAGGCGTGGTGATGAATACAAAGAAATTGCGGGAAGATTTTGCGACATTAAGAAATGAAGATGCACCTGCATACTTGGATAATGCTTGTGTGACGTTAAAACCGGACTCTGTTGTGAATGCAATTCATGACTATTATACCAAAACCCCTGGGTGCGGCGGAAGGTCTGTTCACAGATATGGAACCAAAGTATCACGAGCAGTGAGTGAGTCTCGCTCTAAACTACAGCGATTTTTGAATGCTGAATCCGCTAAGGAAGTCGTGTTCACCCGGAATGCAACACATTCACTCAATCAAGTTGCGCATGGCATGTCATGGTCGAAAGGAGATGTGGTACTCACGACCGACCGTGAACATAATTCTAATTTGGTACCGTGGCTCCAACTCGAACACGAACAAGGGATTGACCACCAAGTCGTTGCCTCACATGCAGACAATACGTTTGATATGGAGGCTTTTGAGAAAGCATGTGCCGATGCAGGCTCTCAACTGAAGCTCGTATCAATGAGCCATGTCGGGAATCTTGATGGTGTCAAAACTCCAATCAAAGAAATCAGTAAAGTTGCCCATGACTATGGCGCACTTGTTTGCGTCGATGGAGCACAATCAACTCCGCACATGAACGTCGATGTTCAAGATCTCGATATCGACTTTTTAGCGTTCTCAGTACACAAAATGTGCGGACCCTCTGGGATGGGGGGATTGTGGGGACGCTATGACTTGCTTGATAACTTGAGAACAATTCAAGCTGGTGGGCAAACAGTCGAACATTCAACTTATGATTCATTCAAATGGGCCCAACCACCTGCTCGGTTTGAAGGAGGATTAGGAAACTTCTCAGGAATGATCGGAACAGGTGCTGCAGTCGACTATCTTTCGAACCTTGACATGAATGAGGTCAATGAACATGAAATTCGATTAAACCAAATCATGACAGACGGTATCAAAGATTTACCTGGTATCGAGATTATTGGTCCGTTGGATGCACGAAAACGTGGAGGCATATGCTCCATCCTCATGGGGGACATTCCTGTGCATGACATCGGGATACTCTTGGATGAGGCTGCTGGAGTCATGGTCCGTAGTGGCCAGCATTGTGTTCATTCGTGGTTTAATTCGCGTGGACATTCGAACGGTTCTTTACGAGCCTCTGCCTATCTTTACAACACTGAAGAAGAGGCTCGACTCTTTGCAGAAATATTCTCTGAAGCAGTGCACGCATTTAGTTAACCAATGGGGCGAATACATGAAGGAAGAAGAGAGCGAAATCTGGGTTCCACCTCCGTATCAAGATTCGAATTCTGAAACCTTCATCCCTGAACTACAAAGTGAACCACTTGATGAAAATTTAGCATTTGTCCAGCGTGCACTTTCAATTGGGGTTGCCATCTTGATTCTCGCATCGATGGTATATATTGGATTCATCGTGTTTGGTGAAAACGGATTAGTCACCTATCGACCGGGTGATCAAGCCATCGAGTCTCAAGAAATCTATTCTGATTTGATTGGTTTCAATGGAATCAAACTCGATGGCGACAATGTACGTGTATGCATCGTTGATTCCGGTATTATGCTTGATCATAAAGATCTTGATTCTTTCAATGTCGTATTGTGGAAGGATTTTATCCAATCGAAATCAACGCCCTATGATGACAATGGCCATGGCACAAGTATGGCTGGAATCCTTGTCGCTGATGGATGGATGAAAGGAATTGCACCACAGGTGGATTTACTTGTTGCAAAAGCATTGGGGAAAGATGGCTCAGGTTCTGACGAAGTTGTTGCCGAGGCTATTGATTGGTGTGCAGAGAATGATGCAGACATCATCTCACTCTCCCTTGGAGGGGCTCCAGACCTCTTACCGTTCGACATCGGCACAGGTCGGGGCTCTGATGAGGCAACAAACGATGCTATTGATTTGGGTATATTCGTGGTTGCTGCAGCAGGAAATGACGGAGGGGCGAATGACGATGGAGATGTTTCAAACCCGTGTGGAGAACGCTTGGTGATCTGTGTAGGAGGGGTAACTCAATCTGGTGAACACTGGATTGGTTCATCGACGGGTGACAACAACGGGAGAATCGTACCCTTGCCACTCCTTGCGCCTCGCTCAGATCCACACAAGAAACCAGAGTTAGTCGCTCCAGCAGAAAAAGTAGCTGTCATCAATTATGAAGGCTCATGGTCACTTGTCGATGGAACGAGTGCTGCGACCGTCTATGTTACTGGAGCAATTGCTCTTCTCCTGCAGCAAAACCCAGAACTGGCCGATGCCACTTCATCGTCAAATACGGAACAAGTAAAAGATTGGATCGAGCAATCAGTTACACCCCAAGATGGACAAACGGGTCATGATGACGATTATGGCTACGGTTTGTTGCAAATTCAAGCCCTACTTGATGCTGCAAATGCTTAAGTCGATTTTACTTCTTGGTCATTGCAACCAATGTCCCACCGAAGAGCGGCATAAAGGCAATATGATGCGTTTCATTGGTTGATTGTATGCATTCCATCCATTGGTTGAAACCATCGACTAAGCGCATTCCATCTTTGTCATCTTCTTCCACATTTCCAAGAGGCATGTCGGGTTCAACCGTAAACAATACTCCACTTGGTGAAAGGAAAGGCAGCAAAGATTGAACATACCGTGCACGGTTTTCAGAGATACCATCAACGATGATAGCATCGTGTTGATTTTCCAACGGAGGCGTTCCAACTTCGACGCCGGTCGAAGATGCAGCATGCCAAGCATTCGTTTCAGCGATCAGTGCATCAAGATTACCAACAACAATTTTAGTGTATGAATCGGCATCATGGCGTAGCATCAGACGGCGAATAATGACGGCGAATTTAGCACCGTCTTCAACCAATTGATAACGTTCTGGTGTTACTCCATCTTTTTCAAACAAATCATAAATCCACGCGCTTCGATGGCCAATACCTGCTCCAACTTCTAAGATTGATTGAGGTTTCAAGCGTCCGAAAGCATCACGAAGTCGACGCAAAATAGAGATGGACCATGTACTCAAGGCCATGTGTTGTAACTGAGTGCCGATATTGCTCGCAATTTCAGGTTCATCTCGTGGACGGGAGTCATCGGCAGTGAGTAAATGGGCGAGGACATTCTCTTTTCCAACTTCGGAATCGACACTCCCTTGTTCCGCCATGCCAGTGCCTTTCGGCGAAACTCCTTCAAGGCTCGCTTATGGAGTTGAGCCGGTGCCTTCAAACAGGAGTGGCTTAGCGCATAGACAGGGATGTCCATGAACGACACAGTCGAAGAGGATGATTTCATCGAAGAAGATGAAGTTCTGCTTGAACATGAAGCCGAGGAGGATGGCTTCATCGATGAAGATGAAATATTACTCGAAAATGCGGTACAATGCCCTGATTGTGACGACGTTCGAGGACATATCATTCTCAGAGAGAAGCCAAAAGGTCAAGGGGCAGATTACTTGTTGAAGTGTGAAGAGTGCAGTAAAGTGCACACCGTCCACATACGTCCGCCTCCTGTAGTAAAGATTCCATTTATTCTCACAGAAGGCCCTTCTTCGATTACAAGTATCATTGAGATTGATGCTGACGAAAGACTTGAGCTGGAAGATGTATTCCAAGAAGATGACAAATTGTGGTCTATCAATCAAATCGAAATGAAAGATGGAAGATTCGTCAAACATTGTGATGCAAGCCTCATCGTTCGTGCCTCAGCATTACGATGTGATATGGTTCGCGTCAAACTCACCATGACCCGTGGAGAAGATTCCTCATCGGATGTGCTTGTCGTTCCTGCTGACAAAACATTCACTGCTGGGAATCTCATGGACCTTGGGGGACACACCTGGAGAATTCGGGCAATCCACATGGGTCATGCTCGAACACTTCGTGGCACTGTTGAAGCTTGTGACATCAAGCGGATGTACCTCCATGAGCCACCAGTTGCAGAGTATTTCGCACCTCGAACCCCTCGGGAACGTCGTCAAGCATGGAAGGAAGGTAAACTCGGATTCAATCCCGAACCGGTTCTTCCAAAAGAAATTACTAAGAAAGGTGTAACACCTTCAAACAAGCGTAAAACTAAGCGACCACGAAACTGATCAAGGTCGGTTTGTCCATGGCATGATGAATGCCTTTGCCACTTGAGTCCCAATGGTTGGGTTCTCCTTTAATCGACGAATGCTGTATTCATACCATTGCTCACCGTACGGGATGTACACCCGTGTCCGATGCCCATCCTTTGCCAACTTTCTGCGAAGAGGACCACGGACACCAAGAAGCATTTGAAATTCATACCCTGGACCTTTTGCGGTTCGAGAAGGACCGGCATTTGGACGGGGGTCAGGTATATCTGGACCCATCCCATGAGATTTCAACGCAGACTTTGCATATTCGACAACGGGAATGTCATGCGTTGCAATGGAACAGTATGAGCCGGCTGCGAGCATTCGGTCAATACAGGCATTCGTTGCATCCACAATATCTTGATATGAAGTGTAAGCAATCTCTTCCGACTCCAAGTAAATACCTTTACAGATGCGATAATCAGCAGCAGGACCAAGTTCTGTTTCAAGGAAATTAATATCGTCAAGTGTACGGAACAATCGTCCTTGTAAAACAACACCGACATTTGTCAAACCCTGTTTGTGAAGGTCAAGAACAACTTGGATGGTTCTTGTAGTTACACGATAGTCTTCCATATCGAGACGTACAAATAGGTCGTGCTCATTGGCGATTTGGACAAGTTTTTCGATGTTCTTCATGCCCTCTTTCGCATCGATGAGTAGGCCAAAAGCGGTTGGCTTTATCGAAAGATTTGCATCGAGTTCATGGGTATGAATTGCAGTAATAACTGCGAGATACTCATCCAAAAAGTATTGCGCTTCAGCCAAGGTAGTTATCTCTTCGCCGAGGACGTCGATTGTAAAACACGCATCTTCTTTTGAAAGGCGTTGCATGATTGTAACAGCATCAGCCAAGGTTGGGCCGGCGACATAACGTCGAGAGACCCAGCCGACAAACCACTTTGGCATTCGGACAGTCATTGCGACAATTGACTTGGAAAACCAACTCACCATGGACTCACCCAATTACCCGTCAGTAGAGGAGACTCTTGAGGCTTACCTCAAATTGTCTTGCTCAACTCTCATCCAATAAGGCCAAGACTCCTTTTGAAGTCAACAAGGGTGCTTGGAGGAATTCCAGATGGTCACGTATTGCCTGTCTTTGCCATCCCTTGAACGCCTTTTTATCCATGGAGAAAATAATTTTTCCATTCGGATATGCTTTTTTGGTAGCGAGATACGCTGCATCGAGCGATTGCTTCCAATTCCCCCCTGGCTCATTACCCTCAACTTCGGGAGGGATAAATGGAAGTGCATACGTTGCCAACATATGACCAAGTTGGAGACCCGAATGGAGAGCTAAATGATTCGCACGAGGTGCATAATGACCACCACCGAGAGTAATCAAAACAGGTCGTCCAGCATCAAGTTCTGAATCCCATGACCCAAAACCTTGCCCCCCATCCAAACCAAGACCACGGTGAATAATATCTGCCAAAAACTCAGCAGCGCCAACATGCCCCCAGGTGGCAGAAGTTGAACCAACCTCGATGAACAGTGATGGAACTTCTAACCATGGTCCATGATGAGTAACTTCGAGTGATGAATCAAACTCCTCACCAAGTTCTGCGCGTTCTGAGTTACGAACAAGTTCTTGCCACCACGATGCAAGCCGTGTCGATGGTGGAGGTGCATCTCCTGCTTTCCCGCCATAGGGAGGAGTTTCATCTGTGTCGAGTTGCATGACGCCAATCGGGTGAAGTGTAAGCGATGGCCGGCCACTTGATGCTGAATGACGAGACGGGAAAATAATTTCATCGACTGTTTCACCTGTTGACAGTTTCCATCGACGGGCAAGAAAATCTTCTTTCAGGATACTGTTTGGGAGAATCCACATTCGCACGTGGAGACGAGTATATGCTGGATGTCCCTCGACTGAACTCAATTCTTTCCACTCAGCAATTCGCCTCAAAGCATCGGCTTGGTTCGTTGAAGCGATATCACTTGCACTCACTGCAATCAAGATAACATGAACATCGCCCATGCGAAGCGGTAACCGCATCGACATTTCATCTCTCGCACATACGAGTATTGACAAAGTGCCACCGCAACCCCGTACCATGACCGAGTTCAATGTGGAGCCCTTGCCGTTTCACCCTGCCCAAATTTGGCAGTGGGACGAGGGTTACATCGCAGTGGGCATCGATGGAGAGTTTCTCAAACTGGATTTGAAGTTACAAACATCTGGCGAAGTAAGAAAACCGTTCCCTTGCTCTGTGCAAAGTACCGCATTGCTCGGAAAGGAGATGGTTGTTACTTGGGTCGATCATGAACTTATGCTCGCACGAATGGCCTCGTTTGCACTTGACAAAGGATTCGAAGATGGTCCCGACCGTGGAGAACTTCGTACCCGAACCTCAATTGAAGCAGCAATACATCCAGCCGGAGCAGTTTGGTCCCATGTACTGGATGCAGAACCACTTGCCTTATGCTCGAACGATGAACAATTTGCATTCATTCTCTGGCAAAAAGGGATTTATGCGATGGGGATTGATAAAGCAGAGCACTGGAGAAAACCAGAACCTGAATGGAAAGAATTGGAACGCTTCCCTCACGGAGAGGTAATTGTTTCTGCTTCAATTCAAGGCTCTCTGCTACATGTTTGGTCAAGAGGGGCTGCTCATAATGTGTACCAATGTGTAGACGGCGAATTGGTGAATTCTGAAGTGATTGAATGCGACGGAATTCTGAATTCAGTCTACAGTCATGATGAGAATCATCTTCTCTGTTTTGAGAACGGTGAAGTCATGTGGTATCGACCTGAAACTCCACAAGTACTGTGCAAACTCAAAGGTCCTGCACAACATGCAGTGTGGAGCGTACAACATGATGCATGGCACATTGCTGGATGGCGTGAAGAAGTTCTCTTTTCAGAAACAAAAAACCAACGACATGTTTTCGATGAGATTCCAGTTCAACTTATTTCCTATGGAAATTCTATACTTCTTCTTATGAATGATGGGACTTTCGTACAATCCTCATTTAAGGACAATTGATTCAGAGAGATTCAACTGCACCGAAGGGTTATATGGCATTGCACAGGTTTGCGTATATGGAAAGCAAAATGATTGTGCTCAGTGGAGTTCTCGCTTTGCTCATGGTGGGTTCAGGTTTTTTACTCATGGTCAACGAGACTACCAGTGATGAAGATACCACAACGGATGAAGAGAATCAACAAGACTCTGCCAATACAGTAAATACTCCACCTAGCGTCATCAATGCGGTAGAGTTCATTCATGAATGGAATGGTGAAAATGCCAGTATCAATGGATTTGTTCTCGATGAAGTTCCTTCAACAACAACGGTGACAATGGTGATCATTGATGCAAATACTCTTGAGCAAATTGGTGAATCACGCAACACGACTCCGATGGCAGACGGTTCATGGTTACTCATGACCGAACGTTCACAACCAGGGACTTGGATTTTACAAATCCAAGCCACTGATACTGATGGATTGACAAGCAATGTTTCAATTTCTCAATTAACCATAGTTGCTCCAAAAGAAAATGAGGTACTTCTTTCATTCCTTTGGATTCAACCCGAAGAGGATTCTTCAATTGGGATCCTACAGGGCTTGATGCTGCATAAATTCCCAAGCACTTGCAGTATCGAATATCATCCACAAGGTCAAAGTCCTGCACGTCGCATCGATGGTGATGAAAACATGACGACTGGGGAATACAGCATGGCAGTCAATACTTCGTATCACAATACCGAAGGTGAAATCATCGCATCTTGTGGCTTGTTCTCAGAATCGAGCACCACCATTCAAGTGAATCTACCCGTACCGCCTGAGCCTGAAACAGATGTCGATAATGATGGGATTCTGGACGAGGCAGATCAATGCGACTCAACTCCGGAAGGAGAACCGGTCTATGCAACCGGATGTTCAGATTCAGAAACTGATAGCGACATGGATGGGGTAATGAACGATATTGACCAATGCCCAAATACGCCAACCTCGGAAAGTGTGGATGGAAATGGATGTTCTCAATCCCAAAAAGACGATGATTTAGATACAGTCAACAATGTTCTCGACCTCTGCCCAATGACTCCAATCGGTGAAACTGTCGATGCAGATGGCTGCGCAGATTCGCAAAAAGATGGCGATGCTGATGGCGTGAGCGATGCGGACGATCAATGCCCAAACACTCCTCTAGGCGGAATTGTTGGGGCTGACGGATGTACACTCCCCAACTGGTCTGCTGAAGATTCATGGTATTGCCAAGATGGCAATGGGCCATGGGTTCGAGATGACAACGGAGAAGGCAACACCTACAATGCCAATACCAACGGTGTCAATGCACCGAACGGTGGTGGCTCAGGACCCTGGTTTCAGTGTGAAGTCAGCGTATCTGTATCTTCAACGGAGATGAACGTTAATTCGAATGGAATCCCTAATCACAACTGGGTTTCAGCTTTCGGTCCAGGAGATATACAAACCCACACATGGAGCATCCCCCTGAATCCAGCAAACGATACAATCGGTGGCCATGTCTCGACCAATTGCCCTGCAGCAAATGGGCAATGGGAATGCGCTGCAGACCGTGG
>TARA_B110000305_G_scaffold21352_1_pt1 | contig 9862 bp, 10 predicted proteins | sample TARA_B110000305 | Tara Oceans TARA_B110000305 (sample SAMEA4397930) | marine metagenome | biome: Polar Biome; feature: [SRF] surface water layer (ENVO:00010504); material: water (ENVO:00002006), including particulate matter (ENVO:01000060) such as... | depth 5 m | reverse complement strand
TTTTCTTCAATATACGTATTAATAGTTTCTTTATCGCCGTGACCGCCAATTATTGTTGTTTGGCTATCGGTAATTTCAATCCTATTAGCTACACCGCAATCACTAAGTTCTGCGTTTTCAACTTTTTTACCAGCCTTGTCTGAAATAACTGTTCCTCCAGTAAGAACAGCAAGATCTTCACAATATTTTGTACGCATATCGCCTTTCCACTCTGGTGGCTTAATAGCACAACATTGTATTGATCCATTTAACTTATTAATAACAAGAGTTGCTAATACGTCTTGCTCAACTTCTTCAGCTATAATTACAAATGGGCGTTTTGTTTCTACCATCTTTTCTAATATCGGTAACATATCATTCATATTAAGAATTGGTCGGTCACAAATTAAAATCAGTGGGTTTTCTAAAACACATTTCTGTTTAGGAGCATTAACAAATTGCGGTGACAAATATCCGTGCTCGTATTGAAATCCGTTTACATTTATAAGTTCATCGTAATAATTCATGCCAGGCTCTACAGAAACTAACGCATCTGCATTAACGTTATCTCCGCCCAAAGCGTCAGTAATTAACTTTCCTAATTTTGGATCATTGTTTGTTGCAATAGTTGCCACTGATTGTACTGTAGCTCTATCATTACATTCTTTAGCATCTTCTTTTAGTGCTGCCATAACTTTTTCTACAGCCATGTCAATGCCACGTTTTAAATTTATACCACTAATACCTGCAGTTAAATATTTATTGCCTTCATTAATCATTTTTTGTGTAAGCAATGTTGCTGTAGTAGTGCCGTCACCAATGTCGTCAAAGGTTTGTGTAGCAGCCTGTTTTATCATACGCACACCAGTATCTTGCAATTTATCTTTTAACCAAATTTCTCTTGCAACAGTAACTCCATCCTTAGTAACATGCGGCGGTCCAAACGTTCTTTGGATTATAACATTCCTGCCTTTAGGTCCTAGTGTAACCTTAACAGCATCTGCTAAAATATTAACGCCTTCAATAATTTTTTTCCTACCCTCAGGGCCGTTGATAACCACGCGGGGAATAATTTTAGCCATTACTCTGTCTCTCCTTTTAGTCTTCCTAGAATTTCATGCTCTTCTAAAATTAGAAATTCTTCTTTATTAATTTTGATCTGGTGACCCGCATATTTGGGGTAAACTACATAATCGTTGGGTTGTATAACCATTGGTAATACATCGCCTGTGTCTGTTAACTTTCCTGGGCCAACACTAATAACTTTACCTTTAGTTGGACGTTCTTTAGTGTCATCAGAAAGAACAAGACCGGATTTTGTTTTATTTTCGTCTTCGATTTTTTGAACGAGAAGTCGGTCTCGTATAGGTTCAAATTCTTGCATTCATCTTCTCCTTAATAACGACATTTGCAAGGTATTTATAGTGAACTTTAGTCCGAGATGTTTATATGTGGTTTATGGTGATGTGGGCCAGTCTGGGTCCCATGGGAATCTAGTTTGAGCCGGAACGTCACGTAACGCTTGTCTATATGTAGACCATGCTGACCGTTGTACAGAGGTCATTGTTGCAGACATATCAGGCAATCCTGTCCAGTCAGATTCTAGTAAACGCTGTGTTCTTGTAGCTTTTACTGCTGCTTCTAACTCTGTTTGAGTCTTGGGCTGTAGCGTATAATGATCGCCGGTTCCGTGATTTAATTCGCCGTAGTCGCCGTCTTGAAGCCTTGTGTAAAGTTCTCTTGATAACGCTTCGCCTGAGTTGGGATCTGCAATATATTCACAAAAGTTTACACAATCTGTAAATTTGATCTGGCACCATACTTCTTCAACACCCATTACATAACAAGCATTTTGTACGGCAACAACATTGCTTATGGAAACATTCTTAATAGCCATTCCGACTCCTTTTAATTACAATAGTATTTATACAAATTAAGATTCTTTATAGCCTAGGCGAGGACGTTTATCATATATCCATTCTGGATAATACGGCCCGTCTTTGTCTATGTAGTGAAAGAATCCTTGTACATGATAACTATTTAGTCCAGCTACAAATTTATCTCTCCAATGTTCAATATCAACACCTCTGTATATTAATATGTCGCCTGGAGTTTGCTGAACTGGTGTTCCTAGATTATTTGCACTAATAAAATTTCCTAACTTAGGTGTATGATTTGAGTCTTTATCAACATACATACTCCAATGATAATCTTTATCAACATCATTGTACTGTATGCCAAAGCACACAGAAGTACTTACTTCGCAACTCTCTCTATCTTTATGTCGCTCTAGTTCTTGCCCAGGGCGGTAAACTCTATAATAACTATATGTAGGACAAAGTGACAACCCTGTACTTGCTTCCATGTGAGGAAGAAGAAAATATTCTAATGTTTCCATTAATGTATCTGCATACACACTGTGTGCAAATGGAACTTGGCCTTCATCTTCGGGCTCTGGTTCGTTAAAGTTTTCTTCTCGCATTAAACAATACTTTGTAACTACATTACAAAGGTCAGCTGGTATTATTTGTTTACAGTCAATATAAAAATTGTTTTTGAAAAAGTCCGGAGTTGTCATCTAAATGGATATCCTAAATTCCAAGCAACTAAGCTATATCTTGTACCTTGTGTAACCGGAGTTACTTGATGATATATGTGTGACGGAAATACTACAACAGAACCTTGTGGTCTAATTTCTTTACATTCATGAAATCTTTCATCAGCGTGTGGTCCAAAATCAAATTTTAAATTTCCGCCTTCGTATTCTTCAGGTCTATTTAAACTAATTGTTACACTTAGCTTTCTTACTTTTCCAAACAAACTAGGATTTGTTGTTGCAAGATTGTCTTCAGTCATTGGGTTACCAAATGTATCTAGTAGCGACGACCCGTCAGGATTTAATTTCCATTTATCTGTAGTTTCATCAAACTGTCTATAAGGTTTAGATCCCATGTCAACATGCCATCCGTAAAACTGTCCTGGGCCATATTTTGTAAATTGAAATTCTTCAGTATAATCCCAATCAAAATTCCATCCTGCTTGTGTATTTGCTTCTTTAACAAATGTTTGAACCATATCAAATAAAGGTTCGTCATCTAACCAAGTGATATGTGAATCCCTAACATATTGACTGTTTGGGTCTACTCCTTGATTTTTTAATTCTTCTATAGTTTTATCATTAACGGCGTCTTGTTCCTTCCCGTCAGAACCTTTGTGTTGCCATCCGCCCGTGGTTGCTACAGAGACTGCTTCGCCAAATAGTTCTTCTTGTTTTTTCATCTTTGCCTGACCCTGTGCAACAATAGCATCGCACACATCTGGACTTATTGCAGACTTAAAATACCAGTAATCATAATCTAAAATCAACGGAACACTGCCCCGTGTACATGTCCTATAATTAATTTCTTTTCGCCCTTTGTAATTTTATTAATTTGGAAAGGTATAAAGGATGGAAAGATTAATATTGACCCTTTACGTTTTGTAGTTACTGCACTAGTGTCAGTATTCATAAACGTAATGTCACCGCCTTCGTAATCTGTTTCGTCAGATAAATTTACTATCCAAGTCATTTTTCTTGTTGGTGCTAATAAATTTATATCTATATGGTAATTGTAATAACAATCTTCAGTATATTTGTAAACTTGCGGGAAGTCTTGATCAATAATACCTAACAGATCAAAATTATAAATTTGATCGTTAGCGGCTTTTGTTATTTCTCTAATCTTATCAAAAGGAAAAGCAGCAACATCGCCTCTTAGTTTTTGTCTAAATCCTTTGTGCAATTCTTCGTCGCCTATTACTTTTATAGGCATCCAAAGTTCGTCAATTGTGTTTTCATTAATAGTAACACACTCTTCTTCGGTAAATAAATCACTATGATTTATAGATGTAACTTGTAAAGTTGGTTGAGTGTTTACTGGCGTGTCAGGTTCTGTACGCTCTATAGCAGGATTTGTAAACGATCCTGAATTTTCTGTATTCATGTTATCCTCCGGTTAGCTTATATATACTTATCTACGTACATTACTTATACATTTTTTTTGATTCGTAATTATGCATTTGAAAATGAGTCTAGGTTAAATATACATATGAGTTTAACAACAGACACAACATATTCATCCGCATTGCTAACTCAACACGAACAAGCAATTATAGAAAATGATATTTTAGGATTTCATTTTCCGTGGTATTATATAAGTAAGCAAACAACTTTTATTCCTCCCGCAGACACTCCAGAAAAAATTAAGGAAGGTACATATGTTAATACTTCTTTCTTAAGTCATTCGTTATTAAGACGCACCGAAGAAGAACATATAAAACACACTGATAGACCTATAGATCATTTTAGTGACGGCTATGCTGAATTTTTCTTTAGTATTTTTGATAGGTGGATGAAAAGTAACAACAAGACGTATCATAATATTTTTAGAGCCAATGTAAATTGTAATTGGTACAATGGTGAAGATGCTATAACTGTGCCACACAACGACCATACTTGGCATCATTATAATTGGCTAATGTATCTAACTGATAATCCTGAAGCTCCGACACTGGTATGGGATTACGAACTTGATGCATGGCACGAAATGCCTGCTCAAAAATATCAAGTGTCGCATTTTAAAGGATGTTATCATGCACACAAATATCCTGCACTACACGAGAGACGAGTGGTAGTAGTATTTACATATGCCTAATAAGGAATTTTAAATAATATGAAAATTGTAATAGTAGGCGGTGGCACTGCTGGATGGGTTACTGCATTAATTGCCAGCTCTCGACATCTTGCACACGAATTTACTATAATAGACAGTAGCAAAATTGGAGTAGTCGGTGTCGGCGAAAGTACAACTGGCCACTTTACTGATGTACTAATGAACTGGGCTACAAATTATGGATGCGACCAACACGACTTTATAAAAGAAACTGGAGCAACATTAAAGTATGCAATCAAGCATAAAGGGTGGACAAATAATATTGATGATTATTACATAGGCCCTATTGACGGTACGCACACAACTAGTGCCATCCCCGACTGTCTGTTTAATTTTGGATTAGATAAACTTCAACGCAACGACATGTTGAAACTTTCAAAATGCGGGTACTGGATCCATCATGAACTTAGTAACTTTAATAAATTTACAAAACAGTTTATTGACACCCATCATGCGTATCATATAGACGCACATCTTGCTGGGCAGTATTTTAAAAAGGTTGCGCTAAAAAGACCTAACACTAAACATATTGATTCTGAAGTTATTAATGTAAATCTTAACGAACAAGGTTTTGTAAAAAATTTAGTATTAGCAGATCATAGCGTAGTCGAGGGCGACTTTTTTATTGATTGCTCAGGGTTTAATCAAGTAATTATGAAACACTTACCGAGTAAATGGGTAAGTTTTAAAGAGAACTTACCCCTTAATACCGGAATGCCATTCCACTTAAAGTACAAAGAAGGCGAGATACCAGAACCTTATACAACCGCCTGGGCTCAGAAGGCTGGATGGATGTGGCAAATACCGTTACTAGATCGAAAAGGTTGCGGATATGTATACGACGATAACTTTACTACTCCAGAAAAGGCGCAGGAAGAAATTGAAACTATACTAGGTCAAGAGATTGATCCTATTAGAATAATAAAATTTGATTCAGGACGACAGGAATCAGCATGGATCAAGAACTGTGTTACCATTGGACTTAGTAGTGCATTTTTAGAACCACTAGAAGCAACTAGTATTCATTCTACTATTGTTCAAGCAAATAATTTATTTTTAGAATACATTAAACCTACCTTTGACGAAACAATAAACGAAGGAAGTATGTCAATTTATAATAAAAGAACACGAAAATTATACGACGATGTAAAAGACTTCCTAGTATTGCACTACATGGGCGGCCGAGACGATAGTGAATTTTGGAAGTACATAAAAACAGGAGCAACTCAAACAGAGTTTGTTAAAGAACTGTTAGCTATGGCAAAATCAAAAACACCTACATTTAACGACTTCCCGCATTACCAAGGCGCAGCTGGATGGCCGTTGTATAGTTACGTTATGGAAGGCATTAACGTACTTAACAAAGACATTGCCGGAGCTGAACTTGACATGCAGTTTAAAGAAGGTGACCTTTATGAACTTACACAACAAAGCTATTACGAATTACAACACCAATGGCAAGACGCTACCCAGTATTGTTATACATATAAAGAATTTATAGAATATTTTAGAGAAATACGTAAATGAAAATTACTATAGTTGGTGGCGGCACTGCTGGATGGGTAAATGCACTAATATTAGCTAATCATCATTTGGACCATCAATTTACTATAATAGAGTCATCAAAAGTAGGTGTTATTGGTGTCGGCGAAAGTACTACCGGAGTTTTTACTAAACTATTCAATGATGGATATAATATTTCTCTCACAGACTTTATTTTTGAGACTAATGCAACTCCAAAATATGCAATTAAACATACAGGATGGGCTCCTAATGTTACTCCATCATACATAGCGCCAATTGACGGAAGTCAAACAGGTACCATGCATCATGATATTTTCTTTAATTATGGTACAAACTACCTAAACAGAAATAAAATCCATAAAATTAGTCATTTAGGTAATATGGTTGATCATAATCGCTCCTTAATGTCCGCTGACACTAAAGAGTTTGTAAGCACTGACTTTGCATTACACATAGACGGCCAAAAAACTAGCCAATATTTCAAAAAACATGTTTTAAAATTACCTAATACAACATTTATTGACACCGAAGTAGAAAATGTTAACTTAGATAATAAAGGATACATTGCTACACTTGGTTTGGCTAACGGTATGACCCATAGTGCTGATTTTTTTATTGACTGTAGTGGGTTTAATAAAATTTTAATTAAAGAATTAGAAAAAGACAACTGGACTAGTTATAAAAAATATCTTCCAGTAGATACTGCAATTCCTTTCTTTACAAAATACAAAGAAAACGAAACACCTGAATCTTATACAAGTGCTATAGCTCAAAGCAGTGGGTGGATATGGCGAGGCCCGTTAGCTCATAGAAGAGGCAATGGATATGTGTTTGATAGCAATTTTATATCTCCAGATCAAGCTGTAGCCGAAGTTGAATCTACACTAGGACATAAAATAGAACCTATAAAAACAATTAAATTTGAAGCTGGCAGGTTAAACAACCCCTGGATTAAAAATTGTTTTGCAAACGGGCTTTGTTCACAATTTTTAGAGCCTTTAGAAGCAACAGCAATACATAATACTATTGTGCAAGCTGAAATATTCAGTATGCATTTTTTAAGACCTACATTAGAAGATACTTGCAATATAAATTCACAGAAGATATACAATAAAAACTTCCGTAAAGAAATAGACGACTTAATGCACTTTCTTGTTATGCACTACAGAGGCGGAAGAACAGATACCGAATTTTGGAAATATGTAACAAATGAATGTAGCACTAATTTTGTTGATAGTATAATAGGATCTGCTAAGAGCAGGGTTCTTGGTATGTATGACTTTCCAATAGTTTACGGTACTCCTGGATGGCCATTATATAGCCACGTAATGTATCAACTAGGTCTAATTAATAAAGATACTACAGGATCACACTTTGGTAAATTCTATACGTTAGAAGATGTTGCTAATTCTTTTCATGATCAAGTAGATACATGGGATTACAATACACAAAATTGTTTAAGTCTATCAGAATTACAAAAATTAAGATTTAAAAATTAAAACTAATTGAAATACGACCATCGCTTTCATCGTTAGTAACATTTTGTTCTACATAATGACTAACGTGACTTGGAAATAACACAAGCATACCTTCTTTAGGAACATACCAGTGTGAGTTATTTGTTTCAGGGTGGTCTACCTGAGTATCATTAGCTGCATAAATGCTTTGAATGTTATGCATACGGTCATATTCATTAACACTTCTATTAAAAACAATTTTTCCGCTATCGCTGGGCACCTTTACATAATAGACACCGCTAACTAATGCGTTTGCATGGATGTGTTCTCTGTTATATGTATATTTTGTATTTAAATTATACCAATAACTAAAATTATCAATCTCATGCGGTACTTTCCAACTATCTAATATGGTACCAACTGACGGTTTTATCCATTGGTCAAATAATTTTCCGGTTTCTTCAAAATCATAAGGCAATGGATGGATGTCCTCAGTTTGAAACCCTCCAGCATTACTCCGTTGGCGGCGCACGTTTGGAACATGTTTGTCTAAATAATTTACATGTTCAGTTATCTTACTAAGATCAATGTTATCAACATAAGTAACATAAGAAGCAGTAACAAACATCGGATTATATTCTAAATGTATATTGTTCATGTAGATATTTATAAGTTAAATTTTTAAGGAAGCAAGTCTTGAATAAACTAGAAAAAATTTCAGTAGTCGGCGGAGGCACAGCCGGCTTTGTATCAGCACTAATACTTAAAACTAGGTTTCCTAGTAAAAAAATACAAATAATTCGTTCAAAAAAGATAGGCATCATAGGTGTTGGTGAAGGTAGTACCGAACACTGGAACGAATTTATGAACTATCTTGGAATAACGTATCAAGACCTTATTAAAAATTGTGATGCAACATTTAAAAGCGGTATAATGTTTAAAAACTGGCATGACAAGGATTACTTACATAGTATTGGTCCAGAGCATGAAATAATTAACGGACAGTATAGAACATATTACGCAAAAATTATATCACACAATATGTCAAACAAATTGTTAAACCCTCTTGGTACTTGGGAAAACACCGTCGACGAATGGCATCTAGATAACGCCAGTCCGTATAATCAATTCCATTTTAATACAACAAAATTAAACAATTATCTTAGTTACATTGCTGAGAGAAAAGGCATAACCATTATAGACGACGAAATTACTGATGTAATTTTAGATTCAACTGGTGACATCGACTATGTAATTGGTGAAAAAACAAATTACAACAGTGATTTTTATATTGACTGCACTGGATTTAAAAAATTACTAATAGGACAGCTAGGAGCAAAATGGAATAGCTATAGTAAATGGCTTAAAATGAAATCTGCTATTACATTCCCAACAGATCCAACTGAAGAAATTGATTTGTGGACAACTGCTAGGGCAATGGACTACGGTTGGATGTTTACTATACCAGTTTATGACCGTAACGGGAATGGTTACATTTTTGATAGTGATTATATAAGTGCAGATCAAGCCAAAGACGAAGTAGAAAAATTATTAGGTAAAGAAATAACAGTAGGAAAACAAATAAACTTTGATCCTGGTGCTTTAGACAAGGTATGGATTAATAATTGTTGTGCAATAGGTCTTAGTGCTAGTTTTGTAGAGCCGCTCGAAGCAACAAGTATTGGCACTAGTATTAATCAAGCATTTTTATTAATGCACCGTTTGCCTAATTATTCACAAAACAGCATAAACAATTATAACGAACATGTTGAAATAATGTTACATAATATTAGAGACTTTGTTATTTTACATTACATTACAAATAAAGATAACACTCAATTTTGGAAAGATGTAAAAAATATGCCTATTCCAGATAGTCTAAAAGAATGTATAGAACGTTGGAAATATAATTTGCCAATATTAGAAGATTTTATATCATCAGGGAGTTATGCACTATTTAAAGATCCTCATTACATGCAAGTATTGGCAGGATTAGAAATTTTTGATCGAGATAATTTATTGCGAGAATATAATATGCAAAGTCCTGAAAATCATCAACTAGCTAACAACATTGAACGCGAAAGAAATGTGTTATCTATGAATAAAGTGATGATTGGGCATAAAGAGTTTTTAACAAGATTAAGGGCTAAAGAATAGTACCTGATTTAATCTAAATATTTTAAAAAATTC
>TARA_B110000305_G_C19464537_1_pt1 | contig 9935 bp, 7 predicted proteins | sample TARA_B110000305 | Tara Oceans TARA_B110000305 (sample SAMEA4397930) | marine metagenome | biome: Polar Biome; feature: [SRF] surface water layer (ENVO:00010504); material: water (ENVO:00002006), including particulate matter (ENVO:01000060) such as... | depth 5 m | reverse complement strand
TCTTTTTTACTTATCAAGTCTTTTTGTCTTTGTATGTATTCTCTCTGTCTTTCTATTTTGTTTTCTACTTGAGTTACTAGAGCTTTAGACTTTTCGGCGGTTTGCTCGTGTTCTATGTGCGACTTAGATAGGAATCCAAAGATACCCATACTTGTTATACCCATCAAGACAAGAATTGCCGAAAAAAGGTAAACCCTTATCATTCTTGGGGCCGACTTCCAGTTTTTGTGGAGCCAGATTGAAGCTATAATTTTACCTACTTCTAGTACGGAACCCATGGCTATTACTGCGTACATGGACCCTGGGAAAATAGTCGCCAGCCCGATAATACTGAAGTATGCCGCTATGCAGGAAATACTTAATGCTGAAATTAGTGTTGTTACTGCAAAGATCATGGTATTTTATAATTTGAGTTTGGCGCTTGTTTCTTGTTGGGTGGCTCGACTGATGTAAAGTTTTGTCTATTTGAGTTTGCGTAGTGCCCGCCGTTGTCGTTGGCGTAATAATCTCGATCTCCTTTTTGAGAATTTTCGCTAAGCTTTTGCTGGGAGGGGTAGCTGTGAGTTCCTGCTGGAAGGTCTCTGTTATCGTTTGGATATCTAAAGTCGGGGTGTGTGTTATGGTCGCTCATGGTTTAAATTACACTAATCAATCTTGAATTTCGGACATTTTTACTGTTATTGTTTGTCCATTGTCTAGCTCTATTGAGGCAAAGATAGCTCCGTCATCTGGCCCTCCGACCTCTTCGTACTCGCTAATTATAGTCCCTTCAATCTCGCCTTTTGCTGTTGATACTGAGCATCTTTTTTGTTTTTTATTTGCCATTCTTATATATACACGCTCAAGTATAATTCAAAAGTCAAAAGTTAACTTTTGACTTTAAATAGACTTTGCTTTGACTTTCGTGTACCATAATAGATGGGTAAACGGAAATACATTAAAAAGTCTGATTATTGGGGCAAGTTTGGAAAAGAGAGTTCTGCGAGCGAACATAAGCCTTTAAGCTCTCCTAATGTTCCACCTTCTTCTTCGGGGGAGCCTTATTATATAGAGTCTAATGCGAACTATTCAAGAAGTAAGTCTGGGAGTGATGAGTTTTCTTCTAGAAGGAACTCTGCCCATAAGTCGGATAAAAAGTATCGGTTTTCTCATATTTCTGGGGGAATGCTTCCGTATAACTATGGTAGTGATGGGGTAAACGTTAGGGAGGCTATAGAGCTGTGCCAAAAGGCGTATGCCAATGTAGCTGTTTTTAGAAACGCTATTGATGTCATGTCTGAATTTGCCAATTCAAAAATATACCTTGAAGGAGGAACTCAGAAGTCGAGGGATTTTATATACAAGTGGTTTGATAAAATTAATTTATGGAACTTAAAGGATCAATATTTCAGGGAGTATTATAGAAGCGGTAATATATTTTTGTATAGGGTTGACGGAAAATTTGAGAAGTCAGACTTTGATAAGTTGAGTAAAATATACGGGTCCTCTTTGTCTTTGAAGCCTGGAAATTTACCTATCAAGTACATCCTACTTAATCCTTACGATATAGTTGCGACTAAGGGATCTTCTTTTGAAACAGGTTTGTACGAAAAAATATTATCCGAATATGATATAGAAAGACTGCGAAACCCAAAGACAGATTACGACACTCAGGTTTTTGAGGCGCTAAGCGAGGATATTAAGGAGAAGATTCGTACGGGAAAATATAACTCTGACGGAATAAGGATTAAGCTTGAGCCGGGAAATTTGGCTTACTCTTTTTACAAGAAGCAAGACTATGAACCTTTCGCCATACCTTTTGGTTTTCCTGTTCTTGATGATATAAATTTCAAGCTTGAGCTAAAGCAGATTGATCAAGCTATTTGTAGGACGATAGAAAATGTAATACTTTTAATAACAATGGGAGCTGAGCCTGATAAGGGGGGAATTAATCCTCGCAATATGGAGGCCATGCAAACATTATTTAAAAACGAGAGCGTTGGTAGAGTGCTGGTTAGCGATTATACAACAAAAGCTCAATTCGTTATTCCAGACATAGGGAAGGTCGTTGGCCCGTCGAAATACGAAGTTATTAATAACGATATAAAGGAGGGGCTTCAAAACGTAATTGTTGGAGACGAAAGGTATAGCAATAGCCAGGTAAAGGCTAAGATATTTTTGGAGCGGCTTGAGGAGTCCAGGAACGCGTTTATATACGACTTCTTACAGCCTCAGGTAAAGATGGTTTGCCAGAACCTTGGCTTCAGAAAGTACCCTACTGTTAAATTTGAGCAGGCAGACATAAAGGACGAGGTTCAACTTCAAAGAGTTACGACTAGATTAATGGAGCTTGGTATTATTACTCCAGAACAAGGAATGGACGTTCTGGAAAAAGGGAGTTACCCAAAACCTGCGGAAATGAGTTCTGCCCAAGAGAAGTATATAGCTCAAAGAAAAAAGGGGATGTATAATCCTATTGTTGGTGGGGTGCCAATGATGGCTGAGGACGTTTTTGAGGAAAGTCCAAATTCTCCAACTAAAGAAGTTGGCAGGCCAGTGGGCACTTCCGGTATCCCTCAAGAGTCCTCTTCCTCGTCTGCAAATCTTTATTCAAGGAAAAGCCTTCAGGAGGTTATATATTCTACAGAAAAGTTGAGGGAGGGTGGTTATGCGGAAATGAGAAAAAGAACAAAGAAAAAAAGGCTAAGCAAGAGGGAAAAAGGCATGATTGATGAGTTGTGTGAATCTGTGATTGTCTCTTGTCTTCGAGAGGATTGGGTTAATGTTCTTTCGGGATGCATTGGTGATTCGGAAAATATAGAGTCTTTAGTTTCTAATAGTGAAATTCAAAAAATATCTATTAGTCATGGTCTGGATCTATACTCTGCAGCTCTTCTGTTTCACAGCCATAAGGAGGTATAGATTGTGGGTGCGTTCGAAACTTTCGTTAATGCTAATCTAGGTATAAGAAAACCTCTGATTAGTGATGTAGGGCATCCCTCTAACAGCTCAAAAGCTGCGGGTGTTGTAGGGTCTCACTATGTAGACTCTGAGACTAATTTTATATATGAAAAGACAGGGGAGAATAATCTAGAGGATTGGTCTAAGATTAGGAAGTTAGGGGAAAGTTTGAATGATGCAATTAGCGCTCAAAGAACATTCTCTACTTCTTTACTTATTCCGACCGGACAGCATACTTTGTCATATGCTTATTCAGATATCGGAGACTCTTTGGTTTATCCGACAGCTCCTCAAGTAAATGTCTCTATGAGGGTTAATGAGGAATCTGAATTTTTTTACGCCTTCTCAACTTACAACGTCTCTACTGAGGGTTTTCAGGTATCCTTTTCTGATAAAATTCTTGAAACTGGGAGTTATTTAGATATTTCTATTCATAAAGATTAATACTCGTGTAAGTTAATTCTGTATGAATATCGCACTAACTGCTTCATTTAAGAATGGTGTTTTTTGCAACGGTTTGCAGCAAAATATTGTTTTCTTAGCTGAATTGCTTAAGAAAGTCGGGCATGACGTAATGATCTGTATTGATCATTCTGTTAATGATTGTATTGATCCTCCTGTAGATGTATTGATCTTGGAAAATGTTGAACTCCTTCAAAGAGCGAGTGACTTGGATGTAATCCTTCAGGCTGGGTGGACCCTAGATAAGGAATCTTTGGATTTTATAAAAAATAAAAACCCAAAATGCAGGAATGTTCATATATTATATGGAAACTCCTTGCTCGCTGATGTAGAGCGCTGCTCTTGGGATTCTCATGTCGCTATAGATCCTTACTTGGTAGATGAGGTTTGGATATCTCCTCATTACGAATTTTCTTTCGAATATTTTAAGACTTATTACAAGACCGAGAGCGTCTTTGAGCTTCCGTATATATGGTCTTCAAAGTATATAGATATGCACGAGAAAATATGGAATAAAATTGGGAAGTCTTGTTTTTATTCTGCAGGAGAACCCAAGAATATAGCTGTTCTTGAGCCTAATTTAAATATCACAAAACATTGTCTTCCTTCTATTATGTTGATTGAGGATTGTTTTTCTTCATTTGGGGACGTGTTTAATATGGCAAGCATTTACTGCTCTTCTAAGTTGATGGATAAAACTTATTTTAAAACTCTTATGTGGAAGCTAGATATCGCAAAAGGCAAGAAGATAGAGTTCGCACCCAGGACTAGAATTAGTAAAATACTGGCGGAGCAGTGTAACGTTGTTGTTTCTCATCAATTACTGAACGCTTTAAACTATACCTATATGGAGGCCCTGTATTTAAATATCCCTTTGGTTCATAACTCTAATTTAATTAAAGACGCTGGGTACTTTTACTCCGAATATCAAATCAAGCAGGGCTCAAGAGCTCTTCGTGAAGCTTTAACTTGTCACGATGGTAATTTAGAAGCTTATGAGAAAAGTTCAAGAAAGGTTATAGAAAATTTCTCTCCAGATAATCCTCTGGTTTTAGAGAAATATAAGAAGCTGGTAGGATGAAGATTGGTATAACTTTGGATATGTCTGTAGCATTCTGGAGCAATGGGATGCAGCAAAATATAGTCTTTCTTTATAGTATGCTTGAGCGGGCGGGATTTTCCTGTAATTATATAACAAGCAAGAAGCCTTCGTGGATACTAAATAAAAAACACAAAGGCATGTTGCTTGATGATTTTTTGAGCGACGACGGTGACATTTTGGATTTGTTGATTATTGCTGGATTCGACCTGCTTCCCTCTATGTACGAGAGGTTGAGAGTGATTAATCCAAAAATGAAGATCGTATTTTTGCATTTTGGGAATAAATTAATGGATGATATTCATTACTCTATATCTTGCAAGGATACGCCTAAGCTACCTGTTGATCCTCCGGATTTCTTTGACGAAGTTTGGATCTACCCTCACCACTCTTTTGCTAGGGAGTATTTGTCTTGCTATTACAGGACTGATAATGTGGTGGAAGTTCCTTATGTGTGGAGCTCTTTCTTTCTTGACGATAAGATTAAAGCCTTGAAAAATAAAGGCTTGAGCCCTTATTACGACTTGAATAGGTCGTCCTCTGTGTGTATATTTGAACCTAACATATCTCACATTAAAAATTGCATTATCCCTATTAGTATTTGTGAAAAATTAGAAATCTTGCATCCAGGATCTCTAAGTTCGGTCAATGTTTTCTGTTGCGAACATTTGAGGGGTAAGAGCTTTTTTGAAAAATTAATGGGGAGGATGAATATTGTTAAGCGGGGGGACTTTTGTTATTTTAATAAAAAATGGGGATCTACGGACGCCTTGAGTAAGTTTGGATCTGTAGTCGTTAGTCATCAAACCTATAGTGAATTAAACTTTAATCATTTCGAGACCTTGTACTTAGGCCTTCCGTTAATTCATAATTCCGAACTTATTCAAAATTACGGGTATTATTACCCGGATTTTGATATCTCTTTCGCGGCTAAACAATTAAGAAGTTCTGTATTGAATCATCAGTCTTTTATTGAGCAGTATAAGGCAAACATAAGAACTCTTATTAGAGACTATAGTCCATATGAATCAAAAAATATAAATAAATATAAATTTATAATTAATGAATTATTTAAATAAAATATCTAAAGCTTTCTTTATTAATTTAGATCGAAGAGCTGATAGATTGGAACATATGGAGAAAACTCTAACCTTTAACGCTGAAAGGTTTTCCGCTGTAGACTCAAAGAGGTGTGGGTTAACTGACGAAGTTAGGAGGCTTTTCCCTGAAAGTTACAAGGAGAGAAGTAAGGCTGAGATTTGCTGCGCTATTAGTCATTATAGATTATGGAAGAAGCTGCTACAAGATAAGGATTCGGTAAATTACTTAATCATGGAGGATGATAACTGCTTTGGAGAAAGCTTCCTTGATCTTTGGAACGAGGTATTCTCTCGAAAAATGCCCTCGGACTTCTCTTTGATTTTTTTGGGCGGAAATCAACCTTGGAACAAGCCTCATTATAAGGATGTTCTTGAACCTTACAATAGTTACTATAACAGGATTAAAGAGAACGACCACTTTTCTAAGGGCGACCGTTTTTGGCATATGAGCGCTAATTCGTATATTGTGAGCAGGCAGGCCGCTAGTTTGATGTGTCAATGGATAGATCAAAACGGCATGGATCGCGGGGTCGATCATTTTATGATTAGGTTCTTTAATAAAAATAAAATCTTTAAAGCTCCTGACTCTATATACCATTTAAATCCTTTACTGTGTTATCAATTGCACGAAGAAAATAATAACCTCGAGATGGATAAAAAATCAGATTTAAGACTTGCAAAAGAAACATTCTCTGAGGTAGACAAAAAGGATCTTAGCGCGGAAGATTTATTCATACCTAAGAAAACAAATTTGACAAAATTTAGATGCGGAAAAGATGAAGATGGAGGATATGTTTTATTGAAAGAAATTTTTAATAAAATTGATACTGTTTATTCGTATGGTATTGATGATTCTAAAGGGTCTGATTCGTTTGATGTTGAGTGTGCTAATTCGGGGAAAAAGGTATACATGTATGATGGCACAATTGATATGCGGCAAAGCAGTAATCCAGCAATGGTATTTAAGAAGGAAAACTTAACAAGCGAAAACTTTAAGTTTCATATTCAGGAAAACGGAGATGGTGACAGGGTTGGGATGTTATTAAAGATGGACATTGAAGGGTGTGAGTACCCTGTGATTGAGTCTAATATTGATTTGATTGATAAACATTTTGACATGTTATGTATAGAGTTTCACGGATTGAATAATCCAGAATATTATAATTTTGAAAACAAGCTAGAAGTGATTGAGTTACTTCTACAAAAATATGATATATTTCATATGCATGCAAACAATTGGGTTGAGAGGAAATTTAAGGTGCCTAATGTGCTTGAGATATCCTTGATTCGTAAGAGCTATTGCTTGCACGAAGTTGATTGCGCGTATCCTATTCAGGGTCTAGATTTTCCTAATTGTAAAGGGCGTGATGATTATATTCTTGATTGGTGGGTTGCAAAAAAACAATCAGAGCCTAAAAACGTATTTCATTGGAACTGTTCTATGGGACAAGGTAATTTTGGCGATATGTTAAGTATCCCTGTGGGTAAATTTTTATTTGGAGAAAATACATCCTTTAATCAAAGAAATTCAGGACAACTTATTTATTTGATAGGTTCCAACTTGGCTGGCGTGGGCGATGAGGGTTTGGCATGTGGGGTTGGTTTGCATCATCATACCGAAAAAATAGAATCAAAAAACATTCAAGCAAAATGTGTACGCGGCCCGTTAAGTTTAAAAACCTTGAATCAGGAAGTTGATAAACCTGTGAAGTGTTTTCTTGGTGATCCAGCATTATTATTAAAACTCTTTCACCAACCTAATTTACGCGAAGGGCTTGTGGGTAAAATTGGAGTTGTGCCGCATATTTCTAATATCGATTTTTTTAAAAAGCAAGTTGATCGGCTCGATGACTTTTATTTGATTGACCCAACTAATTCCTGGGAGCAAGTGGTGAGTGAAATTTATTCTTGCAAGTCGATAATATCAAGTTCTTTGCACGGTTTGATTTGTTCAGATGCTTATGACAAGCCAAATGTATGGATAAAAATTCCAGGGCAATCAATTCCTCCTTGTGATCAAAATAGTGATTATGGAGACTTCAAGTATTGGGATTATCTTTTGAGCCAGGGCAGGGAGATTAAATTCATTAATCATATAAAGAGTAACTTGCCGGGGAAGTTATATAGTGGGGGAAATAAGATTGATCTGCCTAAAATGTTTTTCGCTATTTCTGGCAAAAAACTAATTGAAGATGATTGTTTTCCAAATTTAAGACCAATTTCATCAAATCAAATACCCAAAAAAATTCATCTGTCTTGGAGAAATAAAAATGTACTTGATTCGAACTACGAGCTTATTCGAAAAGGCGCGAAAAACCTAGAGCTACTGAATCTAGACTGGGATGTTCAGGTTTATGATGACGAAGATGTTGATCGATTGTTGCGCGATTCAATCGGGCGCGACAATTGGGGCTTAATTAAAGATAAAAAGATAACTGAAAAAACTGACCTTTGGAGGTTGATAAAAACTTATAAAGAGGGGGGAATGTATGTTGATATCGATCGATATATAGACACTCCGATATCTGAGATTGTTAATCCAACTACCTCGATGGTTCTTCCAACTTTTCGAGATATTGATTTTTCTCAGGACTTTGTTTTAACTTGTGCCAAGAATCCTATAATTGGTAAGGCTATAGTTAATAATTTAAAATACAGAAAACAGGGAAAGCCTTTATTTTTTACCGCTGTTTATTCGTATATGGAATCTGTAAGTGATGTGCTCGGAGATAAAATTGTAGATAGAAGGGATAATCCTGATTATTTTAATAAAATAAGATCAAACATCAGTAAATGTTCTTACCTTGAGACTTATAGGGAGACTGGGCCTGGTGATCATGCTTTATTTAGAAATAGGAATAATAATTTTAATATTGAGGACTTTAATAAAGATAAAGCTGATTTTTACAATTCTGAAAATGTTGTGCATTGGAACGCTGATACTAGAAATGAATTTAAAACTATTGAACTAAATCAAAAATCCGCGAGCAAGTTGAATCAAAAACAAAAAGAGTTTATTAAATTAAAAGACAAGTGGGCTGATTTTGTTGATATGGAGTCGTTTAAATTTATTGAGAGTCAAATACCTTATAGCACATTGAATAAAAAAGACTTTGATTGTTTTAATCCTGGATGTAAGATAGCTATAGTAAGTTTATATACAGATGAGATTGCTAGTTTTGGAATGTATTCAGAAAAAAGCATTAAGGATTATTGTATTAAGCAAAATTATACTTTTTATGTTTATAGAAAAAAACTTGACGGTAATGCTAGTCCTAATTGGTCTAAAGCTCAGGCAATTTTAAATCACATAAAGGATCATGATTATATTGTATGGATGGACTCTGACACTTTGATATTTAATTCCGATAAAAAATTTGAAACTATTATAAATAAATGCGCGAAAAATAAATACATTATTGCGTGTGAGGATATTGGTAGAAACTCAATGCTTAATTCAGGGGTTATTATTTTTAAATGCAAGAGTTATGTTGAAAACTTAATAATAAAATGGAGAGACTTTGATGGAGATAAAACATTCCTTTATGCCAGCGGAGGAGATCAGGAAATTTTATGCAATATCCTTAAGCAATCTGACGGCTTTGGGTTTAATAGAAAGATATTTCCAATGAGTGAATTTAATACTGAGCCAAGAATGGTTGACGATGACACTTTTATTTTACATTTTATGGCTTACCCTAACGAATTGAAATTTATTTTTATGAGGTATTTTGTTTCTAGTTAATGCCATCAATGTGTATATAACTAAATATGGCGAACTCGCTCATAATCAACCTTTATAAATCATGGCAAAAAATCAAGTATACTTAATCAAGAGCGGGCAGAATTCATTTGTTGAAGAAACGGACGCTATTATTGGAATTAGTGGCGGCAGAGTAGGAATAGGTACAACTGCTCCAGAGTCGGATTTTCACATAACCGGTAACACTCAAATAGATGGAGACTTAACTGTCAAGGGGAATTTTTCGACCATAAATGAAACAAGTATTCAGGTGGACGACAAGAATATCGAACTCGGAGTTGTTGATGTTCCCACGAATACAACTGCGGACGGAGGAGGTATTACTTTAAGAGGAGCTACTGATAAAACAATTTCTTGGCTTGGTTCGAATGCAGCTTGGAATTTTAATCAAGATGTTAGGGTTGATTCTGGAAAATCGTTTAAGGGCGAAAAGATTGAAGCTATTAACGCGTTAGGTTTGGGTTTGTTGAATGAATCTGGAAGCGGGATCTTTTTGGGGCCGTCTAGCATTGGAGTTAATCTTAATTTAGATGTTTCTGGTTCTGGTAATTTTTCGCAAGGTCTTTATGTT
>TARA_B110000305_G_scaffold118276_1_pt1 | contig 10000 bp, 8 predicted proteins | sample TARA_B110000305 | Tara Oceans TARA_B110000305 (sample SAMEA4397930) | marine metagenome | biome: Polar Biome; feature: [SRF] surface water layer (ENVO:00010504); material: water (ENVO:00002006), including particulate matter (ENVO:01000060) such as... | depth 5 m | reverse complement strand
ATTTTTATTTTTATTTTTAACCGTTCTAAGTAAATAAGTAAAAAAGATCATTAATAGGAGGATGGGAGTAAACCATAAAAAATATGTTTTGAAGTTAATAGGTGGCTTAAAAACAACAAAATCACCGTAACGCTCGATCATAAACTGATAAATTTCTATGTCAGTTTTTTTGTTTAGTATCATTACTCGGACCTGCTCTCTTAAATCTCCAGCAAGGCTTGAATTAGAGCCTCCAATACTCTGTCCCTGACAAACTGGGCAGCGAATCTCCTCTATTAGAGTTGTATATCTATTTTCTTGATTAAACGTTTCAAAGTCTTTGGGCTCAATGCTTTCAGCAAAAGCCCCTTGAATAAGTAAAAGTACAAGCGCAAATTGAATAAAATAACGCATTCTGATAGCTATTATTTAAAAAATTTAATTTTAACGTATGCCACTAATAACCTTAGACAATATTTCTCTTAGATTTTCTGAAAAAGTTATCTTAGATGAAGTTAATGCAACTATCCTTAAAGGTGATAAGATAGGACTTATAGGGCGAAATGGTGAAGGAAAATCAAGCTTTTTAAAGGTTTTAGCTGGACTTATTCATGCTGACGATGGTAACCTTAAAGTTAAAAATGGTATAAGAGTAAGCTACCTAGAGCAGCAACCTCCAGAAGACAATAATAACTCATTATTCAGTATTGTTGCTAGAGGTTTAGGTGAAACCGGAAAGCTCCTTGCTAACTATCATGACTCATTACAATCAGGCGCAATTGAAAAAAGCGCAGAATTTCAAGATGAAATAGAAAGTCAAGACTTATGGCACTATCTTCATCAAATCGAAATAATTTTAAATCGTTTTAAATTAGATCCAACAGCAAAACTTTCTACCCTTTCAGGTGGCTGGAAACGAAGAGTAATGCTTGCAAAAGCAATTGTTCAAGAGCCCGACCTTCTTTTGCTTGATGAGCCAACCAACCATATGGATATTACAGCAATTCTTGATTTAGAAAAGATGCTCAAGGACTTCCATGGAACTCTAATTCTTATAAGTCATGATCGTTCGTTTGTAAACGGTATAGTTAATAAAATTTTTGACCTAGATCGTGGGAAACTTTCAATCTTTGAGTGTGGATACTTGGATTATCTAAAAAGGAAAGAGAGCTTGTTAAACAGTGAAGATCTTGAAAATGCTAGATTCAATAAAAAGCTCGCTCAAGAAGAAACATGGATCCGTCAAGGAATCAAGGCAAGAAGAACGCGCAATGAGGGACGCGTAAGAGCTCTTGAAGATATGCGTAAACAATTTGTAAATAAACGCAAACAGCAAGGGCAAGTTAAGATTCACGCATTGGAAGATGAAAAGCGCGTTTCTAAATTGGTATTTGAAGTAAAGAACATAAGCTATAGCATTGGCGAACTTAGTCTTGTTGAGCTGTTTTCACTATTAGTATTAAAAGGTGAAAAAATAGGAATTATTGGTGGCAATGGATCAGGAAAATCTACACTTATTAAACTCCTTCTGGGAGAGTTAGCCCCTGACAAAGGAAGCATTAGACGATCAAAAACAATACAGCTGGCCTACTTTGATCAAATGAGGGAGTCACTTAATCCAAACATGAAGGCAATGGATTTTGTTTCTGGGGGAAAAGACTATATTGATATCAACGGAAAAAGTAAACATGTCATAGGCTATATGCGCCAATTTCTATTTACGGGTAAGCAAGCTATGGCACCCATAAAGATGTTTTCTGGTGGTGAAAAAAATCGCCTTATGCTTGCAAAAATATTATCTCAACCTGCCAACCTACTTGTTCTTGATGAGCCAACCAATGATTTGGATGTTGAAACATTAGAATTACTAGAAGAGATGCTGGTTGACTATGCGGGCACCCTTTTACTCATCTCTCATGACAGAACTTTTTTAAATAATATTGTTAGCTCAACGATTGTCATGGAGGGAGATGCCATAATTGAGCAATATACTGGTGGTTATGACGATTACATGAACCAGAAAAGTGAAAGGCTAAATATAATTCAAAAAAAAGAAACTATACTTAAGGCTAAACCTAAAAAAAGTTCGCAAAAGCTTTCATTCAATGACCAGCAACTATTAAAATCTCTACCTGAGAAGATTGAAAGCCTTGAGGATGAAATTTCAATGTCTCAAAAGCTACTCTCAGACCCTGGCTTTTATCAAAATCCTGACGCACAAAACTTAACAATTAAATTAAGTTCAATGGAAAAAGAAGTTAAATTACTTTATAAAAAATGGACTGAACTTGATGGAAAATAGCAATACGCCTCTAATTGTTGATCTTGATCACACTTTAATTGATACCGACCTTCTATTTTTATCGTCATTAGGAGTTCTTACCAAGAGTCCATGGCTATTTCTTCACTATTTTTTCTGGTTATGGAAAGGTAAAGGTTACTTAAAGGATCAGCTCGTTAGAAGGTTTGAAATTAACATCCCTGAGCTTCCTTATAATGAGAGCGTAATCAGCTACATTATGAAGCGAAAGAAAGAGGGCTCAAAGATTATACTGGCAACTGCCTCTCATAAAAATTACGCTTTTGCAGTCGCTAAACACTTAAAAATTTTTGATGATGTTATGGCTAGCAATAAAGACTTTAACTTGTCAAGTCACAATAAGGCTGAAAGTCTTATTAGTCGCTATGGTGATAAAAAATTTGATTATATGGGCGATCATATGAGGGACCTTCCTGTATGGGAAGCGTCAAGACTATCAATCATAGTTAATGCAACAAATCGCATACTAGTTAACACGAAACATCTAAAAACGCTCGTTATCTCCAGTAAAGCTTAAAACCCTTCCACAACAAAAGATAGCGCTGAAAGCAATAAATAAAGCAAAAATGTTGCTGCCAAAACCCATGTTGCCACCTTCGTTAGGCCAAGATTTTTTCCCATCACGCGGTTATAAAAAAGCCAAATAAGGTAACTCACAACCAAGGCTGCAATTAAAAGTCTTAATATAAACATAAATAAATTTACTTCCTAAATGATTCCTTTATTTTAATCGCTAATTTGGAATTGATGCCTACTACTTTTTGTAACTCATCAATACTCGCTTTTTGTATCTCTTGGAGACCGCCAAAATGACTCAGCAGAGCAGTTCTTTTACTTAGCCCAACACCTTTAATAAGCTCTAGAGATGATTTAGTTCGTGATTTAGACCTCTTTTTGCGATGATTTTTAATTGCAAACCGGTGTGCCTCATCTCTAATATGATTAATCAAAAGCAGCGCTGGGTCATAAGGAGGAAGTGTTATCTTTTTAACTTTTTCATCCTCAACAATAATCAAAGTTTCAAGGCCCGCCTTTCTTCCCTCACCCTTAGCAACTCCAACCAACAATACCGAATCGACTCCAATAGAATTCATAACCATGATTGCTTGGTTTAGCTGACCTAATCCGCCATCAATAAAAACTATATCAGGGAAATCTTTTTTTGAATCGAGGAGTCTAGAGTATCTTCGAAATACCGCCTGATTAATTGCAGCATAGTCATCACCAGGTGTTATATCTTTGATATTAAACTGTCTATAGTCACTAGTTTTAGGAAGCCCCATTTCAAATACTACGCAGGAGGCAGTGGTAGCCTCACCCATCGTATGACTTATGTCAAAGCACTCCATAACTTTAGGAGTGCTTTTTAATGCTAGTGTTTTTTGAATTGCTTCAAGTTGTTTTTTCTTGGTAAATTTCAGGAGCAAATGTTGTTTTAAATTTTCATTTGCATTGAGTATTGCCATCTCAAGAAAATGTTTTTTATCAACCCTTGGAGACTGTATTAATTTAGTATTTAGCCCCTCTTCAAGTAACTTTTTGTCGGATAATTTGTGACTAATTACAATCTCTTTTGGAATTTTAGTTCCTAAATAGTGTAACGGCAAGAACGCACTTAAAACCTCTTCACAGGAGTCATTCTTTACATTTTTTGGAAAAAAACTCTCACTACCAACCTGCTTACCACCTCTAACAAAAACTACTTGGATGCAATGAACATTAGCATCAGTTGCAATACATACTACATCCATATCTGAGCTAAACTGGGAGCTATGTCTCTCCTGTATTGTTCTTAGACCAATGAGTTGATCTCTATATTTTGCGGCAAGCTCAAAGTCAAGGTCGATGGAGGCATTCTTCATTTTTTCGGAAACTTGACTTAAAAGTTTACTAGCCTTACCATTTAAAAAAAGTGACACCATATCAACATCTTGTTCATACTTGTCATCTGATATCTTTCCAACACAGGGCGCACTGCATAGTCCAATTTGATACTCTAAACAAGGACGAGAGCGTGCCCTATAAAAACTATTACTACAATGTCTAACTTTAAATATTTTTTTAAGTAACGCAAGAGCATCTCTTGCTATATATGAAGAAGGGTATGGACCAAAATAATGATAGTTTTTATTTTTTTTACCCCTAAACATTCCTAGGCGCGGATGATGATCATCGCTAATATAAATGTACGGATAACTCTTAGAGTCTTTTAGAAGTATATTAAACTTTGGTTTAAACTGTTTTATAAGCTCATTTTCAAGAAGCAGCGCCTGAGTTTCAGTTTTGGTAATAATAATAGAGAAATCATCTATATTTTTTTGAAGTAACTGAGTTTTTGAGTTGTGGTTTGACTTAACAAAGTAATTTGATACGCGGTTTTTCAAGTTCTTTGCCTTACCAACATAAATGACTTCCCCTAGCTTGTTGAGCATTTTATAAACGCCAGGCTCTTTCGTCAGGTTTTTCAGTTTTATTTTTATGCTTAGGCTCTTCATTTCAGTCATTTTTTTCACAAATATAGTACAATAGCAGCATGAAATTTATATCTAATATTTTAAAGGCTTTCCTGTTCAATTTATGTTTTATCGGGATTATATATGCCTCAGAATCCTGCCCATCTATTTCCCCAAGAATGGCTGGTGAATCTCCATCAGAACAAGTTGAAGCTATCATTAATGATGTTGTATGCTCTTTTATTGAACTAAAATCTAGTGGTAATAGTGGGCTATCGTCAACTCTTAACCTTACAAAAAAGAAGATATTGCCTTACATTGATCTTGAGTATAGCACGCAGCTTGCCCTATCAAAATACTGGGAACAGCTCGAACCCAGAGAAAAGAAAATATTTGAGCGCGACATTAAAAACTCTTTAATAGATGATTATGTGGAAATACTTTCAGACTTGACAGACTGGGAAGACATAAATGTTGCGGTGAGTCATGACTATAAGCAAACTGAAAATATTGCAAGAGTCAAGGTTTCTGCGTCTCTTGGAAATGACAGCTCTAATGCTGCTGTTACACTTAAATTAATTTTTAAAAATCGCTGGAAAATCTATGACTTAGAATACCAATCAATCAGCATAATTGATATGGAAAAAATGGGATATGACTCGAAAATTAAACGCCAAGGAATTAAACCACTTGTGCAAAAACTCCTTAATAAATCTTAGTAAATGTATAAATTATTAATCAATGGTGGAACTCCATTAAGTGGGAGCATTAAGACCTCGGGTTCAAAAAATGCCACACTACCTATTTTTTTTGCTTCAATCCTTGCTGATGGCCCACTAAAGTTATCCAATACTCCTCAATTAAGTGACGTTTCCACAACTCTTAGGCTCTTAATGGATATGGGATCAAACTTTGTTCTGGAGGAGGACAGTTCAATTTTTATTGACTCATCAAATATTACTAATTTAACGGCTGAGTATGAGCTCGTTAAAACAATGAGGGCATCGATACTAACCCTTGGTCCGATGCTAGCGAAATATAAAAAAGCTAAAATTTCATTACCGGGCGGTTGTGCTATAGGAACTCGCCCAGTTAACCTGCATCTTGATGCATTAGAGAAAATGGGCGCAAAAATTGAAGTTAAAAATGGTTACATCTATGCAAGTACAAAAGGTCTTGTTGGCTCACAAATTAGTTTTGATTTAATCTCTGTAACCGCTACCGAAAACATTGTAATGGCTGCAACACTTGCTAAGGGCGTTACTACTATTAATAATGCAGCGCAGGAGCCTGAAGTTACAGATATGATCAAGTGTCTTAAGAAAATGGGCGCAAAAATTTCTGGAGAAAATACTTCAACGCTTGTAATAGAAGGTGTCGATCATCTAAATGGCGTAGACTATTCTATATGCCCTGATAGGATTGAAGCTGGGACCTATCTCGTAGCAGCGGCTATTACTGGTGGCAAGATTACTGTAAATAATATTGAACCTGATTCAATGCGCACGGTGATTGGTAAGCTTATTGAAACTGGGGCTGATATTCAAACAAATCAAAATTCAATTAAATTAGACATGAAAGGGAGGAGACCTTCTCCCGTAGATATTCGAACCAGCGCTTATCCTAATTTCCCAACTGATATGCAAGCCCAATTTATGGCTCTTAATTCGATTGCAGATGGCAGTAGCACTATTACAGAAACAATCTTTGAAAATCGCTTTATGCATGTCCCAGAACTTAGCCGTATGGGAGCAAATCTAAAGCTCGAAGGAAATACTGTAGTTTGCAAAGGTGTTAAAGTGCTAAGTGGAGCAAAACTTATGGCTACCGATCTTCGCGCTTCTGCTAGCCTTGTCTTAGCTGGCCTTGCAGCCCAAGGTACAACTACGATTGAGAGAGTCTATCACCTCGATCGTGGCTACGAGATGATTGAAGAAAAATTTAAAATGTTGGGAGCCGATATAGAGAGAGTTCAGCACTAAACTATATATAAATATGTTAACGATTGCCCTTTCAAAAGGTCGTATTCTAGACCAAACAATTCCTCTTCTTGAAGCAGCAGGGCTCTCTATTTCTAAAAAAGAATTAGAGAGCAGAAAGCTAATACTTGATACTAATCTTGAGGATGTTAAAGTCATTGTGTTAAGGGCGAGCGATGTTCCTGTTTTTGTGCAGCATGGCGCAGCAGATATTGGAATTGCCGGTAAAGATGTTCTTCTAGAGCATGGCGGCAATGGTATTTTCGAGCCATTAGATCTTAAAATTTCTCAATGCCGCTTAATGCTTGCATCAAGGCAAAATCAAGACTTAAACAAAAGCACCCTAAAAGTTGCAACTAAGTACATTAATTCGGCAAGAAAATACTTCTTAAGTAAAGGACAGCAAGTTGAAATCATTAAGCTTTCTGGTGCAATGGAGCTTGCGCCAATTGTTGGCTTGTCAGACTGCATAGTGGATCTTGTCGATACTGGAAATACCTTAAAAGCTAACGGGTTAATTCCACTTGACTTGGTATGCAATATCAGTTCAAGACTTATTGTAAATTCAGCCGCCTTCAACACAAAACATGGCCCAATCAATGAATGGATTAAAAAAATTGAAAAAAACTTATGATTAAGAAACTCTCTTCAACCAATAAAGATTTTGAGTCTGAGCTTTCTTTACTAGTTTCTTGGGAGTCAGTATCCAGTGATGAAGTAGCCAAAACTGTTAGCAAGATCATTAAGGATGTAAAAAACAATGGTGACAAGTCTCTACTAGAGCTTACCCAAAAGTTTGACCAACTAAAAGCCGAGTCAATTTCAGAGCTTATCATTTCCAAAAAAAGACTTAAAGAGTCGTATGATAAATTAAACATTGATCAAAAAAACTCTCTCAATGTTGCTGCAAAAAGAATAAAAACATATCACCAAAAACAAATTCAAGAATCCTGGAGTTATAAAGACGAAGATGGAAATCTGCTAGGTCAAAAAATTGATCCTTTGACTCGAGTAGGTTTGTATGTTCCTGGTGGCAAGGCATCTTACCCATCATCTGTCTTAATGAATAGCATCCCAGCAAAAGTGGCTGGTGTCAGTGAGCTCATTATGGTTGTTCCGGCTCCTCAAGGAGCTATCAATGAGATGGTGTTAGCTGCCGCACACATTGCAGAAGTTGATGTAGTAATAACTATAGGCGGTGCACAAGCGATCGCAGCACTGGCTTATGGAACGGAGACAATTCCAAGAGTTGATAAAATAGTTGGACCAGGAAACAGCTATGTTGCAACTGCAAAAAAACAAGTTTTTGGGCAAGTTGGGATTGATATGATAGCTGGTCCCTCTGAAATACTAATTATTTGTGATGGTTCAACTGACTCCGATTGGATAGCGATGGATCTATTCTCTCAAGCCGAACATGATGAAGATGCTCAAGCTATCCTTCTCTGTCCAAATGAAAAATTTATTTTGGATGTTGAGAGGAGTATACAAAAACTCCTTCCAACAATGGAAAGAGAAGAGATTATTCGCACTGCCCTTAAAAATAGAGGAGCCTTGATATTGACAAAGGATATAGAAGAGGCCGTTCAAATATCAAATAAAATTGCCCCAGAGCATCTTGAACTTTCTGTTGAGGACCCCGAATCTATCTTGAATTCTGTCGAGAATGCTGGCGCAATTTTTATGGGTAAATATACGTCTGAAGCATTAGGTGATTATTGTGCTGGACCAAATCATGTGTTACCCACATCAAGAACTGCAAGGTTTTCATCACCTTTAGGGGTCTATGACTTTCAAAAAAGATCTAGCATCATTATGGCGACAAAAGAAGGGGCTGTTAATTTAGGTCGAACCGCTTCAACACTTGCATATGCAGAAGGCCTTCAAGCCCATGCTAAATCTGCACTTTATCGTACCTAAAAAATACAGATTAGCCAGGTAATGCTTGATAGTAGTCATTTTCTTTTACAACCTTAATTGGCCAATCAAACAGGTTGGTAAGATTACTGTCAGTTAAGACTTCATCTTTGTTACCATCTATAACCACTTTACCATCTTTCAATAAAATAACTCGCTTGATTTCAGGTGGAATCTCATGGACGTGATGCGTTACCAAAATTAGCTTTTTACCCATACTCATAAGTTCTCTCATAATTTCAAGGTACTGAAAGCATGTACTAATATCCAGACCGCTGGTTGGCTCATCAAACACCAAAACAGCTGGGTCATTCACTAATGATCTTGCAAGTAGAAATTTACGCTGTTCACCGGTTGACATTGCTGAAAATTTCCTATCTTTTAAACTCGAAATTGATAGAAGTTCCATTACCTCGTTTGCGCGCTCTCGTTTCTTTTCATCAAACTTTTGATGTGTCCAAATGCCGTCACTAGAATAAAAACCAGAAAGAACAACAAAATAGCCAATTGTATTTTTGGAATAATTGTTTTGAAGATGGGGAGAAACAACACCAAGATTTGATCTCAATTCATCTACATTCCATCTCTCTTTATCAAATATCTTCATGCTGCTATTGTTGCTTTCGACAATATATAGTTCACGATTTAGTAATTTTAAGAGCGTAGTTTTTCCAGAGCCATTGGGGCCCAATATTGCAGTGCTTTGAGTTTCATCAATCGTTAATGAGAAACTATCAAAAACTTTACTCTGTTCTTGGAATGCCGTTATATTGTCAAGTTCAATAATATTCATTCGATTTCAATTTACGTATTAATCACACGTTACATTAATCATACCATCAGAATAAAAAAAATTACCTATCGAGTTTTTTAAGTCTTAACCTAGGCAATATTTGAGATAAGAGCATACCAGTTAGCATAAGTCCACACCCAATAAGCCCTCTTGTTGATAAGTTTTCATCCAGTATTAGCCAGCCACCAAGAACAGCAAATGCACCCTCAAGGCCTAAAATGATCGCTGCATGTGAAGATTTTGCGTGCTGCTGAGCCACAACTTGTAAAGTATATGCAACACCAATCGACATAACTCCAGCATAAAGAAGCGGAACCGCAGTCTCCAAAATCATAGTCCAAGTAATTATTTCAATTGCTATTGCAATAAACAAACTTAAAATACCGGCAACTAAAAACTGTATTAGTGAAAGCTTTAGTGGATCCATTCTTTTAGCTACATATCCAATGACCAGTACATGAGCTGCAAAAAACACTGCACAAACTAACTGATATAAATCGCCCTTCTCGATAGTAAGATCTTCATTAATACTTAAGAGATAAAGACCAACAACTGCGAT
>TARA_B110000305_G_scaffold67904_1_pt1 | contig 10001 bp, 8 predicted proteins | sample TARA_B110000305 | Tara Oceans TARA_B110000305 (sample SAMEA4397930) | marine metagenome | biome: Polar Biome; feature: [SRF] surface water layer (ENVO:00010504); material: water (ENVO:00002006), including particulate matter (ENVO:01000060) such as... | depth 5 m | reverse complement strand
GTCATTCCGATACGAAGTTTCATTCGGTCGTAATCATCAACGATGGCACCAATTTCTTCTTTCGACAACATTACATTCCCTCAGTATTCATTGTTTAGAAGGCGGGGTCTTTCATCTCATCGGCGTCATGAACATCAGTCATAGCGCTGAAGTTGCATCAATTCATCGGTTGTGAGTGTTGCACCAGACATCAATTTGCTCATCAAGTCTTGGACTTCAACACGAGCGGAAGGTCGTTGACCTGCGCCTGCATTTGCTCCACGCATGGCACGGAGGATGTCTTGAATTGAGTGCAAACAACGGAGCGAAACAATATATGCACGGTGGTTCTTATCTGCATCTTTCTTGGAACCACGGAGTTTTCGGTGAGCGGACTCTGCCTTTTCTCGTTGGTTGTCAACTTCCTTGTTCCATTGAAGCATCAAATCGTGAGCCTCTTGTGCTGCTTCTGCTGCTTGTTCAACAGCAGCGTGGGCAGTTTCTTGGGTTTCCATAGCCATTCGAAGTGTTTCTCGAGATTCTTTCAGATCCGTATTGGAATCTTCAGACATCTGCATTTTCTTGATTTGAGCACTTATTTCCTTCATGCGCTTCATCACCTTGGTCTCGTTTTTACCAGTGTGACGGCCCATTTCGAATTCATTTTCCAAGCGGATTAACTCACGCTTGAGTGAATGTACGGTGTCAGGGCGGTCTCGACGTCCACGCCGACCATCGTCACGTTGCTCTTGAACGGCTTCAGGCCCCTTTGCGAGATTCAATGCATCTTTGGATTCACGAACCATCTTGTTTGCATCTTGACGAATAGCCTTCTTATCTCGAACAATTTCATTCATTTGTTCACGAATTTCACGTTGTTCTCTGACTTGAACAATTAATTCACGGACTTCGCCGTTCATTTCGTTTCGAGTAATTGTAAACTTCTTTGAGTTGTCATTACACTCATCACGTAGGATTCGGTATTTCGTGGCTTTTTCATCAACCATCTTTCGTCGTTCTTCGAGTTGAATCTTGAGCTCATCCATTCGTATCTCGCCTGGTCAGTGGAAGATTGCCATCTTCTCACCGGACTTGCGACCGACCCTTCCCATTTAATCTCTTCACTCGACGATTTAGATTCTCCAAGGATACGGAACGGGTCGCAATAGACGGCGATGAGTCCTCTTAGGGCTGGAGGGCATTCAATTGAGAGGTTGCAGTATCGAGCACTTGACGGATACGGCCAAGATTTGATGAAACTTCACAACGGAGTACCAGCACCTTCTCTCCAAGTAATTCTTGCACCAGCACCGTACCATGTTCGGCGTTTAAGGTGACGCGTCCTGAGGAACATTTGGGGTCGAGTAAAGCAATTGCTTTACTCAGGTTTTGAACTGAATCGTCATGTTCTGGTTCTGTGAATAATACGAAGCCATCACCGTCCAGTAAGGCAACACCGGTAACACCGCGTTGTGCTGCAATTTCTCCGAGCAAACGTTGTTCCACATACTCTGCTAGAGATGGGGGAGCATAACCTTTGACCCTTAACACCACTGTGAACACGCTGAATTTACCATTCACAACGGGCCTTTCATTTCATAGCCTATTCCAGAGCTGTAGTAGTGCGGTAGATGCCGAACAACTTCTAAGCCTCTTGTTTTATAGAACCCTTGCGCACGCTTGTTTTCGGCTTTGACTTCTAATTGAATGGTTGATTTTCCAGCAGTTCGGGAAATCTCAACCAAATGCTGCCACGCTTTTCCTCCCCAGCCAGATGATTGGTGTTTTGCCTCGAGTACAAATGCTGCAATTCGCACTCCATTGATCTCATGGGGTAATGCCCAAAGTACTCCAACGATCGAATCAGATGCTGGATATTCATCTTGATTGATGAGAAGCATGTTACCGCTCCATTTCGGAATCGGTAAGTTCGAAAGTGATTCAAGCGTGTACTCTTCACCCGTTTCATTTAAAAACATGGATTTAATCTTCTCTTTCCATTCATCAGGGAGGTTTTTCGGCTCTTCGCCGTACATCCATTGGATGTTACTCATTGACTCGCCTCACTGTTTGTGTCCCTTTTTCGATTGGGAACGCTCACCGCGTTGAGCCGTAAGTTGGCGTGCGGTGTTTTGCTTCTTTTTTCGTTCAGCACGACGACTTGATTTTGGAGTTGGTTTGGATTTGTTGACCGATGAAAAGCCGCCGCTGTTCAAGAAGACATCAAGATCCGAAAGTGAGAGTGTTCCTCCTGCTGCAGCTCGCTGTTGTACTTCTTCGGGTTTTGGACCATTGTTACGTGGTTTCCAATCGGCTTGTCCAGACTTTGACTTTCTGTCCTTTTGTCCACTTCTTGGTTTGGAATCACGGGGAGGATTACTGCGAGTCGAAACACGCACCCATGCCTCAATGCGACCCTTTTCTCTTCGCAATCGACGCAGTTCTTTTCGTCGTTCTTGAATCACTTTATTGAGAGAGTGTGCATTCTGGTCGAATTGCCTTGCTTCACTGAACTCTGTGGTAATGTTGGCCAAAATCGGTTCCGACTCAATTAATTCTGCTCGGACTTGAGTTTGCTTGTTTTCCGTGATTTTCAATTCCTTGACCGCTTTCTTTTGTTCCCGGACGAGTAGGATGAATTCTTTGTGGGCTGTATCAGCCTTAAGGGCAACAGCGTGCATTGCCTGTAATTCAAAGAACCAAGCAAATTGTTCATCTTCTCTTTGCAGTGAAGGGACATGGAAGAAATCGATATCCCCTGTGAGATTGTTGTAAACTTCAACCAACAATTCACGGATACGGTACAATGGAATGCCGATTTTTTGGTTGTAACCGTCTCGCTCCTTTTGCAGAAGGTCCATTTTTTGACTTCGTGGACGTAGACTTCGGACAAGGGTTCTGTGTTCATTGCGAAGGTCACTGGTTTCTTCGAACAATCCACGAAGGGCCTGTGAGATCTTGATGTTATTCTGTCGTTCTGCATGAAGTGCTTCAATACGCTCCTCAAGGTCCGAATGTTGATCCTCATTCTCTTTGAGCATTGTTTCAATCGTGGACTTTGGGAGGGTTCTCAAATCTTCAAACAAGTCTTTTTCTTCGAACACTTGAATACGTTCAGGGTTTTTTAGTTCACATAATTGGCCCAGTGATTTCCCTTCATTGAGTCCGATCCAAAACCTCAACAATTCTTCTTGAATATCCATAGCGCCTTCCGGACGTACGACTCGACTGAGGTCGTGCTCGTGGTTGAAAGGGTCTTCAACAGGGAGTGAATGCAATCCTAAACGGGTCTTGCCTTCCTTGACGACTGCCTTTGCTGCATGCGGAGTGGCGTACTTCCATTTCTTCTCTTTACGAGTCATTGGTTTCCCATTGCGAATGGAAAGAACATGTGCATCCCACGGCCGTTCAAGAACGAGTTGACGGAAGAAGTGAGTCATTAATTCACCGAGCGATTGTGTGTTTGTCTCGCTAAGGAGTTTCTTCGGTTCATCAGCCATTGTGAGGTCGTATTCGATTCCATCAACTTTGAGGTTGGTTCGGTCTTTACCGGATTGAATGTTTGGCGCAACGGTTGGTGTTGTTGTTTGTAAGGCTTGAAGCATGATAAGACTCCATGCATACGAAGAGAAGGTACCTTTGGCAGCATCACAAACATCTCGCTGATGCGCCCAATACTTAATTGCCAAAATACATTGACGTATCCGTTCATCTGTTTCTGCATAGCGCTTAAGCAATGTAGTGTTGTGAAGGGCTAACGTGTTGTTAATGGAAATATCAACTGGGATTTTCGTACGTTCATCGACGAATTTGATGATCGGTACTTTGGCAGAAGTAATCACCTGAATGTCTTCCATTTCTTGGAACCGTAGTGTGCTTGAAATTGAACGAAGCACTTTCTTTGGCTTTTGACCATCAAACAAGAGACAAAGATCTAAATCTCCTTGCGCAAGAGAAAGTCCAGATTCTGATGAACCGAATCGACGAAGAGAACTTCCTTTGAATCTCTTTTCAATGCTTCGTTTGAGATGCTCATACAGTCCATTTCTCTTTTTGAGTGCTGATGTATTCGGACTTTGAGCCTTAAGTACATCCTCGATATCTTGTGTTAATTGTTGTAATGCGTCGGCAGGAATTGCTTCGCCATTCGGTAATTCGAGTTGTTTACACAGATCTGCATGGACCAGAGGCCAGCGATCTTGTTGTTGAGGGGTGAATCCTGTGATCTCACATTCATCGCTCATTCTTCTTCACCTCTTGGTTGTTGCTTTTTCTTCTTATGACGTGTTGTAGAGGGTTTCTTTTCATCGAATGATTTCAGTTGACGTCTTCGTGCGTGGCTCGAAGCCTCGCCATTTTCAACACGCTTTGAATTTGTGAGTAACACATCAAACCCTACATCAATATGCTTTTGCCAGTGCTCAATTCCTCTTTGGCTACTATCAAGGGCTTGTGCTAAACGTTTGGTTCTTGCATCAGCACGGCGTCGATGTGCTTCTTGTTCAAGATAGGTATTGTGGAAATATTCGTTTTCAGATGCATGGTCAAGAAGAGCTTTATGTGCTTTCTCAGCGATTTCAAGATATTTTCGTGCTTCGGAATATTTGGTTTTCATAAGTGAATGTTCTTCTTGGTTATTGCTTCGTTTTCCGACCCACTCTTCATGTTGGCGGATTTGAGACTTCATTTCCGCAAGGAACTTCTGTTCGGTTTTGTGATCGCCCCAATTTGTTTCGAGTTCATTTTCAAGGGCCTTAAGTTTGTCATTGAGTTTGTTTTGCGCCCATTCAGGGTTCGCCTTTTGAACGCCGCCTGACGAAGAGATTTTATCGCGAAGTTCTGCACCTTCTTGAAACAGTTTTTGTGCTGTCACCCGAGCAGAGTTTCGTTCTTTTTTCAAGTTCGCAACTTTCGCGTTGAGTCCATCGCGTTGTTCCTTGGCACTTCGAGCGAGTGGTTCGGCCGCCCGCAGTTCGTCCTGGCGAGCATCCAATTGTTCAGGAATGGTCTCAGCAAGGCGTTCGCGACGATGCAAAATGGACTTTGCCAGCAAAGCAGGCGTCATCTCGAGTAACTCTTCCGGACGCATACAAGGTGCGCCAACCTCCAACCTTGAATAAACATGGCGTAGTGACTTCTTTTGGCGTGAAAGTGAAGAACCCCCGTGTCGAGGGGTTCGCATGGGCAGGGGTCAAACAGGCAATTCTAAGGTCTCGGCCTTCTGCCTTTCTGCCTTGTTTCTCACCTTTCTTTTACCGCTCGTAAGTGCCAGTGGTGGTGGAGCAGTCATCGATGTAAGCACCTTTTCACTTCAAGACTTTACGACGATTGAACAATCTTCTTATGACTTAGAATTCACCGTTGATGAAGTACTCTCAAGTGATGCAGAAGTTGAAGCAAGAGTTGAACTCTCTACTCTTGATGGAACACTCTTCGATTCGATGAGCCAAAACTTTACCCTCGTTGCGGACTCAAGCCAACTGTTGCAATTTAATTTGGTATCGCTTCCTTTTGGATATTCCATTGTCAGTGTCGAATTAATTGGAGAACTCGGATCACCAAATTCAACACAATCTCTTTCGTTGAACAGGACGATTCACCACTTACAACCGATTGAGATTTCTCTGGCTACTGAAGGCCAAATACTCTTGAATGGTCTCACCCCCGAAGGTGTACTCACAGGGAACGTCTCGATTCATGATGGTGATTATTTACAAACCGAAATAGCCATCATCAATGATGGTGACTTTTCATGGGCTGGACAACTCACTTCGTCTCTTCTTTCCAACGGTGTTTATGACAATCAAACCTCATCGCTGGTGACGGTTGCACCGCTTTCTAGCACCATTGTTCAGGTGAACAGTACCGTAGCCCTTTACGAAGGTACAGCAACACTTGTATTGGAACTCAATAATTCAGGAGATGGAAATCCGGCAGATGAATCTCGTCAAATCGAATTCATCGTGTCACCTCCACCTTTGCCATTGCTCTCCCTTTCCGTTGAACTTCTCACTCCCGATGCACTTGCTGGAGAAGACCTTACCTGGCATCTCAATATTTCAAATACCGGTTCACTTGACTTTCGTGGACTTCTTTTCTGCTCTTTTGGTAGCCAATCGCTCTTCAATTCTGAAATACAAGTCTCTCTTGGTGCTTCAATTGTAGAATCCCTTGTCTCGACTTCTCGCCCTGATTTGCTCAGCTGTTCCGTGAGTGGTATGCGAATCAATACGAATTCCGTAGCAAGTCTTTCTTTGGCACACGATGTTGAATCTGCTGCTTTTGAATCGGCCGGATCGAATACTCCAGCTCTTCTCAATGGGCCTTGGCACAAAGGGGACATGGCCGTCTTTTCTATGCTCATTCGAAACCATGGCGAGTTATCAGGCACAGTTGCACTCGTGTGTGAATCAAACGGGATGATCTACACGAGTAATGGTCTGCTGCTCGATATCGATGCTGCCGGTGAAGTCACCGTCGAAGTGCCACTCACACTTGAAGGCCAACAAGTGGTGAACTGGTCACTCAGTTCTTCAGACGGTTCGATTGATTCAGGACTTAACGGCACACACATTGTCCCCGTGGCGATTCAACAATCACTGACTCCAACGGTCACATCCGTCACCTGGGATGCCGAACATGGGGTCCAGTTTTCTTGGTCGCTCGAGATGAGTGAAGGTATTGACCGCCCGGTCCGAATTCGGCTTGGATACACTGATTCGGGTTTGGAATCCTATCCACTTGATTATACGGTTACACTTTCATCAGGATTGTCCACTGGAACGCACACTCTTGGTTTTGTTAATGCTGAACGTGTTTCGATTCGGGCGACGGCTCTCAACTGGACGACAGGTTTCAGTTTCTCGAGTCATAGCCTAAGTGTCCCCGATGAACGCCCGTCTTATTCAATTCAATTCGATCCCATTTCAATACCGAACCGTCCAATCCCTGGAGCGTTGGGTACAGTTACCGTTCGTCTCAGTAATTCTGGCGATGTCGACGGAAGAGGCGGATACGTCGTATTATCTACATCTGAGGGGGCTTTCTTGGGTGAAGAGCCAACCCTTTCTCTCTCTACAAGCTCTCAAGAAGAGCATCAATTTTCATTCGTATGGCCAGATTCTCAATCGGTCTCCTTCAAAGCCACTTGGATTGTTGGTGATGACAGTTTTACGGCTACCAATACCTTCCAATCAGGGGAAGTCGTCGTTGAAGAAGCCTCATTCTCTATTCCGTGGGTCGGTCTCTTTGGTGGACTCATGATTGCCGTTGCCATCGGTGCAATGATTCGCATTTACCAAAACCGACAAATGAGCACTTCAAACTCCAAGCCAGTAAAGGATGATTTAACTTCAAAATCAAACTTAAAGAGCCGACCAGAGACGATTGAAAAGATTCAGGTTGGTTGTCCAGAATGTGCTCGGCAATTGCGTGTTCCTTCGGACTATGGTGGCCAAGTTCGTTGCCCTGACTGTTCTCATCGGTTTGATGTGATTCCTCGCACTGACACCTCTCAAGAACATACCGTGTCTGAAGATGAAACTCCAGAAGTGGCAAAGGATGGGAAAGTAGAACTTCATTGCCCCGAGTGTGAACAATCGCTTCGAATTCCTGAAACATATACCGGCTCTGTTCGATGCCCTGCTTGTGAGGAAGTTTTTTCTGCTTAGCAGAAGAGTTTGGTTTGAAGTGGGAGGGGAATTCATGAATGGTCATTTCCGAGAGTTTGAAGATGAGTATCTTGAAACGATGTATGAGTTTTTTGAAAAACAACCTCTACAACGCGTACGTAACGGCGATTTAGCCAATGCTTTAGGCGTATCTCCAGCATCAGCGACCGAAATGATTCAGCGATTAGCTGGTAAAGGTATGGTCAATTACGTCCCCTACAAAGGTGCATCCTTAACCGATAAGGGGATGGTGCATGGTCAGAAAATGAAACGTCGCCATCGATTGGCGGAAGTCTTTCTCGAAAGCATCTCGTTTCAAGGGAATACCCATGCGACGGCTTGCCGCTTGGAACATGCTATCGATGACGATTTGGAGGTCGCTTTATCGCTTCTCCTTGGCCAGCCGGAACTCGACCCGAGTGGACGTGATATCCCGCAAGCATCGAGTGACATCTCATCGAGAATCGATTCATCTCAAACTCAACTCATCTCGCTTGAGCGTTTAGAAGATGGAGTAACTGGTACGCTTGAAGCAATGTTTACCAACGCTTTGGAAACTGAGACAATGTCTCAATCTGGAGTCCGTATTGGTTCTAAAATCACCCGCATCTCTGGTGGTTACTCCATTACAGGAATTGGTGATGCTCTCTTTTCCACAGACCTCGCATCCAAAATCCTTGTTCGTATCTCTTGCGCTACGATTGATGGAAGACTTTAGTGTGAGTAATTCTTCGGCTTTCTGTGGTCGAAGTAGAAACGGACGCTCTTCCAACAGTGGATGACGAGGGCAGTTTGAATGAAAGTCTCTTTCGTTCAGAACGGTTTTGGTATGCAATTGACCGTCAGTTACTCGGTTATGGTCTTCGCTTGATCCTCATTCTTCCGGCTTTTTCCATTCTCACTTCTTTCGGCTCTCTTGCTTTTTCATCAACTTCACCTGAATGGTGGGCTAAAATTGAACCGACACTCGGTATGAGTTTTGCTATGACCTTAACTGCGCTCACATTCATCATCTTACTCGGCTATATTTTGGTTCAAATATTTCATCGACATCGAGTGGAACTTTCGATTGGAAATTTTGAAAAAGAGGTGGAACGGTTGAATCGAGAACATCTTTCCGTGCAATCATTGCATGGATATGAGGGTCTGGCCGATCTGTTGAACAGTGCGAGAGCAAAACACTCATTGGCACTCTCGTTTGGTATCATGTCGAGTTTGTTACTCAGTGGAATTTTCGTGTTCGATATAGCTTCACTCAACGGCCGAATTCTTCTTCTTCTCTCTTTTTCCACTCTTTTGCTCTCACTCGGCCAACACATACCAACACGCTCACGGCCATTCAATATGGATGAGCGTACCGGGCTTTTGAAAGCATATACTCCACCCATTCATCCCTCAACATTAGAAATGGTATTCAATGATTTAGTGAAAACCCACATCGACCCTCTACTCCGTTCCGAGTACGAAGTCTTCTCAAAAGAAATTGAAGCACACATCGTGAAGAATATCGACCCTCTTTTCGCTCGAGAAAGAATCTTAATGACACTGTATCGACACTCCAAGGGACTTGACTTCAAATCAATGGAATCCGAATTATCGGAAGTTCTTACAGGGGAAGGAATGAAACTGGTGAACAATCATCCTATTTTTACGATGGAAGAGTGGCTTTCTATTCTCCAACATATCGAAGAATCTTGTCCCGCCTTCTTCCGAATGATTGGACGTATCGAAGAAGATCTTGGTGCTGGGCGTTCAAGTACTTCTGCGGGAATTGTGTTCGAAGTCGATATGGAAAATGTGGTTCACGAACGGGCAAATTTGTTCACATTGATTCACAATCTTTCCGATACGCCTCGAAACATCGTGCTTCGCGTACAATCGCCGGATTTTAGGCCACACGACTTGGCCATGACCTATCGATTGAATCCAGGTGAACGCCATTGGTGGTCATCAAAGTCACTCCCACTTGCCGCCAAAGGGGACGATGATGTCCTTGGTTTGATGTCAGGGTTGCTCCGAGATGGGACCGTCGCGTGGCAATCGCTTTTACCAGAACGGTTTGGAGAGGCAACCGTCTCAGTTCGTCTTGAAGAACAAAGTGGAGATCTCATCATTGGCCGTCAAATCAATGTTCGAGTTCGAACAAAGTACCTTGAACGAATCCGTACTTTCAGTTCAGTTACGACCAGCCTCATTGGTATCCTTGGAATCGCTCTTGGAATCTTCATTAAAGTACGAGATATCTTCGGAAATATTGGTGCTTAATTCACTGCTTGTGATGGGTAGATTTGAAATGGATAACTCTGTGCACGATGTATGCGCGGAAGACCTGATGAAGCGACCCCGAGTCAA
>TARA_B110000305_G_scaffold53219_1_pt1 | contig 10014 bp, 9 predicted proteins | sample TARA_B110000305 | Tara Oceans TARA_B110000305 (sample SAMEA4397930) | marine metagenome | biome: Polar Biome; feature: [SRF] surface water layer (ENVO:00010504); material: water (ENVO:00002006), including particulate matter (ENVO:01000060) such as... | depth 5 m | reverse complement strand
GTGAAAAGGAAACTCAATAGATGCGTTCGTCCATTGTGATTGATCAAGCTGCTGCCGGTTCTTGCCGGTCATTGTCATGGCCGCGGCATTATGGCGGCCTGTCTATGTTGGCTGTCATGGCGGTTCTGTTTGGCCGGCCTGATCTTGCCTTTGCACAATATCCGGGGTTTAGTAGTGATGCCGAATCAGCATCGGTAAGCGCGGATACCGATGACGCTCCAAGCGGCGGCAGTGGCAATGCGTCTGGCGCTGCCATTGGCAATGACGCATCTGCCAATTCAGATGCCTCTTCAAGTGCCGTGGCGGGGGCAGATAGCGCCGCCAGCAGCGATCAGTCAGGCGACAACGACTCTAATTCGCAAACAACATCAAATGGGTTTAGCGTGGCGGCAAATCGTGCCAAGGCACGGCAAAGCCGCGAATATTATTTTGTGCGCCAGCTTCGTGTCGAATTTGCCGTAATGGAACTTGTCGAGCGCCGAACCGGCTTGGCGTTTTCGCGCCATGATGTGCCGCGCTATCTTGATGAATTGCGCACCGAACTTGCCAAGATGCGAGGATCAGCGAGCGCGCCAGTGCAAAGCCTTGCGCATGATGTTCAGCATATTGATACCGAATTGAACAAACATATCGACAAATTGCTTGCGATGATTGGCACGCCAACGAATGTTGCCCCAAGCTTTGCCTATGGTTTCTTTACGCCAGATCCACCCTTGCCGAAAACCCCCGATGCGGCCGCGGCAAGAATGGCGTCAATATCGCTGAAATATGAATTGATGGATTATGGCGAAAAGGCCTTGCAGGCAATGGGTGCTAACTATCGCTAGATGTGATGCGTTTATGATTTGGCTGGATTGACCATTTCGTAAAGACCGGTATGGTCGGCATCCGCCCCAAGATGATCAACCGCGCTTTCCAGATATTCATTCAAGGCCGTGGTGATGGGCGCGTCAAATCCGGCATTTTTGATCAAGCTGCTGGCAATACCGACATCTTTTGCCATCAAACGCAGGAAAAAGCCTGAATCATAGCGGCGTGAAATGATGAAAGGTTCCAACTTGACCTCGGTTGTGTTGTTGCGGCCGGTCGATCCGTTAATGACCGTGGTAAAGGTTTCAGGCGCAATGCCGAATGATTCCGCCGTTGCCAAGGCCTGCATGCTGGCGAGCAAACCGGCTGCCGAAACATAATTATTTAATGCCTTCATCGCGTGGCCCGCGGCCAGTGGCCCGACATGGGCAACCGTGCCAAAACAGGCCAATAGCGTGCCAGCCGTTTTCAAATCGGCCGCGCTGCCGCCTGCCATCACCATCAAGGTGCCGAGCGCGGCTTTTTTTCGTCCACCTGAAACTGGTGCGTCAATCAGGCGAATACCGCTTTCGCCAAGCTGTTTGCCAAGCGCAATTGTGCCTTCTGGTTGGCTGGATGACATATCAATCAACAGACCAGCAAAACCGGCTTGGGCAAGGCTGGTCGCAACCTTAGTGACCACGGTGCCATCGGGAAGCATCAAAACGATGGCGTCGCAACTGGCAAGATCGTGCAGGTTTGCAGCCATGACCACGCCGCATGATTCATCAAGACGTGCCGCCGGATCAAATCCGGTGACGGTGAAACCTGCTTTAACCGGCAAAGGCGCCATAGCAGACCCCATTGCGCCCAGTCCAACAAACCCAATTGACTTCATGTGAAATAGTTCCTTTTGCCGATGGTCATGGCGGCAGATAATATTTGATGAAAGATATTCGACGCTAAAACGCTAGCCAATTTTATTGCGCTGGTAAATGCCGTTTTGCAGCTTTGGCTAATAGAAGCGGATTGGGCTGTTACGGCAATCGGGGAAACTTCACATATCGAGGGGCATATATTTGGGACTACTGTGGCTTGATCTTCATGATGCTTGTCGCCAAGATGGGGAAGCGTTATTTGCGGATATGACAGCCCGTCTTCGAAACCACGCTTGCCGAATAATTCCATCATGCCGGAGAGATATTTGCATGGGTGACATCCACGTTTGGGGGCGCAAATCCTCGGTCAATGTTCAATTGGTTCTCTGGACGCTTTATGAGCTAAATCTTGCTTATCAGCGAGTTGATGCTGGTTTTATTTACGGTGTGGTTGATACAGATTCGTTTAAGGAAATGAATCCTAATAGCAGTGTGCCGGTCTTGATTGATGGTGATGGTCAGCCGATTTTTGAATCGGCTTCGATATTGCGTTATCTTGCCAACCAATATGGTGATGATGTTTTCTGGCCAAAAGATGCGGCAGCACGGGCGCAAATCGATAAATGGGCCGAATGGGCAAAATGGAATTTCGGTCATGTTTTCATTATGACCCTATTCTGGAAATTGGTTCGCACGCCAGCTGATGAAATTGACCATGACGCTATTGCCGCGGCGTTGGTGACTGTTGAAACCATGCTGGCGATAGCCGATGCCAAGCTCGCCACAAGCACCTATCTTGCCGGTGATGCGTTCACGCTTGCCGATATCGCCTTGGGCTATTGTTTATATCGTTATTACGATATTGATGTTGTGCGGCGTGATTTGCCGCATTTGCGGCGCTATTATGATTTGCTATGCCAGCGGCCGGCTTACCAGTCGTATGTGATGGTTTCCTATGATGAATTGCGGGTTTGATTTGTCGCTTTGATTGGCCGTTCTGATTGATCTGTCTTATACTGGCTGCTGTTGGTCTGACCTTGTTTAGAGCATCCCGGAGTATTTATGTCATCATCGGCTGTGTTGTCCGTTAAGGTGCCGCCCATTGGGGTGCTGATTCTCGCGGCATCTAGCGCCAATCTTGGGCTGGCCATTCTGTCACCTGTTATCACCATTTTGCGTGATGATTTTTCGGCTTCGGCCGATCGGGCGCAGCTTGTGCTTAGCTCCTTTATGCTGTCGGTTGCGATCAGCCAATTGATCAGCGGGTCACTGTCTGACCGGTTTGGCCGCAAAAAGATTTTGCTTGGTGGTTCGGTGATTTTCATCATTGGCGGCATTGGTGCGCTATTATCGACGACAATTGATATGCTGATCGGGTTTCGGATTTTGCAAGGCGCTGGTGCCGCGGCCTGCATGACGATGGGGCGGGTGATCGTGAATGATGTCTATCAGGGCACTGAGGCGGCGCGCAAATTATCAATTGTCAGCAGCGCGCAGGCCATTGTTCCAGCGCTTGGATTTGCCTTTGGCGGGCTGATTGCCGAATTTATTGGCTGGCGGGGCAGTATTGGCATCATGGTGATGGGCGCGCTGTTGATTGCAGTCATGTCCCATCTGTTTATTGACGAATCGCGGCGTGGTGATCCGGTGCTGTTTCAACCGGCATCATTGATTGCTGCTTATCTGGCTTTGCTTAAAACATCGGGTGTCATGCTCCATGGTCTTACAAGCGGCCTTGCGGTGGGCATGTTTTTCGCGATGGGTGGGGCAATGCCATATGAATTTGACCGGATGGGGATCGGCCCATTGGAATATGGCCTGTTCTTCGCCATGACCTCGGTTGGCTATATTCTTGGTAATTTCATCAATGGTTTGCTGGTTGGGCGGGTTGGCGTTGTCCGCATGGCCTATGTTGGCAGCCTGCTAACGGTGCTGGTGCCAATGCTGATGCTGGCTGGGGGTTTGACCGGCTTGTTGACGCCTTTATTATTGTCATTTTTATGTTTCTGTTTTGGCGTCTGCAACGGGCTTGTCATTGCGAATGCGATGATTTGCAGCATGCGCGCCGCCGGACGGAATAGTGGTGCTGGTACCGGTCTTTTGGGGGCAATGCAAATGCTGTTTGGCGGGGTCGCGGGAAGCGCAATCATTGCGCTTGGCGGTGCTGATCATTTTAGCGTAACGGCAACCGGTCTGTTGATCATGGCGCTATGTGCTGCCCTGTCATCTTTTCTGGCGCCAAATTCACGATAAGTGGTTGCCTTCGTGCGATGGTTTTGATAGAAGCCCTGATCCAAGGATGTGCGACCAACCTTTCACGGTAAAAATTGCCAATATCAATTTCATTAGATGTTGGCCTTTAGCCTGATCGAAAACCTAAGGAAAACGTAGGGTGTTGATTGTCATGTCTTGGTTAGTTAGAACTTGAATTGGCAGATATCGATGGCTAAAGTGTCTCCCGCACAATTTGTTAGACAGGTCCGTCAGGAAATCAACCGGATTTCCTGGGCGTCTCGACGTGAAACCGGCACTGCTACATTGACTGTGTTTATAATGACAACGATCGCCGCATTGTTTTTTCTGTTGGTTGATTGGGTTTTGTCGAATGGTGTCCAGTTTGTTCTTGGCCTTGGTGGTTAAGAACGAAGAGGTTTTTTGTCGTTTCGTTTCGGCGAATCGCATCGGGAAAGAATGGTAATGGCCAAGCGTTGGTATGTCCTTCATGTCTTCTCAGGATCTGAGAAAAAGGTCGCACAGTCTATCCGTGAGCAAGTTGCCGCGTATGGACTCGAAGATCAGGTAGAAGACGTCATGGTTCCGACCGAGAATGTGGTCGAAGTGAAGCGCGGTGTCCGCGTTGAAGGCGAGCGTAAATTTTTCCCGGGTTACATTCTGGTGAAATTGGAATTAAGTGACGAAGCGTGGCAGATGGTAACAAGCCAGCCGCGCGTAACCGGTTTCCTTGGTGGAAAAGGCCGTCCAATTCCGATCACCGATAAAGAGGCTGAGCGTCTGATCCGTCAGGTTAGCGAAGGGGTCGAGCGTCCGCGCACGACCATTACCTTTGATATTGGCGAGCATGTGCGGGTGGCTGATGGGCCATTTGCGTCATTTAACGGTTATGTCGAAGAAACCGATGATGACAAGGCGCGGTTGAAGGTAGCGGTGTCGATCTTTGGTCGGTCAACGCCGGTTGAGCTGGAATATAGTCAGGTCGAAAAAATATAAAGTTTTAACATGCCGTACTTTTTGGGCGGCAAATGAACATAACGCCTGTCGGTGGCAAGGCGGTATCTATAGTCAGGGAAGCATTAAGATGGCAAAAAAGATCCAAGGTTACATCAAGCTGAATATTCCTGCAGGCGCGGCCAACCCGTCTCCTCCAGTTGGACCGGCATTGGGCCAGCGTGGTGTCAACATCATGGAATTTTGTAAGGCGTTTAACGCTGCAACAGATTCACTGGAAAAGAACATGCCGGTACCCGTGGTCATCACCGTGTTTCAGGACAAGTCATTTTCTTTTGTCACAAAAACAGCACCGGTTAGCTATTTCTTGAAAAAAGCGGCTGGTCTGAAGAGCGGATCAAAAGAGCCGGGCCGTTTGGTTGCTGGTAAAGTTACAATTGCGCAGGTGCGCGAAATTGCCGATCAGAAAATGGGCGATATGAATGCAGTTGACGTCGAAGGTGCAATGCAAATGGTTATGGGATCTGCCCGTGCCATGGGCCTCGAAGTTGTGGAGGGCTAAGAACATGGCAAGAAATAGCAAAAATTTAAAAGCAGCTTATGAAGCAATCGACCGGAACAAGGCCTATGGACTTGCCGAAGCGGTGGCTCTTGTAAAAGGCAATGCAAAAGCAAAATTTGACGAGACCATCGAAATTGCGATGAATCTCAGCGTTGATCCACGTCACGCAGACCAGATGGTTCGTGGTGTTGTTGCCATGCCAAACGGCACTGGCAAGACCATGCGCGTTGCCGTTTTTGCCAAAGACGCCAAGGCTGATGAAGCCAAAGCAGCGGGTGCTGATCTGGTTGGTGCTGAAGATCTGGCCGAAGCTATCCAGAATGGCGAGTCAGGCTTTGACCGGGTGATTGCCACCCCTGATATGATGGGTGTTGTTGGTCGTCTTGGTAAGGTGCTTGGCCCACGCGGTTTGATGCCAAACCCGAAATTGGGAACGGTAACTGCCGATGTGACTGCGGCGGTGAACGCTGCTAAAGCTGGTGAAGTTCAGTATCGCGCCGAAAAGGCCGGTGTTGTTCATGCTGGTATCGGCAAGGCAAGCTTTGACGAAGCCAAAATCGTCGAGAATGCAACAGCCTTTATCGATGCGGTTCGCAAAGCGCGCCCATCAGGTGCCAAAGGCCAGTATGTTAAAAAGATTACGATTTCATCAACAATGAGCGCTGGTGTGTTCGTTGAGGATGCGGCCGCACAATAAGGCTGAAACACAGATTTTTCAGCCGCTGCCTTTGGCTTGGCTGAAAATTAGGGGCAAATGCAAGAAGTGCAAATGCCCCGCACCTGTCCAAGACTGCGGGGGTGCTGCCATCGGCAGGACTTAATCACCCGTAATAGACGGGGAGCAAGAGTGGATTATACCGCTTGAACTTCTTATGGGCAGGCCAGCGGACTGGCGATAACCGTCGGTTCATTTTGCAACAAGGCAGAATGTGGTTGGCCCACACTGCCCAAACGAGAGCGGAGACGATCGGTGAACAGAACAGAAAAAGCCGAACTGATCGAAACGCTGCAATCAGCCTTCAATGAGTCATCAACAATTGTTGTGGCGCATCAGGTTGGTATGACCGTTGCGGAAAGCGGTGACCTGCGCAAAAAAATGCGGGACGCCGAAGCTGGCTTCAAGGTAACCAAAAATCGGATTGCCAAGCTAGCGCTTAAAGGCACGCGCTTCGAAGATCTTGACAGCCTGTTCACTGGACCAACAGCCGTTGGTATGTCGCAAGACCCAGTTTCAGCTGCTAAAATCCTCGTCGATTATGCCAAGGGAAACAAAAAGCTGACCATTGTTGGCGGTAGCATGGACGGGAAAGTTCTCGACAAAGCTGGCGTTGAAGCACTGGCCACAATGCCTTCTCTTGACGAATTGCGTGGCAAGCTTGTCGGGCTTATCCAAGCTCCGGCAGCTAAAATTGCTCGGGTTACGCAGGCTCCGGCCGGTAAAGTTGCCCGTGTGATCAAGGCACGCGAAGACCAATTGCAGCAAGGGGCGTAATGCCCTCAATCAGAAGTTCAAGCCTTAATGGAGTATATCATGGCTGATATCGCAAAAATCGCAGAAGACCTTTCCAACCTGACAGTTCTTGAAGCTGCTGAATTAGCAACAATGCTAGAAGAGAAGTGGGGCGTTTCTGCCGCTGCTGCTCCTATGGCAGTTGCAATGCCTGCTGGTGGTGACGCCAGTGGCGCAGCAGAAGAAAAGACTGAATTTGATGTAATCTTGGCGTCTGTAGGCGCTTCAAAAATCAACGTCATTAAAGAAGTCCGCACCATCACTGGTCTTGGCCTGAAAGAAGCCAAAGATCTGGTTGAAGGCGCACCAAAGGCTGTTAAAGAAGGCGTGTCCAAGGACGAAGCCGAGCAGATCAAAGCAAAGCTTGAAGAAGCTGGCGCAACTGTCGAAGTTAAATAACTTGGCAGCACTGCTGGTTTCTTAGCTGTCTAAAATATTTTGCACCGGGCGGTTTTGGCTGTTCGGTGCAAGGTCGTTTAATAATTGGCGGTATTATAACCGGTCCGAAACCCATTTAAAAAGTGCCTTTGGCTATCAAATTTGGTCACTGGCAGCTGGAATTTTGACGAGGAATCACTGATGGCATCGCATGTAAGCACTCTGGACAGCCGCAAACGGGTACGTCGCACTTTCGGTCAACTTGAAGAAGTGACCCCAATGCCCAATCTTATTGATGTTCAGCGTTCCAGCTACGATACCTTTTTGCAGATGGATGTGGCTGCGCATGAGCGTGCTGGTCTTGGTTTGCAGGAAACGTTCAAATCGGTCTTTCCGGTCGAGGATTTTGCCGGACGTTCAATTCTTGAATTTGTCTCTTACAATCTCGAGACCCCAAAATATGATGTTGAAGAATGCCAGCAGCGCGGTTTGACTTATGCATCGCCGCTGCGCGTCACGCTTCGCCTTGTTGTCTGGGAAGAAAATGAAGACACTGGCTCACGCTCAATTCGCGATATCAAGGAACAGGATGTTTATATGGGCGATATGCCTTTGATGACATCGAATGGCACCTTTATCGTTAATGGCACCGAGCGTGTTATCGTCTCGCAGATGCACCGTTCGCCGGGCGTGTTTTTTGACCATGACCGTGGCAAAACCCATGCATCGGGCAAATTATTGTTTGCTGCCCGCGTTATTCCTTATCGCGGGTCTTGGCTGGATTTTGAATTTGACGCCAAAGACATCTTGAATGTGCGCATTGACCGCAAGCGCAAGCTGCCAGCAACCACCTTCATGATGGCACTTCCCGATGATGAGTCGCTTGCCTATCTTGACGGTTGTGCGGAAAGCGGCGAAGCCGTCGAAGCAAGCAAGATTGTTGGCATGAGCCGTCAAGAAATTCTTTGCCATTTCTATAAATCAGTAACCTATCGCCGTCAGGGTGACGGCTGGGCCTATGATTTTGATGTCGATTCACTGAAAGGCAGCAAACTGATCCGTGATTTGGTTGATGCCAAAACCAAAAAGGTCATTGCCAGCGCTGGCACGAAAATGACCCCACGCTCGCTGAAAAAGCTGGCTGAAGCTGGTGTAAAGGCTATTCTTGTTGGTGATTCTGATCTTCTTGGCCGGTTTGCCGCTGAAGATGTTGTTAATATGACCACCGGCGAAGTCTTTGCCGAAGCTGGTGACGAGATCACCGAAGATCTGTTGGCCAAGTTTGAGGCGAATGGCACCAAAGAAATCAGCATCCTGTTCATCGACAATGTGAATTACGGCCCGCATCTTCGCAATACGCTTGCGGCTGACCGCAATACTTGTCGTGAAGAAGCGCTGGTTGATATCTACCGTGTCATGCGTCCGGGTGAGCCACCAACATTGGAAAGCTCACACGGCCTGTTCCAGAGCCTATTCTTTAACTCTGACCGCTATGATTTGTCATCGGTTGGCCGCGTGAAGATGAATTCGCGTCTTGAAATGGAAACTGACGACAATCTTCGTGTTCTGCGCAAGCAGGATGTGATGGCCATTTTGAAAGTGCTTGTCAGCTTGAAAGACGGTCAAGGTGACATTGACGATATCGACCATCTTGGCAACCGCCGCGTGCGTTCGGTTGGTGAATTGATGGAAAACCAGTATCGCATCGGCTTGCTTCGTATGGAGCGGGCTATTCGCGAACGGATGGGGTCAGTCGAGATCGACACGGTTATGCCTGCCGATTTGATCAATGCCAAACCAGCCGCAGCTGCGGTTCGTGAATTTTTTGGCTCATCACAATTGTCGCAATTTATGGATCAGACCAATCCTTTGTCTGAAATTACCCATAAGCGTCGTGTTTCGGCTCTTGGGCCGGGTGGTTTGACCCGTGAACGTGCGGGCTTTGAGGTGCGCGATGTGCATCCAACCCATTATGGACGTATCTGCCCAATTGAAACACCTGAGGGCCCGAATATTGGTTTGATCAACTCATTGGCAACCTTTGCCAAGATTAACCGCTATGGTTTTATCGAAACACCTTATCGCAAAGTTGTTGATGGCAAGGTTACCGCCGAAGTGCGTTATATTTCGGCGATGGAAGAAGGCCGCTATACAATTGCGCAGGCGAATGCCGAATTGGATGGCAACAATAAATTCGTTGGTGAATTGATCCCTGTGCGCCGATCAGGCGACATTGGTCTTGCCCGTCCAACCGATATTGAATTGATGGATGTGTCACCGAAACAGTTGGTTTCAGTCGCCGCCGCCTTGATTCCGTTCCTAGAGAATGACGATGCGAACCGCGCCCTGATGGGATCGAACATGCAGCGTCAGGCGGTTCCGCTTTTGCGGGCCGAGGCACCAATCGTTGGCACAGGCATGGAAGCGCGTGTTGCCCGTGATTCAGGCGTGACAATCGTTGCCCGCCGTGCCGGTGTGATTGATCAGGTTGACGCAACGCGCGTCGTGGTCCGTGCCAGTGAAGATACCGAAGGCAATGTCTCGCCAGTCGATATCTACAGCCTGCTGAAATTTCAGCGTTCAAACCAGAACACAACGGTAAACCAGCGTCCGCTTGTCAAAGTGGGTGATACGGTTCGCGGCGGTGATATCATTGCTGATGGCCCATCAACTGAAGATGGTGAATTAGCGCTTGGTCGTAACGTCCTGGT
>TARA_B110000305_G_C19464583_1_pt1 | contig 10043 bp, 7 predicted proteins | sample TARA_B110000305 | Tara Oceans TARA_B110000305 (sample SAMEA4397930) | marine metagenome | biome: Polar Biome; feature: [SRF] surface water layer (ENVO:00010504); material: water (ENVO:00002006), including particulate matter (ENVO:01000060) such as... | depth 5 m | reverse complement strand
TATATATATATATATATTATATAATATGAGCGAATTTATAATATTAAGTATGATATTAATAGTTATAATTTTATTGTGTAATTATAAATACTTGGATAATAATAAAAATTTATTTTCAGTAATGTTACTTATTATAGGTTTATTGTTTGGTAAATCAAAACTAGAGGGATTTTTTCAAAATAAAAAGCTGTGTAATCGGTTATATATAGAGAACTATAATGCTCCGGTAACAATACTAAAAAATTTTATTTCTAAATCAATGTGTGATTCTATAATAAAAGAAGCAGAAGATTATGCAACAATTTACGAATGGACTACAGATAGACATGAACATTATCCAACTACTGATAATGAAGTAACATATGAATGGAATACATATAATAGAGTAAATAATTATATACATAGTAAGATATTTATTGAGATTGAACGTTTATTTGATGTTAATTCCGAAGAATTAGGTTTAAACGAAATGTTTGTTGCAAAATATGAAAATAAAGGTTCTAAACAGTCTAGTTTAGGTAGTCATGTAGATGGTAGTGAATTTAGCTTCATAATAGCTTTAAATGATAATTATGAAGGTGGAGGAACACACTTCATAAAACCGAATAAGAGTTATAACTTAAATACAGGTGATTGTTTACTCTTTTCGGGACAAAATACACATAAGGGAGTAAAAGTTACATCAGGTGTAAGATATATATTAACAGGATTTATCAATTATAAATCGCACAATTATTGTAAACGAACATTAGGAATAAGTTATTAACTATAAATGAGTTAAATCTAATTTATGATATATAAGTATAAATGAATAATTTACAGTTTACTGAATTTTCTGAATTAGAAAATATATTAGATGCCGAACGCAATATGAATATAAAATCGTCCTGGAATAAATTAGATAAAAGTACAAAGCTTCAAAAAATAAGAATTTATTGTGATAAGTATAGTGATGATAATAACAAAAATGATACATTATTAAATGTATTACAAAAGGCATTGGAAGAAAATAAACTACAAAAAATAAAAGACGTACATTATAATAATGATATTCAAGAAATACAAGATATACCTGTTTTAATATGTGTCAATAATTCTTTTTCCATAAAAAATGAAAAAAGAATATCAACTAGTAGAAATCTTTGTTATAAAAATAAAAATCTTACTAAAAAAAATAAGCATAAAATTGAAAATAAAGATAAAGAATAACTCATTATTAATACTAATAATAATGAGTAATATAGATAATATAATTGAAATAGATACACAAGATAATGTTTATATTATAGATAATATTGATTCTATTTCAATTAATGAATACGATGAAATTAAAAAAGTTGATTATTTATTATTAAAGGAACAATATAATTGGTTAAACTTAACATATGATATTATTAATGAGTATATACAATCTAACATTCTTGATATGTGTAATAATAATTTCGATGAAACCTTAATATCAGATGTACATGAATTATTATTTATTACATTTGAAAACATATTTAATATAACAAGAAAAACGTATGATTATTTATATACTCCAACAAAACTTATTGATAAATCGTTGAAAATTATTTATAATATTGAAGTACCCAGAAGAAGTTATAAACAAACATTTATTCGTAACATTAAATTAAACATTGATAACATGGGTGAAAAAATAACAGCACTACAAAATATTAAACAACCAGATCAACGAACTGAAGAATGGAAATTGTTCAGACATCAACTTATTACAGCTAGTAATTTATGGAAAATATTTGATTCGGATTCTTTGAGAAATAGCTTAATTTACGAGAAATGTATGCCATATTGTGGTCACTATAACTCATCAAATTCATTTATTAATACAAATACAACTTTACATTGGGGAAATAAATACGAACCGGTATCTACGATGTTATATGAATTTAAATATAAAACAGTGATTGGTGAATTTGGATGTATACCACATCCACGTTATAAATTTATAGGAGCTTCTCCTGATGGTATTAATATTGATCAAAATTCACCATCATATGGTAGAATGTTAGAAATAAAAAATATAGTAAATAGAGATATAACTAAAATACCTAAAAAAGAATATTGGATTCAAATGCAGATACAAATGGAAGTATGTGATTTAAACGAGTGTGATTTTCTAGAAACTAGATTCAAAGAATATAATACATACGAAGATTACTTACAAGACGGTACAAACGATTTATCACAAGATGGTAAAATGAAAGGAAAAATATTAATGTTTTATGATAATAATATTCCAATATATGAGTATTATGTTGGTGAAATACATGGAAATTATGAATTATGGGAAACAATACATTTTGAAAAAAATAAACACAATATGTTTATGCGAACTATATATTGGAAATTAGATGAATTTAGCTGTATATTAATATTGCGTAATAAATTATGGTTTCAAAATTCTGTAGAACAAATAAGTAATACCTGGGAAACTATAAAGAGAGAAAGGGAAACTGGATATGAACACAGAGCACCTAAAAAAAGAGAACGGAAAAATAGTATTACTTCAGATGATGATAATAAATGTCATATTTTATTATCTAATAAAATAAAAACGCAACTCTTATAAATTAATTAAGAATCAATAATAGTTTTTTTTCCTGTAGATAAATTTGTTATTATTTGACGTCGTTTTATTCTTCCTCCTCCTGTTTCTGTTATTGTTTCTATTTTATTATCGCCATTTATAGTTGTTTTAACTTGTTTACTGGTTACTCCAGGTACATATGTATTAAAACCATTTGTACGTATAATGTTTATATTAATAGGCATAGTATTTGTATGTACATTTTGAAATACATTTTGTCCAAATAGTGAAGTAAATAAATCATGCGGATTTTTAAATGGCATATTCGGATTTTTAAATGGCATATTCGTATTCATATTAGGATTAATATTCGGTTTATTTTGAGAGGAGGTTGTTAATATTTCATATGCTTCACCAATCTCTTTAAATTTACCTTCTGCTTCTGGCGTTTTATTTCTATCTGGATGCCACTGTAAAGCCAATTTCCTATAGGCTCGTTTTATATCTTCGTTACTACTTCCGGGTGATACCCCAAGAATATTATAATACTTTGTATTATTGTGATACATATATAATATGTATCTTTTATATTTATATCTATTCTAATTTAACTTAATTATACATTTTATCTATAATTAAAATCATTATAATAAACCATTTAAAATTAATCATATAATTATATTAATGGACGACAATGAAATGAAAGTTAAAAAAAGAAATGGGTCTTTAGAAGACGTATCTTTCGATAAAATTTTACACAGAGTAAAAAAAATAGGAATAGACGCTCACATAAATGTAAATTATTCTTCATTGGTTATGAAAATTATTGATCAGTTATATGATGGCATTGACACCACAAAGATAGACGAATTAACGGCAGAACATTGCGCATCACAAAGTACAACACACCCTGATTTTTCTACATTAGCTAGTCATATCACTATTTCAAATCATCATAAAAATACTACATCATCATTTTTAGATGCTACAACATCATTATATAATTTTTACGATGTACATGGTATTCATTCACCATTAATTGATAAAAGTCATTATGATAATGTTATAAAAAATATAGATAAACTGGAGGGATTAATTGATTACAAACGCGATTATTTAATTGATTATTTTGGATTTAAAACATTAGAAAGAGCATATTTATTTCGCATCCATGGAAAAATAATCGAAAGACCTCAACATATGTGGATGCGTGTTTCTATAGCAATTCATGGCACAGATATCGATAAAATTAAAACGACATATGATTTGATGTCTACTAAACATTTTACACACGCAACACCAACACTGTTTAACGCGGGTACTAAACGTAATCAATTAAGTTCTTGTTTTCTTATGGCGATGGAAAATGATAGTATTGATGGTATTTATAATACTTTGAAAGATTGTGCAAATATATCTAAATATGCTGGAGGTATCGGACTACATATTCATGATATTCGAGCAAAAGGTAGTCATATTAGAGGTACTAATGGTACTTCCAATGGTATTATTCCCATGCTGCGGGTATTTAATAATACAGCACGATATGTAGATCAAGGAGGGGGTAAACGTAATGGCAGTTTTGCTATATATATGGAACCATGGCATGCTGATATTTTTGATTTTTTAGAAATGAAAAAAAATCACGGCGATGAAGAACTAAAAGCTCGTGATTTATTTTATGCGTTATGGATTCCTGATCTTTTTATGGAGCGCGTTAAAGCTAATAAAGAATGGTCATTAATGTGTCCGGATGAATGTAAAGGATTATCTGATGTATATGGAGAAGAATTTGAACGATTATATTGTCATTATGAAAAGAACAACAAACAAAAACGAACTATAAAAGCACGCGATTTATGGTTAAGAATATTAGATAGTCAGATGGAAACAGGAACTCCTTATTTATTATATAAAGATTCAGCTAATAAAAAATCAAACCAAAAGAACTTGGGAACTATTAAGAGCTCTAATTTATGTACTGAAATTATTGAATATTCAGATGAGAAAGAAACAGCAGTTTGTAATTTGGCTAGTATTGCTTTATCATCATTTGTAGTAGATAAACAGTTCGATTACGAACATTTACATAAGGTATCAAAAATTGTTACAGAAAATTTAAATAAAATAATTGATACAAACTATTATCCTACAGACAAAACGAAAATTAGTAACTTAAAGCATAGACCTATAGGTATTGGCGTTCAGGGCCTTGCAGATGTATTCGCTCTTATGGACTTACCATTTCATAGTGACGAAGCAGTAGAAGTAAATAAATTAATTTTTGAAACTATCTATCATGGCGCATTAGAAATGTCTAATGAATTAACCATTGAAAGACAGAAAGTAATGAAAAATATTAAAAGCGTATATCCAATAGATAAAATAATAAATGGTAATGAGTTACTTGATTATAACCAAAATGTTAGTAACATTATTAATGAAGATGAATGGAAATTGTTAATTCCCAATAAATACGAACTTTTACGTGAAAATGATGATCATTTAGGAAGCTACTCATCTTTTAGTGGAACACCTACATCGAATGGTATTCTTCAATTTGATATGTGGAACGTCACTCCATCTAATAGATATGATTGGAACAAATTAAAAAAATCCATTAAAAAATTTGGCATTCGTAATTCTTTGTTATTAGCTCCGATGCCTACCGCGTCAACATCTCAAATTTTAGGTAACAATGAATGTTTTGAACCATTTACCAGTAATATTTATAGTAGAAGTACATTAGCTGGACAATTTATGATCGTTAATAAATATCTACAAAAAGAATTAATTGAATTAAATATTTGGTCTGATGAAATTAAAAATAAAATTATTGAAAATAAAGGCAGTATAGCTAATATTGATATTATTCCAATTCATATTAAAAATAAATATAAAGTCGTATGGGAAATACCTATGAAACGAGTATTGGATATGTCTATTGATAGAGGTGCTTATATCTGTCAAAGTCAAAGTTTAAATTTATGGGTTGAAAATCCTTCATATCAAACATTAACTTCAATGCATTTTTATGGTTGGGAAAAGGGATTAAAAACAGGTATGTACTACCTAAGAAGAAAAGCTAAACATCAAGCACAGCAATTTACAATAGAACCTCAAAATACATCCACTAATTCGGAAGAATGTGAATTATGCTCATCATAATTTATTAAATATAAATATACGATATAAATATAAATATATTATATAAATATATTATAAATATATGAGAACAGTTTATCAATTAGAAAATCTTAGAAAAATTATTGATAAAATGCCAAAACAGCAACATATTGAAATATTAAAAATATTGAAACATTATAACGTAGTTTTAAATGAAAATAATTATGGTACATTTGTTAATATGAGTGAATTACACGACAATATTATTAATAAAATTTCAGAATATATTGAATATACTGATTCACAAGAATCACATCTAAAACAAATAGAATATGAAACAATCGCTTTGAAAGATACATATTTTTCTAATGAATTATCTATGACTTAAAAACACTACTATATGTAATAATAATATGTTTACTAGAAATATATTATTATATCCGTCAGCAAATGGACAGCGTAAACAAGGTGTTGGTAAATTTCCTAACATAATTAAATCTTATATAAAACCATTTTATAATGTACATGAGACCACATTGAATAATGATATATACAACGATACTAATACTATGTATAAATTATGTAATAAATTTAATAAACTTATATGTATTGGAGGAGACCATTCAACCAGTATAGCAACCGGTTCTTCAAGTTTAAACAAATATGAAGACATTAAATTTATATGGATAGATGCTCACCCTGATATAAATACATATGCATCATCAATTACTAAAAATTTTCATGGTATGCCGTTATCATTTTTAACTGGTCTAGATAAATTTACAAAACCATATATTAATAATGAACTCCCTCATCAAAATTTAAATTATATCCCTATTGTCGATAAACAATTGCCTTTTAATAATCTCTGTTATATAGGAATACGAGATATAGATAATTATGAAAAAAAAATAATTAATGATAACAATATTTATACTATTACGAGCACAGAAGTTAACACTAATATATTTACTGTCATTAAAAATCTCTCTATATTCATAGGAGATTCTCCTGTACACTTGTCGTTCGACGTAGATTCTATAAACCCTGAATTTATTTCCTCTACAGGTACACCCGTTCCTGGAGGATTAAATCTTGTAAGTTGTAAAAAATTATTAGATAGTATATATAAGCATAATATTGTAACAATGGACATAGTAGAAATGAACTTGGATATAAACAAACCAAATTACAATAATTCATTAAATAATTTCAAATCATTGTTTCCACAGTTATTTAGTTAAATAATAGTTTATAAATATATATATTTCTACAAAATAGTGTATATTAAATCAATATAAATATAATATCGTATTAATTATTATATGACAGAATTAATAGAACAATTAAATCCTTATATGTTAACGTGTAAGAATATATCTAAATATACGCGAAATTTACATAGTATATCTCACGTGCCTAAAATAAAACAATTTAAACACGATGTAGCTTCTTCAAAAAATATTTTTATACCATACCAGGATGATAAATTATTTTGGATTTTATTTTATATTTATAAGGGATACAATGAATATAATATAGTTGGTTCAAATTATTATAGTATTGAAATGGCAGAAAAAATTAATTTAATTACTGAATTAAAAGCAAATAAATCGATTTTTAAGGAATATAAACTTAATAAAATACAGGAAAATATAAATGAAATATTATCCTTTCCTATTATCTCATTTAAAATATTTGAATTGATATGTATTATCAAGAAGATAAGTATATTAATAATAAAAGGAAATATGTACCACAAAATACAGTTTCCAGATACAGAACAGGTTTTTATAATACATGTAGTTAATAATATATATGGATGTGAATCTATTTCCATTAATGAACTTGAAAAATATGAACTAAACCGATTTAATATAGAAAATTACGATAAACCATTAAAATGTATTGGTTCTTTCAAAATAGATGAATTAAAGGAGTTAGCAAAAAAATTAAATATTGAAATTAATAATAAAATTAATAAACCAGAACTTTATCAAAACATACAATCAAAAATAAATTCATTCTTTGATAAATAAGTTTAAAATTGATTATATATTAAAAATATATATCTTATAATATATAATGGCATCCAAATCTAATTCGTTAGAGTATTTAGTATCCGAATATGTAAAATATCCCATAACAGACACTAATATTGCTAAAGAATGTGAAGTAAAATTTGGAACAAAAAAAAACACCTTAAAAATTTCACGTTATAATTTTGAAAATGTTATTTCAAAACTTAAAAATCATGGATTTTCATTACATAACAGCAGCAGTAATATTTTAAGAATATCGTTAGATGATGCTGATAAAAGTATAGAAAATGTTCGTATAGAAGTAAATGGTGAGCACGTTATTCAAGATTTTTGTAGAAATGAGAATTTATTAAATCTCTTTGAAAAATATAATGAATATATTAATATTATTAAAAAATACGATGCTAAAAAAAATAATCAAACATATAAACCTTATGATAATGATGATTTTGGATTTAGAATGGCATTTAAATTAGAAGAAAATATACAAAATGATGATATTATTATACAAAAAAATCTATTACAGAATTTTACAAATTTGTCAAAATACTATAGATATATTAATCGTTCTGAATTTACTAATCCAGAATATCCTTTTAAATGTCACTTAAGTATCGTTAAAAACAGTAAAACTTATTCACAATCGTTAAAACGGTCTGGAGTTTTATCTAGCAATCATCATTATGAAATAGAAATCGAACTTAATGATGATATTCAAGAAGATAATATCAGTGATGTTACTAAAAAATTAAAAATTCTTATTAAACATGTTTTATCTGGTTTACAAGAGACAAAGTATCCTATTTCATACAAAGAAATTAAGACAAAATTAAATGAATATATTCAATTATTTAATATTGAAACATCCGTAGAAACTATTGGCCCACAAAATTTTATTGGGTATTCTTCAAAAACATTAAAGTTAATTCATGTACAAGAAAATACATTTGGTAATGATGTAAATATTAGAAATAACTATACTGTAACAGAAAAAGCCGATGGAACTAGAAAACTTTTATATATTGACGGTCGTGGAACCATTTATATGATTGATACACAATTACATATTCAATATACTGGTATGCATACTGCTGTTAAAGATATATTCAATACTATATTAGATGGAGAACATATCAAATATGATAAGCAAAAAAAATACATTAATTTATTTGCCGCTTTTGATATTTATATTTTAAATAATATTGATAAACGTGAAGAGTTATTTATAACTTTTAATAAAGAAGGAAAAAAAATTGGAAGACTCGCATTATTAGAAAAGGTTATCAAGTCAATTAAAATGACACCTGGAGTAAATATTCCACATGACGCATTTTCCATTGAATGTAAGAAATTTTATCACTTAGAAGGTAACAATATATTTCATAATTGTGCTATTATATTACAGAAACAAAAAGATAATTTATTCAAATATAATATAGATGGGCTAATATTTACACCATCCAATAAACCAATACCTATAAATAATAAAAGATTTACATGGGATGAATCATTTAAATGGAAACCACCTCTATATAACACAATTGATTTCTTAGTTAAATATCATAAAAAAAATGGAATAGAACAAACTTATTATACAACTAATAATAGTTATAAAATACTACATTTATATAGTGGATTTTCAGGAGGATACATTGATCCATTGAACGAATTATTAAATTATAATAGTACAATTTATAAGAGTGAAAAAGAAAAACAAAAAATTAAGCGCGAGAAAGATACATATAAACCAGTACTGTTTATTCCGACAAGTCCTTACGACGAAAAAGGATACGTATGTCATATCGAAATGAGAGTTGATTCCAGTGGGTTAGATAACATACTTACAGATGAAGACAATGAAATTATTTATGATAATACTATTATTGAATTTGCTTATGATACAAATGAAACTAGAGAACATTTTCAATGGAAACCGTTAAGAATTCGTCATGATAAAACAGAACAACTACGAAGTGGTCATAATAACTTTGGTAATCCTTATTTTGTAGCAAATGATAATTGGAATAGTATACATAATCCTATCACATATGATATGATAACTTCCGGTATTAATATACCAGAAGATGTTGACGATGATGTATACTACAACAGAAAAATCAATACAAATTTAACAAGAGGATTGCGTGATTTTCATAATTTAGTTGTTAAAAAATTACTTATCAAAACTGTAGCTAAACGAGATGATACACTTATGGATTTTGCTGTTGGAAAAGGAGGAGATCTTCAAAAATGGATTAATAGTGATCTAAGTTTTGTGTACGGTATAGATATATCTCGTGATAATATTGAAAATAAAAAAGACG
>TARA_B110000305_G_scaffold163550_1_pt1 | contig 10048 bp, 4 predicted proteins | sample TARA_B110000305 | Tara Oceans TARA_B110000305 (sample SAMEA4397930) | marine metagenome | biome: Polar Biome; feature: [SRF] surface water layer (ENVO:00010504); material: water (ENVO:00002006), including particulate matter (ENVO:01000060) such as... | depth 5 m | reverse complement strand
TTAGAAAGTTGACCGATATTGGACTTGAGGTTGAAAACTCATACAATCCAGCAGAAATTTTGGATGGCTTTGTAGCCGCAAAAATTATATCAACCAGGCCACACCCGGATGCGGATAGATTACAACTATGTTTAGTAGATACTGGGACTGAAGAAATAGAAATTGTTTGTGGAGCAAAAAATGCTGTTAAAGGATTAACAACAGTATATGCGCCAATAGGAATGACCATACCTCAGTCAGGTATTAAACTTAAAAAAGCAAAAATACGAGGTGTTGAATCTTTAGGAATGCTTTGCTCTAAACAGGAGCTTAATTTAGGGGATGATTCTGATGGTATAGCTGAGCTATCGAGCAAAATAAGCTCCGGAACACCTGTTTCTCAAGCATTGGATATAGATGATACATATATAGAAATTGCTATAACACCAAATAGGCCTGATTGCCTTGGTGTTTATGGAATAGCAAGAGACCTTTCTGCTGCTGGATTAGGTAAATTATCAAATAAAAATACCAAGAACATTAAGTCAACAGGAAAGACTTTTCCTGTATTTCTGGACTACAAAAAAACCAATGCACCCTGCTCAATATTTGCCGGAAGGTTGATAAAAAATATTAAAAATAACCAAAGTCCTGATTGGCTTATTCATCGCCTAGAATCAGTAGGACTGAAATCTATTAACTGCCTTGTTGATATAACTAATTTTATTAACTTTGATAGAGGAAGGCCTCTTCATGTATACGATGTAAACAAAATTTCTAACAAAATTGGAGCTAGAGATGCAAAAAAAGGAGAGAAAATTTTAGCTCTTGATGGAAAGGAATATGACTTAAGTCCGGGAATGTGTGTAATTGCTGACGATGAAAAAATACTAGGTATTGGGGGCATAATGGGTGGTGAAGAATCTGGATCAACACTTAGTACAACCGATGTTTTTATAGAGTCTGCTTATTTTAATCCGGTCCAAACCTCATTAACTGGAAGAGAATTAAATATTGTTTCAGATTCAAGGTTTAGATTTGAAAGAGGTGTTGATCCTGAGTATATAATTGATGGACTTAATTTGGCAACCCAGATGATTCTTGAATTATGTGGTGGAGAGCCAGAAGAAATTTGTCTTATTGATAATTTAGATTTTAAGCCAAAAGAAATTAAATTTAACCCTAAGCTTGTTAATAAATTAACTGGTATAGAAATTCCAAATAATGAAATCACTAAAATACTAGAATCACTAGGGTTTATTGTGTCAAAATCATGGAATGTCATAGTACCTTCCTGGCGTCCTGATATTTTTGGAGAAGCTGATCTTGTAGAAGAGATTGTTAGGATTTTTGGTTTAGATAATATTACATCAGAACCCTTATTAAATTTCGAGCAACCCTCAAAACCTATTTTAACAAAAAAACAAAAGCAAGCTAAAATGATAAAGAGAACAATTGCTTCCAGAGGTTTACTAGAAACCATATCATATTCTTTTATTAGTAAAAAACATTCCATTGAATTTGATGGTGGTAACAATAGCTTAAAAATAATAAACCCGATATCAGATGAGCTATCTGAAATGCGTCCAACGCCACTAGCCTCTTTAGTGAATATTGGAAATGAAAATTATAAAAGAGGGTATATGGATATTGGTATCTTTGAGGTGGGACCAGGATTTAAAGGAATTGAGCCAGAAAATCAAATTACAATAGCTGCTGGGCTAAGATTAGGAACAAATCGATATCAGGGGTCAGGTAAAGATTGGCAAGGATCTGAAAAAGTTAATACCTTTGATGCTAAAGAAGACGTAATATCAGTTCTAGAATTATTAAACTTAAATACTGATAGCAATAAGGTGGAGCGCAGTGCTCCTGACTATTATCACCCTGGAAGATCGGGACAAATTATCAATAGTAATGGAGATATTTTAGCATCCTTTGGTGAGTTACACCCTAAAGTTATTAAAGAAAGAGATTTTAAAACAGCAGTGGCATTTGAGATTTTTATTGACTCAATTAACAACCAAAAAATTAAGACAAAGGAAAATATGGCCCCAGATATATCAAATCTCCAGCAAGTGAGAAGAGATTTTTCTTTTGTAGTATCAAATGACACAGAAGCTCAATCTTTAATTACAGCTGCTAAACAAGGGGATCAAAAATTTATCAAGGATGTTAGAATATTTGATCAATTTCTTGGCGAAAAAGAAAAATCGATAGCTATTGAGGTAATAATTCAACCAAAAGAAAATACTTTAACTGATGAACAAATTGAAGATATTTCGCAAAAAATTATTAGATCTGTTGAAGAACGGACTAAAGGAAAATTGCGTAGCTAGTTTTAAATTTTTTTTATGGTATACCTTCATCAATGACAGACACCAAAAATATTCGTAACTTCTCTATAATTGCTCATATTGATCATGGTAAATCAACATTGGCTGATAGGCTAATACAAAGTTGTGATGGTCTTACTGAGAGAGAAATGAAAGAGCAAGTTCTTGATACCATGGATATTGAGCGTGAGCGAGGCATCACAATAAAAGCTCAAACAGTCAGGCTTGAATATAAAGCGAAAAATAATGAGATCTATCAACTAAATCTGATAGATACACCTGGTCATGTTGATTTTGCTTATGAGGTTAGTCGATCGTTATCTGCTTGCGAAGGGTCAATTTTAGTTGTCGATTCAACACAAGGTGTTGAGGCTCAAACTCTTGCCAATGTATATCAAGCTATTGAACTAAATCATGAAATTATTCCTATAATAAATAAAATTGATCTGCCCGCGGCTGAGCCTGAAAAAGTATGCGCTCAAATTGAAGATGTAATTGGAATAGATGCTTCTGATGCAATATTCGTTTCAGCAAAAACGGGGGAAGGTATTGATGATATATTTGAAGCCTTAATAAGTAGATTACCGCAGCCTAAAGGATCAAATGATGAACCAACAAAAGCACTTTTAGTAGATAGCTGGTATGACTCATACCTTGGAGTTGTTGTATTGGTTAGAGTAATTGATGGGACTTTAACAAAAGGTCAAAAAATTAAAATGGTTGGAACAAATAGTACTTATGAAATTGATGATATTGGGATATTTACACCCAAAAAAGTTTCAGTTAATAAGTTGGGACCAGGAGAATTAGGTTACATAATTGCAGGAATAAAAACTGTTTCTGATACCCAAGTTGGTGACACAATTACTGATGATAGAAAACCTTGCAAGGATACCCTAAAAGGATTCAAGCCATCACAGCCATCGGTTTTTTGTGGTTTATTCCCTGTTGATAGTGGTGAATTCGAAGACCTAAGAGAGTCCATTGAGAAATTAAGCCTCAATGATTCTAGCTTTCAACATGAAACTGAAAATTCAGCTGCTCTTGGATTTGGTTTTAGGTGTGGATTCCTTGGTTTACTTCACCTTGAAATTGTTAGAGAGAGAATTGAGAGAGAATTTGATATCGACCTTATAACAACTGCACCAAGTGTTATTTATAAGATATATTTAAATGATGGAACCTTTATAGATCTCCATAATCCTGCTGATATGCCTGACCCTAGTTTAATTAATTATATTGAAGAGCCTTGGATCAAGGCAACGATATTAGTACCCGATGAATATCTTGGAGCAGTACTTAAGTTATGTGAGGATAGGCGAGGAAATCAAGTAGAGCTTACATATGCCGGCAATAGAGCTATGGTTGTTTATGATCTCCCCCTTAATGAGGTAGTTTTTGATTTTTATGACCGACTTAAGTCAATTTCAAGCGGCTATGCTAGTTTTGATTGGCAGATGGATTCATATAAGGCAGAAAAACTTGTAAAAATGACAATTTTAGTAAATTCAGAAATTGTTGATGCTTTATCAATTATTGTGCATTCAGAAAGAGCTGATATGCGAGGAAGAGCTATGTGTAAAAAGTTAAAAGAGCTAATACCAAGACATCAATTTAAAGTTCCCGTACAAGCTGCCATAGGTGCTAGAGTTGTTGCTAGGGAGACAATTGCACCCTATCGAAAAGATGTTACAGAAAAGTTGTATGGGGGTGATGTGACACGAAAGAAAAAGCTTTTAGAAAAACAAAAGAAAGGTAAAAAAAGAATGCGAGAATTTGGTAATGTAAATATTCCTCAAGAAGCATTCATTTCTGCACTTAAATTTGATGAAAATTAATTGTAGTATATTTTAATAAGGAGAGGTGGCCGAGTGGTCGAAGGCGCGCGCTTGGAAAGTGTGTAGGCGGGTAACCGTCTCGGGGGTTCGAATCCCTTCCTCTCCGCCACTAATTATTTAGTAAAAAATTTGAATCTAATTAATCACTAAAAATTTCATTAATTCAGTCGCTAATATTGATGATGATTGTTTAATTTTTTTTCTATCTTCGCTGTCAGAAACTTCATAAGTCATTGAAGGAATATTATATTTATTATAGATGTAATTTTTTGAGACACCATTGTCTTTGTTTGAAGAATTAATAAGCTGAAAATTATAGCCAATCCCCAATAAGCCAGAGCTAGAATTATTTATCCAATTTTCTAAAGAAAATTTTGATAAGTTATTTGATGAATTCTCTGATATATAAAAAATATTATTATAAGTAGAGTGAAAATCAATAAAAAGGGCTAATTTACTATTAGCAGTTAATCGGATTAATTTTTCATTTACAGCTATTGTTTCAGGCTGAGAAAAAGTTCCCCAATCACGGTTTAAATCAATTTTATTAACATTATACCTCCAATGACCATTATCAACTCCGTCAGGGTTCATCAAGGGAACAAATATAATATTATATTGATTAAGGAAATTCTGTGAAAGCTGGCTTGGTGAAACTAACTGGTCGATAAAACCTTTAAGAGCAAAAGCGCCTGTAACCTCTGGCGGATGCTGCCTTCCTAAAATAATTATATAAGGATTTTTTATATCTGTTTCTATAAAAAACATAGTAATTGGTTTTTTTAAAACTGAAAATCCAATAGTTTCGCTTCTTACTTTTCCTGTTTCTTTAAGCTCATTAAACCAATTATAGTACCAAGATTGAGTAATGATCTCTTGAGATGCAATATATTGTTTTTTATTTGATGGTAAAAAATCAATTACTAAAATTTTGTCGTTATTCTTTTTTAAAATATTTAACATATTAAGATTATCCCAGGCCTTATTATCACTACTGATTTTAGGATTATATCTATAATTATAATTTCCATAATCTAACTCAATTTTTATATTTTCAGAATGCTTTGACTTTCTAATGGCGAACCAAGGGCTTGGGTTGATTGAGTCATCTGTTTCTGAATTAATAAAAAGTTTTATATGTTGAGAGTTAATAATTTCACACGAAAGATTACCCGCACCAGGGAAATCAAAATCAACCAGAACAATACTAGTCAGACATTGTTTATTAAGGACTGGATTTTCAGCATGTAGAGAGTTTGATAAAAAAAATATTATAAAAAAAAGGATTCTTTTCATCAATTAAAATTTATAACTCAGATCAAGGTAATAATGTCTTCCTAAATTATCATGCTTATCAAAGTAATAACCAAAAATATCAGAAGCTAAAGGAGCTCTTTCATCAGTTATATTTTTAATACCTAAGCGTATTCGTGAATTATTAGAATTTAAATTTAGGCGGTAATCAATGTAGCCGCTTATTGTATTGTAGGCCTTAACATTCCATAAACTTCCGTCTGAAAGTTTATTTCTAGTTTCATAAAATTCACCAATGTGTTGTCCAAAGAGACCTAGCCCCCAAGAACCTTTATTCCAAATTAGCTTTAAGTTTGCCTGAATTTTAGGCGACCCATCCTTTTCCAAAAGATCTGAAAAACCACTTATGGCAAGTTCCTTAGGAATAATTCCGTTTTCTTGTGCTTCAATAAGTCTAATAAAATCGTTACCAGCTTTTTGTTTAAATTTTTCTAATTTAGCAATATTCAAAGAAAAATTAAAATTCCCAAGCGAATTAATCGCAGAGTAATATAAAGAAAAATCAAAACCACTTTGAATTCTTGTATCTAAATTTTGATAACTTTCAACAACCCTTGTAACACGTCCAGCAGGGCAAATACCTGCATTAAGATAATTCTCAATTTCGCTCTCATCTGGACTTTCTCTATAAACTAATGGGCTAGACTTAACTAGCGAACAATTATTAAGGTCATTAGTTTCCATTCTAAGAATTAAATCTGTGAGCATAATATTATCCTCACCAAAAAGACCTATAGTGTCTTGCTTTTCAATTTCCCACCAATCTAAAGTAAAAATTAAATTCTTAATATTCTTAGGCTCATAAACTATGCCTAGTGAAATATTGGTTGATTCTTCTGGTCTTAATTCTTTGCTACCACTTGCAACTCTTTGAAGTGAATAATCACAATAATCTATTTTACCATTAGTATTTATTTGTTGAAGGCATAAAAGTGCATCCACTCCATAAATTTGACGTGATACGATTGATTCATTTATTTGTATAAGATTTGGAGCTCTGAAACCTTTTGACCAAGAACCTCTAAACATTAACTGATCATCAAGCTGCCAGCCAATAGCTATTTTTGGAACAGACTTACTTCCTATATCTGAAAAATCTTCATATCTTCCTGCTAATTGTATATTTATACTTTTAACAAAAGGAATATTCATTTCATCAGACACCAAAGGAATACCTAATTCAAAAAATGAAGAAACAACATCTCTTTTACCCGCACTATCAGGAGTGGGACTTGAATTCATAACATCGCTTACAAATGGATATGTATCACCATCTTTATCTTTATATAAAACTGTTCCATCCAATCTTGGATCGCGGTCATCCTTAAATGAATCCTCACGATATTCTGCGCCGGCTACTAAAGAAATATAGCCTGACCTTATTTCTAGAAAATCAAGATTTGTTATTCTAAAATCCCAGCCCTTTAATTCCCTTTCGCCTTTCCTATAGACATCAATAATTGCATCTTTAATTGATCCATCGATACTTGGAGTCTGGTCCTGGCTATACAATAGGTAATCTTCATAGTTACCTCCTCCATTGAAAGGATTGTAGGCTTCAGGTGTCGATAATGCTAATGACTGCTCTACAAGAGAATTTGATAATCTATTACTTGTTATATCTTTAGATTTGGCCTTAGAAAAAAATATAGCAGTCTCCCAATCCCAACTTTTCCAAGAGCCCCTTAAGCCCTGTAAAAATCTATAAGTATGCTTCTCAACATTAACTTGTCTTGGGCCAATATCAACAAATCGATAATTATCCATTATTATAGATAATCCGCCGCTCGGTATTCCAATTATAATATCCTCACTGAGCCTATTAGGATTTATGCTTCCGTCTGGAAGCAGCTTAGACCCAAAGGGATTCCAGTAGTTTGATGCAGGAACAATTAATTTCGAGGAAGAGAATGCTGCTGAAGGGCTATTATTCTGATTAGTTTCTGAGTAATAGTATGAAAACTCAGTAAATGCATCAATTCCATTTCTAAAGTTATGCACCAATTTAGTTTGAATATTATCTCTAGTAAGGTCTGAAACAACCCATCTCTCTGCATTAAGGTTATATCTTTTTGTTAATGTATCAGAAGCTATACATGCAGAATTATTTAAGTCCTCAAGACATTTAGTGTCAGTATTGGGAAAAATTTCAAATTCACCAGATTTATCAGTTAAACCATTCGTATTATAAAAGTTAAAATCCCTAACACTGTCGACAAAATCGAACTGACCATATGGTGAATTAATAGAGCTTCGTCTGAAACGGGTTGTATCCCATTTAGTTTGAGAGATTTCTGGAAAGTGTCTCCAATCAGAGATTCCCATGCGTTCATCTTCCTTTGCCTGAATTGGATCGCGTTCATAATGATTATATAGAAAAGATATTGATGTATTTCCGGAATTGAAATTTGATCCATAAGCAAGATCGATTTGAGAATCTGATCTATTAAAGTTCTCAAATTCAATTGCTTTTATTTTTAAACTTAAACCATCTATTTTATCTTTTGTGATTACATTAATTACACCAGCAACAGCATCTGCTCCATATATAGCCGATGATCCATCTCTTAAAACCTCTATTCTTTCAATTCCATTTACAGGTAAAATGTTTGAATTTACAGAATTAACTGGTACAAAACTACCTCCAACAGACTCTGATTGAAAACTAGGGGAATTTATTAATCTTCGCCCATTAAGCAAAACCAGAGTATTTCCTGTTCCTAAATTTCTAAGATTAAAGGCTCCCATATCACCCCTGGCACTATTTACACCAGCAATGGCATTACCAGCATCATTAAATTTATTTGTTCCTTGCTCAACCAGACTTCCAATCAAATCATCGCCTGAGTCTATGCCAAGCAATTCAATTTCTTTTGATGTAATAATTGTTACAGGTAAAATTTTTGTTAATTTTGCATTACTAATTCTACTGCCTACAACCAGTATATCTTCAACTTCAGTTGATTTTTGAGAATAAGAAATATTTGGAGCAACTAAAAGTGAGGCTATAAAAACTAATTTATATATTCTAGATATTATCTTAAATGGCAAAATACTTATCATTTTTTTATATGTTTTATTGTGTTAACTATTTAATTAATTAATGATGAATTAAGATTACAAAGTACATACATCGTTTCATATACCCTTTCATATGTGACATAAAGGCTTAAATGCATGAAAAATTATAATAATATAATAGAAATGATTGGAAATACTCCATTAATTTACTTAAAAAGTGCCTCCGAAGAAACAGGATGTAAAATTTATGGGAAAGCAGAATTCCTCAATCCAGGGCAATCAATAAAAGATAGGGCAGCACTTTATATTATAAAAGATGCCGAAAGAAAAAAATTGATAAATAAAGGGGGAATGATTGTTGAAGGAACCGCAGGTAATACTGGAATAGGATTATCGCTTGTTGGAAATTCACTAGGATATAAAACTACAATCGTTATCCCAGAAACTCAATCACAAGAAAAAAAGGATGCAATTAAGTTTTCTGGTGCCGACTTAGTTGAAGTGCCGGCAGTCCCATACAAGGATCCCAATAATTATATCAAATACTCTGGCCGCCTTGCTAAAGATTTAAATAAGCAATTGAAAAATGGAGCTTTTTGGGCAAACCAATTTGATAACACCTCTAATCGTAGAGCGCATATAGAAATGACAGGTCCAGAAATATGGAAACAAACCGCAGGAAATATTGATGGCTTTATTTGCGCGATTGGAACTGGAGGAACTTTATCTGGTGTAGGTTCTTACTTAAAATTAAAGAATAAAAATATATCAATTGGTCTTGCTGACCCAATGGGTGCAAATATGTATAGTTTCTTTAAAACCGGTGAACTAAAATCAGAGGGCAGTTCAATTACTGAGGGTATTGGGCAGGGAAGAGTTACTGAGAATATCAAGGGAATGTCTGTAGATGTTCCGATAAGAGTAACAGATTCTGAAGCCCTAACAGTGCTTTATAATTTAATTCAAGAAGAGGGACTTTTTTTAGGACTATCTTCTGGTATAAATATTGCGGGTGCAAAAGAATTAGCAAAAACATTAGGTAGAGGTAAGGTAATTGTTACCATCTTGTGTGATCTAGCAAACCGCTATCAAAACAAAATGTTTAACGCTGGTTTTTTGGAGGAAAACAATTTACCTATACCGAATTGGTTATAATTATGTTCAAAAAAATTAAAGACTTTTGTAAGCGCTATTTTTGGCTTTGGATTATCTACCAAGCCATAAAGGGCTTAATTACAACCTCACTTATTTGGGTACCCCTAATTTATTATTACTTTATCAATTAATAATCATGGCATTAGAACAAAGTATAGATTTTAAGAATGAGAGCTCATTACTTTACGATTTACTAAAAAGTAAAAATGACGATATTTTTAATTCAAAGACTCAATTTAAATCATGGACAATTAATGATGTCTTATATCATCTTCATGTTTGGAATAATGCAGCATTTTTATCTTTAACTAATGAAAAAAAATTCTCTAAATTTATGAAAGATTTTTTTACTGCTATAAAAAGTGGGCATTCAGCAAGGTCACATGAGAAAGAACTATCAAATAA
>TARA_B110000305_G_scaffold87309_1_pt1 | contig 10069 bp, 7 predicted proteins | sample TARA_B110000305 | Tara Oceans TARA_B110000305 (sample SAMEA4397930) | marine metagenome | biome: Polar Biome; feature: [SRF] surface water layer (ENVO:00010504); material: water (ENVO:00002006), including particulate matter (ENVO:01000060) such as... | depth 5 m | reverse complement strand
ACTGTATTCAACTATTCTTGGGCAAATAATCTGGTCTACCAACTCGCCGGCGAAGAGCCACCGGTGAGAGGCGCGCCTACAAACACTGAGTCCCCAGTACTAGCACCTGTGAGTCGCCTGCCTTATTCTGACTTAGTGGATACTGCAAAAACTTACAGCGAAGACTGGCGCACGATTACGCTTGTTATACCCTCTGCAGAGGCAAATTCTACAAACTTGACGCTAGATGAGGGCGACGGCGGGCAACCACAGAAACGCCATATACTGACTCTCGATGTAAGTGATGGTGCAGTCATTACGTGGGCACCCTTCACTAGCCAGACGCCAGGCGCACAGGCTAGGCGCTGGGTAAGATTCCTGCACACCGGAGAGGCATTAGGGTTAACTGGTCAGACGATCGCGGGCATTGCATCATTTGCCGCAATCTTCATGGTTTGGACTGGTCTTGCGCTGGCACTACGTCGTTTCCTGCGCTGGCTTGCGAAAAAGAATCGAAGCAGAGAAGGTGAAGTTCCTGCAACCTAGGCATTAATTAGGTAATTCGCTATTTTGCCATCCGATTGCTGCCCCTACGTTTTCCCCAATTTAAGTTTTCTCAGTAAGTGGTCGTACTATCCTCTAGCAAATAGTGGTTTCACGCGCAGCATGTCATCTGCGCGTTGACCAATTAAACAGACTGAAGTTGTAATGTAGAGACTGGAGATCAAATAGCGATTCAAAGCAATATGCGATTATTGTTAGAACTTGACAAGCACCGCAGAGACATCAACAAAGAAGCTATCAATTCCAATGTAGATGACCTTAACCTCGACAAACTTAGACCTGTGGTGAATATGGTAGCCAATTCACGCGCTGCTTACATAGGCGCACTGATGAAGTTCTCCAATAGCACATCCGATTCCAGTCCAACCATCAAAGAGATGAATCAACTAAGAGAGAAACGAACAGAATTTGAGGAACTGGTAGCCGCCACCAATGCGCTTGAAGTGGCTATTGAGCGCAGGTATGTCGATATTATTGGTGCGAGACTGGAATAGTTGGAAATAAATAAGTGGGGGCAGAAATAATTTACTATCTTTGCGGCAATTCGACCAGCAAAACCCTGCTAAAGCTGCCAGTCCCCTGTAGCTCTCCTGCACTTAGTCACCACCTCTAAATAACTGTCTTGCACCCTCCGTGTGTCGCCAGCACAGCTGAAGGACATTCGAACGAAATTCTCTGCTACTATTTAAGAAACTCTTAAACTGATGTGACTAGCTGTATGAATTCCCTATTGTATTCCAAGAAGTTCACTTGCCTGCTTCTCGCGTTCGCACTTTTACTACTGAACAGCTGCAATAGCACTCCTATAGCGACAGATCAGGGCATCCCATGGGAGCTTGCGCAGCATCGTAGCGAGACCATCTCAAACCTGCGTTATCATTTTGCGCTGGATATTCCTCGCTCGCGTACTGAAACAATTACCGGCAAGTCTCGTATTCGACTGAATTGGAATGATCGCAGCACGCAGCCACTGGTCATCGATTTCCTACTACCCCAGCAGAGGATTCATGCCGTCTTAGTAAATGGTGTGGAGACAAACTGGCAGCCGGTGAATGATCACATCGTGATTCCAGCATCCGCATTGCAAGTTGGAGAGAACAGCGTAGACCTCACCTTCAATGTGGGCGACGAGGCCTTTAATCGTCGTGAGGATTTCCTCTATGCACTGTTTGTTCCCGACCGTGCGCATTTTTCACTGCCTCTGTTCGATCAGCCCAATTTGAAAGGAAGAGTGACTTGGGAGGTGACGGTACCGGAGCAATGGAAAGTCATTGCGAATGGACCGGAGGCTTCTACAAGCACGCACAATGGACGCACACATTTTACCTTTCTCGAGACGCAGCCAATGCCTACTTATCTGTTCGCGGTTGCGGCGGGTATATTTGAGCGTGAAACTGCCGAGATAAACGGCCGAACTTTTAACATGTATCACCGCGAGACCGATGCAAGTAAGGTCGCGCGCAATCGCGATGAGATCTTTCAACTGCATGCAACTACCCTCGATTGGCTCGAAGACTACACGCAGATAGACTACCCTTTTCAGAAATTCGACTTCGTGCTGATCCCCTCATTCCAGTATGGCGGAATGGAGCATCCCGGCGGCATACTCTACCGGCAAGCGAGCATTTTCTTAGATGAGACTGCTACCCAGAATCAGATGTTAGGGCGCGCCTCGCTCATTGCTCACGAGACTGCGCATATGTGGTTCGGCGACCTTGTCACTATGAATTGGTTCGACGATGTCTGGACTAAAGAAGTATTCGCCAACTTTATGGCGGCAAAGATTGTGAACCCCTCCTTCCCCGAGGTTGATCACGAACTACGTTTTCTAACGGCACATCACCCGACTGCCTATTCAGTAGATCGTACAGAGGGTGCAAACCCAATTCGCCAGCCTCTGGACAATCTGCGCTTCGCTGGCACTCTCTATGGCGCGATCATCTATCAGAAGGCGCCTATCGTGATGCGGCACTTGGAGAATCGCGTGGGAGAGGAGCTATTCCGCGAGGGTATGCGCGAATATTTATCCACCTACGCCTACGGCAATGCCACCTGGCCCGACTTGATCGCCATACTCGATGCGCGATCCGAGCAAGATCTGGCTACCTGGAGTCAGGTATGGGTAGAGGAAGCAGACAGACCATCGATCAGCATTGTCCGAGAGGATGGCGATGTCGTTGTACAGCAACGAGACCCAGAAAGCAGAGGGCGCGTGTGGCCACAGACGCTAGAAATGCGACTTGGTTCGATCGATGCAAACGAGCCCCTAACTATCGAACTCGGATCCGAGCCGCAACGTCTGTCAGGAATGACGAATGCAGAATTCATCTTGCCCAATGGTAGTGGGGTGGAATATGGCGAATTTATTTTGGACCCGCAGAGCCAGGCCTACCTTATCTCGAACGTTAACCAACTGGATACGGCACTACTACGTGGTGCGACTTGGGTTACGTTGTGGGACCAACTCTTAGAAGGACGCCTAACACCCAGCCTATTCCTGCACACCGCGCTACATTCATTAGCGATAGAGCAGGACGAACTGCTCGTCTCACGAATTCTGAGTTATACCCGCACTGTCTATTGGAATTATCTCAGCAACGCCGAGCGACAGCGCTTAAGCGGCGAGATCGAAAGCTTACTCTGGACACAGGTCATGAGTGAACGCTCTCGCTCCGGCCGCTCCTCCTTCTATTCCACCTATCGCAGCCTCACCACCACAGATGAAGGCCTCACTCGTTTACAGCGCCTATGGTCTGGCGATGAAGAGGTTACCGATCTGCCGCTTTCCGAATTAGAGCAGGTTGCCTTAGCCAGTGGGCTAGCCATAAAAAGCATAGCGAACGCCGAGGAGATTCTATCGCAACAACAAGAGCGACTAGAAAACCCAGACCGACTTGCACGATTCAAGTTCGTGCGCGATTCGCTCTCTGCCGACCCAGTAGTGCGAGCTGCTTTTTTCGAATCACTCAAGCTCGAGTCGAATCGTGACCGCGAGGCCTGGGTGATAGCTGGATTGAATAACATTCATCATCCGCTTCGAGCGAAGGAATCTATCGACCTGATCGCTCCAGCACTGAACATGATCTCAGAGATTCAAGCCACTGGAGACATCTTCTTCCCTGGACGCTGGCTCGACTCAACCCTCGGTGGACACAACTCCGCAGAAGCTGCGCAAACTATTAGTGAATTCTTAAAAACCGCGCCAGACCTTTCGCCGCGGCTACGACTAAAGGTTCAGCAATCTGCCGACAGTGTGTTTAGAGCGGCGCGCATAGTTAACGGCTGGAACGCCGATTAGTCAGGCTAGCGGCTTCACCATCTTGATGACGGTATTTTTCGAGCCATTCGCCGCCGTTTCAACCCTGCGTTCAACTTCGACATAGCCGCGCGCTATATACAGCGGCTCGCCTGGTACAGTTGAACCCAACTCTATAGTTTTAAAGCCTGCCTTTCTTGCTGCATCCTCGCCGAGGTCGAGTAACAGTGTACCTATACCGCGGCGTATCCAATCAGGATGTGTGTACATGGCGCGTATCCGAGCGGCCTCAGTATCAGGATCACTGAAACTGTCGTCACGACCAACCGTGTGATCGCCACCGTACAAGGTCTTGCGCTTACCCCAGCCACCACAGCCCACCAATACAGTTTTATCATCGTGAACTATCTCGATCAGGAAATAGGTCCCATCCTCGATCAGGGTTTTATCCACGCCCATGGTTTCCTTCGCCGCCTCTATCTCACTGGCAGACAGAAAAGCCTTCATGTTTTCCGCGATCGATATCTGCATCAGTTGCCTTATGACTTCTGTGTCAGTTTGTTGCGCAATGCGATGGGTAAATGTGAGGGGAGATAAATCCTGCGGGTCAGTCATGTTTCTGTCCGGTGTATGTCATTCGCTTTCGAATTCATGCTTTGTAACTAAAAGAACTAAAAGAAAACTAAAAGGGGACAGATTTATTTCTGCCAGTGAAATCGTCAGTCTCAAAGGTCTCTGGACTGTCACCGCCAATATGGCTGTATCCCCTATGATTTCACTTAAAATCACCCAGCGGCAAATTGCCTGCTATTGCTTTTCTTAATACCGATGGCACTTCGTGTTCTTTAGCCAAGGTATTCCAGGTGCTTACCGACTCAATTACCCTGTCGATACTCTCATGCAATTCGGGCACTGCTAGTTTAGTCATATTTCGCCCAACAGCGATTAGATCTTCACGGTTATGGTTAATCCGCTTGCCATTTGCAGGCATCCAATGCCTTTCTACCCAGGCGTTGTTGGGCTGATAGCAATAGGCAACATCGTAAGCTGGCGTTAGACGCCATTGCTTGTTTTTATACATAAACGAAAAGTTTTTTGCATGGTCGTCGTTGTTACGCGCAATCATATTGAACGCCATACGAGTAAACAATTGCCTAGCATCATGAATCGGAAGCTTCAGTTGCCTGGCTGTCGAAAACAACTCTTCGTAGGAAAACGAGCCAGGTGTATTGTAGTCCGCATGCGCAATTGCCGTGAGCGTTTGAGTATGAATTTTATTGTTGCCGTCTCTATCAAATCTTTTAGTAACAAAATGACGGCGAGAACCTTCGTTGAGGAGAAAACAACTTTCCATATCTATTCCACATCGAGTTGCCATTAAATAATAGACATACTCCGTAATGCCATAGCCGAGAGGATCGCCGAATGTTTCCTCATTTGGGTTGTTCTCAACCACGCCATCGAATTTCATTAGATAATGGGCAAAGCCATCAGGCGCGCTCACCTGGCCAGAACGCGCCTCAGTAAAATCAGAATTAAAGGCTAGAACCGCTTTAGGCCTGGCCCCACCGGCGCTGCTTCCGACCGCAAGCAACGCTTTCATCGCCTCGGGGTCAGACTGATCTGTAGGCAGGGTTACGCTATTTTTTTGTCGCTGACTGACAACCGATTGAGCCAGCATTGTTAATGTGCCTATGTCGACAGACTCCGATGCGTTCAAATTTTTAAGCCGTATCGAGGGCTTATACTCCAACGCTCCCATTCCCCGCGTGCCGGTATATTGCAGCCTCTCGACAGGGGTGATTGGTGTTGTCCTACCCTGCCGTGCCAGCCATTGATTGAGAACTGAAGTACCAAATCTGTCAGGAAGTGAGTCCGCCACCATGCCTGGCAGCCCCATGAACGTATCAGGGTTTATCGTTGGAAAACTGTACACCTTGCGCGCTTCAGCTGGCATTTTTAATGGCGCCAACTGAAGGCTCTTCTTCAGGAAATCCGAGGTGTATTCGAAGTATCCAAGAAGCTTCTCGTTGTCATAACTGATAACAGCGGCTTCTTCTCCCTCATAGGCAACGGATATTGTTGGGCTTACCATTCCAGCTCATCTCTTTGAGGCGAAGTCTGCTGAGCTTTTGCAGCAGATGCGCGCTGACGTTTGCGCCCTTTTGCTTTGGCAAGCAATACAGGTGAGGGAGGTGGCTCTGGCAAAAACAGATCGAGTTGATCAGTCGCGTCAAGGGCAAGCAGAATGCTGACAAAAGTACTCAAATTACATTTGCCTTTTTCCGCCCCTTCAATTGCTGTACGCGACATACCTATGATATCTGCCACTTCCTGCTGAGTTCGATCGGCATTGAGCCTGGTTTGCTTCAAGCGCTGACCAAGCATTTCCAGAAGAATGTCTGCCCTTTCATTCATATCATTAAGGCCTTAATACTAACTCATAAGAGGAATATAGTAGCACAATGCACTAAATATAACGCACAAGAAGAATAAAAAACTAATAATAAATATTTTTATGCATTAAATTTAAAGCGAAAACACAATATATTGCTATATAGCATTGATTTTAAAGCATTAGAATATAATAAAAACAGGGACTCGCTGGCGCGAAGCATCGACGGGGATGCTGGCGGCACGGCCACTAGGAGGGAGGCGAGCCTCCGTGCACCGTGATGCCCTGCTCGCGGGTCACGCTGTCATCGATATCGAGCTGAATGACCAAGTCATCCCCGAGATCGCTCAATGCTAAGCCTAGTTCAATTTTACAATACTGCGCACCTTCTGCTTGCTAGGATTAGTTCTGGATAGCACACGAATGCCTTGTGCGTTACATTGTAAAAATTGGGCAGCGCCTTCGTGTCCACTGCCAGCTTGGTTCGCCAGCCTAACGGATCGATACAATTCATTTCTGCAGAACATCTCGTTGTCACCCGGGAGCTAATCTAAAGCTCGCTTCTCGATGGCACTCCAATAAAATGTAAACCTTGAATCGGAGACTCATCTTTTCCAATCAACTCGAACAAGAACTGAGAGTTCTTTCGATAGCGCTGAAGATATACACTTCCCGTTACTACCAAAAGTATTGAGCATCTGGTCCAGGCCTAATTACGTCGCCGTGTTATCTGTCAGGCATGATTAAATTCTACGGCCTTACAACACGCACGTTGCCCAGTGTAACTACTGAACAATAATTGACAAATTGTAGCAGCGCATTGACATTCTTTGAGCGATGATTCTAAGATCAGAATCGCTTTTCTGCAGACACCATTGCAATCTCCAAAGCAGACTCCCCCGACCTAACAATTTACCGAACGTGAGAATAGTTGAGCATGGCAATCAATCGCTATACCAAGAAATGGACTCGAGTAGTAACTTGTCTAACACTACTCTCTATCACGAATGTGGCGACTGTGGTCCATGCACAGAATTCCGAAGACAACGACTCCACAATCACCTTCCCAGCCTCTTACTTCGCGCAATTTAACCCGACTACAATTAACGACATGCTGGATCGCGTGCCCGGAATCGAGTTAATTCGTGCCGGTAGCGGCACCTTAGCAAGTGATGGCGACCGTGGGCTGGGTTCTGAGTCTCCAATCCTAATTGATGGTAGGCGCCTCGCTGGTAAGGCGGCAGAGGCTGACAGCCAACTAGCAAGGATCTCTGCCGACGAAGTCGACTACATTGAAATCATTCGGGGCACCTCTAGTGATTTGGACGTGCAGAACGCAGGACAGATCGTCAATATCGTCTTGCTCGAGTCGCAATCTGGCTCGACCTTCGCCTCCGAGCTGACCCTCAACTACCATGAGGATGGCACTAGCAATCCGGCCGGGTCTGTCTCGTGGAGCCGACAATCTGGCGCATGGTCTTATTTGCTTAACGGCGAAATTACCAACACTTACAGCCGCCAAGAGAATTTTGAAACCAGCCTAAATGGAGATCTCTCGCCGAACGAGAACATAGACTGGGATCGCGTTACAGATGAGACACAATATTCTGTCAATGCAAACGTAACCTATAGCCCAAGTAATCGCGATCGATACGCACTTAACCTGCTTTACAGTGAAAGCGAGCCTCAGAACGATGTATTTCGTGTCTTTACCGACTTCAATAGCGCCGTACCGTTTTCCTTTCACGATAGAGAGACGCTTCCTTCGAACAATGAAAATTGGGAAATTGGCGGCGATTACCAACATGGGTTCGAGAATGGGAGTCGCATCAAGGCTCTGTTCATCGTTAACGAGAATAACAAGGCGACGCTAAGAGAGCGCTTCCTTGCCGACTCGGTCGGCGGAGTTGAGAGACCAACTTTGTATCTCGACACCTCGAGTCGCAACCGGGAGCGAATCATTCGCTCCTCTTACATTATGAACTTGAACGACAATCAAGGCTTAGAGATAGGCATCGAGGGCGCGCAAACTATCCTGGACTCGAGTTTACTGCTTGCAGTGCCGACTTCCGGACCAGGAGACCCACAATTTAATGGGCTGACCTCCGTATCTTTACCAAATGCAAACTCCACCGTAGAGGAGGTTCGCTTTGAACCCTTTGTCATACATAACTGGCAGATCAATTCGCGCATGTCATTGGAGAGCTCACTCATTGCTGAGTGGTCTGAGATCACACAAAGTGGCGACCTCAGTAATAAGCGTGATTTTAACTTCGTAAAACCTAAGTTTGATTTCCGTTACAACATAAACAGTTCGCTGCAGGCGAAAGCGACTTTCGAGAAAGTTGCTTCGCAATTGAGTTTCGGTGATTTCTCACGCAACACGAATCCTAGCGACGACGACGAAGACACTTTTGCGGGCAATCCATTGCTCGAACCCGAAGAGAGCCTGCGCGCCGAAGTTGGACTCGACTATCGCCTTCCGAATGATGGCGGCGCGATCAATGCGCGTTACTTTTACTATGACTTCGATAACAAGATTGGCAGGATCGACATCTCGCAAAGCATTGACAATTTACAGTCGACCAATGGCAATGTTGGCCCAGGACAGGCCTACGGTCTCATTCTCAATTCCAGCATTCGACTGGGCTTTTTAAAGCTGCCATCCGCTTTGTTGTCTGCCGTATTGACGCTGCAGGAATCAGAGTTCGATGAGGACCCTTTCACACCCCGCGAACATGGTTTTCGTCCCTTCGATCGGGGCGGCTTGGGGCTCAGATTTCGACACGATGTCACTTCACTGAATCTGAGTTATGGCTTCAACTGGGAATATAAAATAAAGGGCGGTCGACGTGGATTCGATAATGATAACGAATTTGACTTTGTGCGACCTGACCTTCTCACTACCTTCGTCGAAAAGGTTGGCTATGGCGGCTTTACCTATCGACTAGAAGCCAACAACATCGACAATTTTCACGCCTGTGGAATTCGTTACCGTTACAATGGTTACGTTATCGACAACGACGTTAGCGAGATCGAACAGAACTGCTACACTACCGGTATAAGCGTCGCCTTCAAAGTTCGCGGTACGTTCTAATTGGTAATCTAGAAAAACGGCAACATAGAGTCAGCGAAAATTTTACACATCATTCTTCATTTTCTAATGCCGCTGCCATTTGCAGCCGGACTCTACAAGAAAGCCTGGCTGAAGAACTACGCCTTGATGCTCGCCGGGCTGCTGATCGACATAGATCATCTGCTGGCGAGCCCAATCTATGATGCCGAACGTTGCAGCATTGGCTTTCATCCCCTGCATACTCCCGTCCCCATCTTGCTGTATACACTACTGTTACTGCACCCTAAAACCCGAGCATTGGGTATAGGCCTTTGCTTGCATATTCTACTCGATGGGGTGGACTGCCTGCTCTAACTCCTTCTGGGCATGATTTAGCGCACCAGATTTACATCAAACTTGTCGTATTATCTGCTCTGGTTTCTGACGAGATGCTCATTGCATTCACGGCTGGATTAGCTCTGTGAGTAGAGGCAGAACTAATCAAATTTGCCCCTGTGTGCTAGCGGCGAGAAGACGAGGGATCAAACTGGAAACGGCCGAGCATAGAAAACGTTATCGAAGAGAGACAAGCAGGACTGGCGAGCTAGTCTGCCAACAAAGGAGGCACGGGGCAGTCGATGGTCGCGGCGATAGCTCTAAGCAGCTCAGTCTCTATCGCCTGAATTTTACCATCGGCAGTTATACAGCGGACACAGGCCTTGAGTAGCGCCGGCTTCTGCAGGGGTTTTAGATCGACCAAATCATCTAAGGCATTGTTCAGGGTAGTAAAGTCGATCTTGCTGACAGCGATGAGTTGCAG
>TARA_B110000305_G_scaffold171159_1_pt1 | contig 10088 bp, 11 predicted proteins | sample TARA_B110000305 | Tara Oceans TARA_B110000305 (sample SAMEA4397930) | marine metagenome | biome: Polar Biome; feature: [SRF] surface water layer (ENVO:00010504); material: water (ENVO:00002006), including particulate matter (ENVO:01000060) such as... | depth 5 m | reverse complement strand
ATACCATTACTACATACCATTACATATGCACCAATTGCACATTGAAATCTTGTACTCTTGTCATAAGAGTTTGTCCAGGCAAACATCATTCCTAATTCAGTTTCATTGTTAATTTGATCAACATTAGACTGTGTAGGATAAATATGATATATGCCCTGTGCTACTTGGGCATTCATGTTTGCTCTATATACTTCTTTACGAATAGTGAAACCACTACTCTCCAATAAATTTTTTGTGTTCTCTATCACGGTTTTATGTGATACCACTGTATAGCTCTTACCATGGTTAGGTAAGGGTTGGTTTTCTAAAAATACTTGTGTTGTTTCTGTTGCTTTTTTGTAGCGCATAGTTTAAACTTTAATAGTGTAAAGATAGTAAATTTAAATGGTTTACACAAAGATTATCTATCTTTAACAAATGTACCATTTACCATTCTACCTGTTCTTTTACTTATAACATTGTAAGCTGCCGTTAAACATGATTCCAGAGAAACATTTTGCATTTTAGCTTGGATGATTAATGTTACCATTATATCACCCATTGCATCTACAATTTCATCTCTGTCCTCATTATTAATTGCTGCACATAACTCAGTGCACTCTTCCATTGTCTTCAAAGCTTGCGCCATTGGGCTAGCTTTAGACATTATACCTTTTTCATGTGCCCATTCTTCTACAGCACATTCTAATTCAAAATAATCCATTGGTTTCATACTTAAAATAATTTTAATTGATTTGATGATACGTTTATAATACCATTGATTTCTTCTTCAACAGCGTCCAGATAATACTTCTTATCAATTTTATAGTCTTCCCACTTAGGTTTAATTTTCATATCATTAAACACTACTTGTAACCATCTTCCGGCTTCAAGTTGTATTTCTCTTTTGTCTAACTTATGAACTTTAACAATTTTCACCCCGGTTTTAGCTATATAATATCTATTGATTTTTTGTAAATTATCTTCTGCAAAAATACCATCTTTTATTTGTCTTGCAACTTGTTTCCAATCTCCTTTAGATTTACCACCTATACAATAATCCAATATGTTTTTATTTGTATTAAGATACTCTTCAGGGAGTATGTTATGTACAAAGTATTGATAGATTGCCTTTGGTATAACTAATTTAGATTTGTTCTTATGCAGTTGCAGATCATGAAAATCAAACCTACCTTTTAACTTTACTGGAGCAAAACTAAATTTATCTCCCTGTACCTTAAATAGATAGTGAGGGTTAGATTCTTTAATTTCTCTCCATGCTGTGATGTCTACATCTACATATTTGTTTATACCTATGTAATTATTAACATCACCTAAAATTAATTTTTGATATTCATCATGTTCTAAGTTTAAATTGGTAGTTACCTGCCATTCTTCACATATCTTCATGTACTCATCATAGTAAGCTTTTGGTATTATGGTTTCTACACCATCAGTGTTCTGTAATAAAGGAATTGCACCCGGTATTCTTTCCATAATTTGCTCATAAAGCATCATCAGAGTCAGTTGACCGTTAATAGTAATCCTCATACATAGCTCTGGATCATAAAAGAAGCTGTTTTCATCATTGCTAAGGCCAAAAGTAGAATTAAGTATAATCTTATATACATAGTTCATTGGATTGCTCTTAGGTATCTTCTTACGCTCTTCAAAGAACCACTCATATTGATCACAGAATTCTTCTTTAGGAAAGTGACCTGGAGACCATTGATTTTTAATAACAAGGTTAGGATAAAAACTAGTGACATCTGATGACATAATCATCATATCATCATCTGGTTCATACACTCCTTTACTAGCAGCACCATGTACACCACCTAAACCAAAATGTGTCTTAACATTTTTGTACAAGATGTTGTACTTAAAACTACCTTTTAAACTAAGAGCATTAACTTCTAAAGCTTTAAACCTATCAAGTAGTACATTAAACTCAGGAGATGTAAACTTTACATAAGGAAGTATTATATCTTTAACTTTAATAGTGTCCCGGTGAGTCCTCATTTGTTTTAAGTCTCTCTTGGGAATGTTTAAGTTTTTAGATAAATAATAACCAAATATTTCTTTACTAATTCTTGGTTCTGAAGCACTAAATAAGTTAACTCCGTATTCTTTAGTAAGTTCTTTCCTTAGTTTTATTTGTGATTTAGATCTATTATAGATTTCTTTAGTAGATCTAACGTCATTAACACAATACTCTAATATTGTATCAATTTCTGCCTGCGTATGTATTAAAGTTTCATGATGGATGGGCATATCAATAATATTTTGCCAATCCATACTATACTGTATCCATTTAAGACTAGAACGCTTAGCTGCATTATCCCAGTGATGCATTTTAAATACATCTATTTGACCCATTTTCATTTTCCACTGAGGGTAATCACTAAACTCTTTCTTATTTGACTTTGTGATACATCTTTGAGCATACGTATAGATAATAGCTGCTACTTCACAACCACTTAGACTTGTCCATAAAAAATGGTTATCTAATATATAGTGAGTGACCTGTGCATCAAATGCTAATCCGTTGTAGGATATATGCCACTCTTTGTTTTTTATGTTGTTTTCTAAGAAATTAATAAACTCTGGCAAATCATTTTGCAGGTCATGAACAACAAAAACTTCAGTTTCCTGAGTTTTATAATGTTCAAATACACCTGTAAAACAATTAGCCAACGTCTCATAATCCATTACCCAATGTCTCATATAGTTTTTTGATTAATTACTGAAGCCAAAAAAACCCCAAATCAATGAGGCTCCTTTTTTAAGATCAGTAGAGTTATAGGAGGCTACTGACCTGGTACTATAAGCTTAGATACTTTTGTTTCATTTACATCAGTAAAGAACTCTTCAATTGAGAAGTGATCTGCATTTACTGCAAACATGTGAATGAAAGTTTCAATATCAGCTTTATCACTAAGATAGAACTCAGAGAATGTGTCAACTAATCTTCTTTCTTCCTTAACAGTTTTACCTGTTTGAGGATTTGGTGTCTTTAATCTCATTGGTTGCCCTTCATCATCTAGTTTAGGGACCATGTGGTAAGATTGTTTCATAACCTTACTAATTACAGCTAAGATGCTTGACGATGGGTCAAACATAGCTTCAACATATGGTGAGTCATTACTGACTGGTATTAAGGTAAAGGCTTTTGCACCTCTGAAACTAGAGTTAACTAGCATCATATTATTTCCTATTGGTTTTGACATATTGTAATTTTTATTTGTCCAAATATATGGAGTTCTTATTTAATAGACTAATTAATATTTCATTAGTTTCATGAAATGTTTCTTTATCTAAATCTGGTATACTACATACCTCATATACATCTTGTATACTTTCTACATCTACACCTAATGCATTTGCATAATTTTCATGCGCATCATCTGGTGATAGAAAAGAAGTTATATAGACTAACATGCTGCCTGCTGTGCTAAAAAAATCTAAGATTATTAACTTAGAATCTAAGCTGAATTGAGAGTAATTTCCTTTTATAAACCTATTAAAATCATTTTTTAAACTTTTAAAGTCAAATATAAATACATGTTTGTTGTCTCCAAGATCTACATACTTACTAAACAGCACATGACTTTTTAAGTATCTGTCACAAAATGCTATAAACTTATCTGTATTCTTAGCGTGGTATTCACATAGTAACATATGATCACCTACAACATATGTATGCTCCCAACAAACATAAGTTTGTATGGGAACATAATCCATGCCTTTTTTAAGGTTTAACAGAGGGTAAAGAAATACTTTACTCTTTTGAAAATAGTCTGTGTACACTCCTTCCATACTATAATTTAATGTTTCCTACTAGAAAATCATAAGGTAATTGATAGTTTTTTTCAGTATAATGATGTGTTGCTACTTTTATAACTCCTTCAAGGCCATCAGCCCAACCTGCCAGAGTCTCATCTGTAACATCAAATACATAAACTTGCTTATGTGTGTCTATTACTGCAAATTTAAACTTAATATTATACTCTTCTGCTTTATCACCTAGAGTATCATAGACTAATTTACAATATATAGCTGCTTGCAACCAATAATTATAAAAGTCTACAGTATCCCGGAAATCAGAAATAGATTTACCTGTGGTTTTAAGATCACAGATTGTTACCTCTTTCTTATCATGATCTACTTTATAGAAATCTATATAACCATGTAAACCAAAAGGACTATCAGTAAGTTTAGATTTTAAATAATCCTCTGCATGCGTTTCTATTGGATCCAATTCAAAGTCAGTTTCTTGCTCAGCAAATAAAGACATAACATCTTTGTTTTCTTTAATAGCTTCTGCTTTTTCTTCACACTTTAATAAAGTATCTTGGTCTACTACATCTACATTAGTATTAGATAAGAATTTCCAATAAGGCTCATTATCTTCATTAATCACTTTCTTTAATCTTTGTTCATCTGTTTTAAGAGACTGGAAAAGATTTAAAGTTTTTAATGATTCTAAGGCCTGTATCTCACATAGATCTAATGTTTCTGCATCAGTATAAAGAGACATGTCTTTCATTACTTTTCTAATGTTATCACTTGGGCTTTTACCAGGAACAATATTAAACTTTTTTGTCAAGTTCTCTGGTTCAAACACTAAACAATGCACAAGCTTACCTTCTACAAGGTGCTTATCTGTTCTGACTTCACGGTCAAACAGTATATACTCCTTATAAAATAAGGATGGTGAAAACAATAATTTATTCAAAGAAGAATAGCTAAAGCAAAAATCTTTTTTTGCATAGAATTCTGTTTCTTTACTCAGGTCTCTTTTCATTTGTTTTTTTTATTGTGTCAAGTTGTTGTTGAAGTTTTTGTATTGTTAATATTACTTCTTTTGTTTGACGTGGTTTTGATTTATATAGTAAAATGGTCTCTGTTATCATTTTCACTGTGTCTAATTTCTTGCTCATCTGATTCTTCTTTAATTAAGTTATCTATTAATTCATCTTTTAATTTAACACTATCTAAGCTAATTGAAAAAACATCTGCATCACCACCTCCTATATTATTTAAAACTTTATCATACAACTTTTTTCTAGTATTATCTAAAGCAAATTTAGTCAATTTCTTGTCTTCAATTAAACATTTGATATAATTGTTGTATGCATATATAGTAGTTTCACATGCTCCACCTTGATACTTTTTTAATCTTTTTCTTAAAGCTTTAACATTAACAGTGTTCCAGTTATTAGTATTTTTTAAGTAATCATAGCACCAATAAAAAGAATGAGACACAACATCAAAAGATTTTTCAATATTACAATTAGCTAGCATTTCTAATGCAAGAGTTCTGTTTTCTATGTCATGGTTCTTTACCATTTTAAGTGTAGCCTCAAGCTCAGTGTTATCTAGAATAGCTAATTCACTATCAATTATACCAATTATATCTGTATCATAAACAATTGTAGCATTAGAGTTTATAATTCTTAAATAATCATCATAATTTTTTACAGAAAGCATAATGTCTCTGCTTTTACTCATGTATTCTTTCTTTTCTCCTATTTCTTGAATCAACTCATAAATATCATTTCTCATCTTTTCTATTGATGGATCAACATTATGATATGAGTATGCCAAGTTAACTTTAACCATAGCATCAGTCCCTACATTTTCAAGAATAGATTTACAATGAGTTATAGCACCTTCAGTTAAAAAATTACTTGCTTTACAAGCTACTAACATTTTATAAAAGCTAATTGATGTTACTGAAGAAGTCCATTGATATTCAAATAGGTTATCAAACAATTGATCTGATACAATATGTATATCAGCTTTATTTGAGTCTCTTATTACTTTACAATTGTATTTTTCTTTTAGTAGTTCTACTTTTTGTCTAGGTAAATCTAACTTTGGAAACCTATACAAAGTTTTATCTTGTACTGTAAAAGCAGTGCCAGGTTTAAAGTCTATACCTAAGTTAACTTTATCATCACTACTTAAACAGTAGTTATCAGAATCACCTAACCAGTAACCTTCAAATGTATAGTCAAATGCATTTTCATTGACTTTGCCATTTGTCATGTTACCACGTATATTAATGTCTATATTATATTTTTTTTTCATTAGTCTTTATTTTTTAAATATTGTTGATATTCTTTTTTAACAGCAACCTTAAATGTATAAAGGTCCCGGTTGTGTATACTAATCTCTCTTCTTACTATAGGTTCTAAGTATCTAAAAGTTGTTGTATCTAACTTTCCTTCTTCTTCTAACCAAAGTATCATATCCTGTGCACTTCTTCTTTCAAATGAAGTAAAATTAGATTCTTTAATCCAATACTTTAGATCTTTGTCTCTGTTGTCAGCATATGTTATTTGACTACAATCATGTGCAAACTGCCACAGTAAGTGATAGTTTTTAGTGTAATCTATAGTTGGTATAATTTTAAGAGCTAAAGCTTTATCATCACCATATGCATTCAATTGTGCTTTAAGGTCAGTAAGCAATTGTTCATCAAGAATCATTTTGTTAGCTGAACTATGTAACACAGTCTCTGGATCTATTACACTTACATTAGTTGTATCAATAATGTGAGCTAAATTAATGGCCATCCCGGTCATCATCCACTCATCATAAAGACTTGTTTCAATATCTAAGTCATAGTATCTTACACTTTCTGTAAGTCTAGGAGTTATTATAACTTCTAACCTTGAATTGTAAATTGCTATTTCTTTAGAATGAATTGCATGATGTCTACCTTTAGTAGTTTCATAATTCCAAAGCTTGTTCATCATTATAGTAGAAGGTATATTATCAGAGTTTTCTAGACGGTGAGTTGATATATCCTCATGACCTATAATTAGATCTGCTAATGTGTAATCATTTGTAACAGTTATACCGTGCTCTTTAAGAGCTGCTTTTAGTCTATCCTGAGATACAGTGCACTTAGGCAATATAAAAGCTTTCTTTTTTGATATAAAAGTAGTACCGTCTTCCGTTGGCACTGTTAGTATAGTGTTTATTTTTTCATATGTAGTTTGATCTTGAGTACATAATACTTCATCTATTTCCCCTAAACTAGAGAGGACACCGTAAACGGCATCCCCTTCTAATCCAAAGTAAGCTAAAGCATCAGCATTAAAATCTTGGTATACTGATTTATTTGCCATTCTATTTCATTGTCATCTTGATGATTGCTGGATTCATCATCAATTTATTAAACTTTTGTTTGTTACCATTAAAGATGGTTCTTATAACTAGATACTTAAGATCATTTGTAAAGTAATCTTTAGTTGCTAATGACTGTAACCTGTCTGTAATCTTAGCTGATATAGTATTCTCTTTAGAATATACTACAGCAAAGTTAGCAAGACGTGTAGCTAATGTAGCTGCAATATCAGCACGGTATGTATCATCCTTACCAATACAACCTCTTAACTCCCCAAGAATATATGATTCATTTTCATGAGTCAGCAAATCTTTAGGTGTTACCAGTTTGTCCAGTTTGTTATTAATAAATGTAGTAAACATAGAAGCAAATGCATCCCCTACAGAACCTTCACCAATCATTTGGATTAATGATAAGTTATCTTCAAAGTTCTCAAAACTAGAGATAGAGTTGAAGAAGGTTGTAATTGATCTTGCATTAGTTTCTTGTGTTACTAGCTCCGGGTGTAGAAGTAAGAAGTTAATACATCTTGTATCTATTCCTGCACCTTCTGCCCATTCTGCCCATACATTTACATCAAACTTAAGATTAGCAGTTACATATCTAGTCTTCTGTGCACTATCTACACTGTTAACCATATAGTCACCATTATCTGGATTTGCTGTTAACATAATGTGCCAGTCTTTTGGTAATTTCCATGAGATGTAAGTCTGACGGTCAATTAATTCCATCACTGCTTGAATAAAACGTGTATCAGCTCTATTCCAGTCATCTAATAATAAAATACCACCTTCTTTTGCATCAGCAATCCACTCTGGTGCACAGTAAGACATTCTGTTCTTACCTGTCATTTTGTATCCATTCTTTAGATACTCTTGTACGGCAAGTTCATCTACCCACATACCAACTTTCTTAGTAATAGTGGCAGGCATCTTAGCTAAATCTGCTGAAGCGGCAGATCTCTGTGCTGCTGTGTAATTAAGATCATCAATCTTTTTATTTGGATTGGTAACTGTTTTCTCCTTGTACATTTGAAATTGTCTTACAGGAAACCCTACTAGGTCACCTAACTCTTCTATCTGTGCAAGGTTAAGTTTAACAAATTTTAATTTGTTTTCTTCAGCTAATTCAACAATAGTAGAAGTTTTACCAATACCTGATTCACCTACTACCTCTATAGAGACAGGAGATTTATTATTTTCTTGTAAATATCTGTTGTTTTTAATAATGTGATTTACAAAACCTTTTAACTCTGTTACATTTAAATTTACTTGTGCCATTTTTTTCTTTAATTTAATTTGATTACTTGTCCTGGTAACTCATCATTCATTTCAGATATACTACTAAGAACCCATAAGGTATTCTTAGGACAGTTATCTGGAGAATATGCTTCACCATCTGTTAGATATATAAGGGCCGTGTATTTCCCTTTGTGTTCATTAAAATAGTCTATAACCGGTTGAAATGATGTACCACCTCTACCATGTATTTCCCAATCTTTCTTTGGATTAAATTCTTCCACAGTTCTTAAACTAGTATCACATTGTGCAACTGATATCTTATGACCTGTTTTAGTCATATGAGCCAATTCACTGAAGAATTCTTGTAGTTCTTCATTGTTTACTGATCCTGATGTGTCAACACCAACAAGAATGTGGTTCTTAAATTTAATTTTGAGTCCTGGGCTACCGGAGTAACGTTTGTTATACTTACGTCTAAGCTTCTTTGTATAAACTACACTTGAGTTACCTACAAATCTTCTTAAGTATTGCTTCCAATCAAACTTAGCTGGTTCTATATGAAATAATCTTTCAATTAACTCTTTAAATTCACCTGGTATATTACCTTGCTTTTTTATTGTTTGTTCAGCTGCTTCCTTAAGTTGGTGCTCTACTTGTTTTTCTAACAGTTTCTTATCAGGTTCTGACATACCATCAAACTCTTCCCATGTAGCATGATCATATTCAGTTTCTCCATTCATCTTATCCATTAAGTCATCTAATGAAGGACATGTTCCATCATCTTGGGCCTGTTCTAAAAGATTATAATAAACTTTTGTCCCTGCTTTAGTAGGAAGATTTAATTCTGGAAATGAACTAAGTAGTAGCCCGCCAGTTGGCAACATACTTTCTGATATATATTGATTGATCTCTAGATCTGCAGCTATATTAAATAACTTATGATCTGAATAAAGATCTCTCATAATTAAATGTCCAAATGCTATGTGCAACAGTTCATGTTTAATTAACCCTACTCTGTGTAGTAAAGATAATTCTTCATAAAACTCTGGATTTATAGTTAATTGCATACCAATACCTTGCTTACTTACACCTGCTGTAGGTATATGTAAACTATATTTCTTATTGATACCAATTAAAAAGAGCCCGTAAAAAGGCTCCTCTAGTATTAGGTCTTTAGTTGTCTTAGCAACTAAGTCTTGTATGTTTTTCATAATTTCTAATTATTCATAATTTGCCTCAGTATTTGTTTATAGATTAGTTTATCTCCTGTTCTTTTTATTTCACTAGAAATATTCTTAGCAATTAGTTTTTGATAAGTATATACAACTCCTGGATCATATTTCCAGTAATTAGACCATTTAAGAAATCTTTTTCTAAAGCTTCCTTGCAATGATTTAACAAGTAATAAATTTACTAATTCCCTATCATTAAACTCAAGGTTATATAAGTTACTGATAGCAACATAATAATCTTCTTCTACTCCATTCAATAATCTTCTTAATGCAAAGAACTCATCAAACGTGATGTTAGTCATCTTTAAGTATTTCTATATAAACACCTGGCTTTTCCTTGTCATAAGTATATTGAATAAAAACAGGTAAAATAAATTCTGCATTGTCATCTTCTATCCATCCTGCTTTAACCATATCATCCTGTACTGTTTGTGCAGGGTTTATATAATCAAACTTGTGACGAGATCCTCTAACAAATGTAAAAGATATTTTTGC
>TARA_B110000305_G_scaffold115759_1_pt1 | contig 10136 bp, 7 predicted proteins | sample TARA_B110000305 | Tara Oceans TARA_B110000305 (sample SAMEA4397930) | marine metagenome | biome: Polar Biome; feature: [SRF] surface water layer (ENVO:00010504); material: water (ENVO:00002006), including particulate matter (ENVO:01000060) such as... | depth 5 m | reverse complement strand
CGGTGGTGAAGGCTACGAGTTTAGTATAGTTCAGTACGGTTCATGGGAATTTATTCTTGACTTGCTAAATCAATTTAGCAAGGGGTCAAAGTGTGATGCAACCCAACCCTTAACCCAAATAAGGGCAATCTGGCTCACTAAGCTAAATCGGTTGTGCATAAATGTTAACTCCCCAAAAACATAGTTATGAATTACCCCAAAAAACCCCTAAACTATCTTAAAACCGGTATAATATCCGTTTTTACGATGTTCACATCGCTCCCGTATGTTTACGGACAGGCAGCTACTGCTCTGGAAGCAACCAACGAAATCGTCGAGCTCGATCCATTCACGATTACGACCGACTCGGATGCCGGATATCGTCCGACCCATACTAGTGTGCTTACTCGCACAAATCGTCCACTCATTGATCTCCCACAATCTGTCGACATTCTGCCAGCCGAGTTTTTGGAAGACACCGGAGCGCGAATGATGGATGAAGCATTTGTGTATGTAAGCAACGCACAGGTGCGGAATACATCGGCGGGAACGGGGGCAAACTCTATCCTGATTCGAGGCTTCAGCAACGGTCAGTCGTTCACCGATGGCATTGATACCGGCACCTATCGCCGGGACATGTTCGGATACGAGCGCATGGAGGTCATCAAAGGCCCTGCCTCTGCGGTCCAAGGCCGTGGAACCAGTTCTGGCTATATCAACTTTGTAATGAAAAAGCCCTTAGCCGGAAACAACTTCACCAAGACCAGTTTCCAGGTGTCCTCCGGGGAAAATGGCAAAAACGGGATGCGCGGTACAGTTGATCACAACGTTGCCATCAATGCCGAGAAAGGACTCTATGGTCGGGTCGCTGCATCGTGGGACAATCACGATCACTTCTTTGATTTTGCGGAGTTTAAAACCGCCGCTTTCTACCCGTCATTTCGATGGGTAGTGAATGAGAATACTGAAATTGCGGTGGTGGGTGAGTTTATGGATATCGAGGCCCCAGTGCGTTCCCCCGGTCATGGTTTCGCTTGGATTCCTCACACCTATCGCAGTGTGATTCCGGTGATCGGGGAATCTTCCGATCCCATCACGGCTCTCAAGCTTCCGGCGAACTTCAATATTGGTGGTCCTCAACGTGGCACGGATGACACCGTCGCGTCCTTGCTGACTATCCTTACCCACAAGTTTACGGACGGAATTTCATTTCGTCAGGCAATCAGTCGGTTTGACGGATCCCAAGATGGCGAATGGTGGGATGCTGAGAGTAACTTCCCCACGCCTCATACTAGCATTTCCGATGCCTTTAAAAACGACCCGGCCACCCAATACAGTCCCACGGGAATCTACATTCCTGTGCAACAGGGTTTCCGGCATCGCTCGGATGAGCGGCTCACTTTGCAAGGCGATCTGAATATAGAATACGGGACAGATGCCCTCAACCTAGTCACGTTGGTAGGATATTCCTTCAAGGATCGAACGAGCTACCGCAAGGATGTAAAGGGTTCGATCCCGACGCGCTATTCCTTCCTCGATCTCAAAAATCCGGAAAATGCTTGGCTCGGACGCACCATCGAACCCGGATCTACTCGGGTGACTCGTGCTCGAGACAGCTTCTACGACGAAATCGGATATTACATCCAGCAGGACGCCAATTTGTTCGACAACCGTTTGTTGTTATCCGGCGGTTACCGCCGGGACACGGGTGAAGGTTGGTCCCGCAACTATCTGACCGGCACGGATTCGTCCAAAACCAAGTCTACCGTAAATTCTTGGCGCGTGGCCGGAACCTATAAAGTGAACGACAAGTTCTCCGTATACGGGATTCTGAGCACGCAAAATAACCCGACCGCGACATCCATCGTTTGGAGTGACTTGCCCGCAGGCGATCCCCGTTTGAATGAGACCATCAGCGGCTCACCCTCCACCGAGCTGACTGAATTCGGTTTCAAGGGGTATTGGCTCGATCAACGGGTCACCTATACGGCTTCTTATTATCAAATTGTGACGACCGGTAAATTCGGCAACGATCGGATCGATACCACTTCACTAGCGCCCGACACGCTTGGTGATCCGGTGCTTTCGGCGTTGAAGAGGTTTGTCACTAATGGTGACGAGGGTAAAGGCATCGAGCTTTCCCTGTTTGGAAGGATCACGGATAAGTGGGACATGAATCTCGCTTACGGCACCTTGAACACTTCACAACCCATTACTGGCGGATCGCGTCCCATTCGCCATAGTCCGGAGTGGAATGCGAGCGTGTTCACGCGATATAACTTCCGGAGTGACGACGGTCGCGGCTTTGGTTTACGTGGCGGCCTCAGCGCGATCGGCCCATTTGTTCAACAAGTGGGAGGAGCGGTCAGCCGCGTCATGATGGAAGACAGCCAATGGCGCATGGATCTCGGTATCGACTACCGTTTTAATCGGAACAATACGATTGATTTACTGGTGAAGAACGTAACGAACGAACCCTACATCGTTACGAGAACGAACCCCCTGAGAGACGTTCGTATCACCTACAAATATAGTTTCTGAATTCGTTTCTGCAACTGGCCGGAGAGACATCTCTCCGGCCGGACGCGGGTTCCTTTGATTGCCGTGTAATCGCGGCCTAACGCTGCGCTGGTTGCTGGCCGATCTTCTTCACTCATGTTAAACAGCCGTTGGTTACCAATTACAGGATTCAGTTTGATCGCTGGATGCGGAGGCTTTGCGACCGGGGCTCGGGAAGGATCCGCAGAGGACACGCGGCCTAACATTATTTTCATCTTGGCGGATGATCTCGGGATCAGTGATTTGGGTGCCTATGGTAGCCCCTACCATCAGACTCCTCATTTGGATCAATTGGCGATGGAAGGGCGGAGTTTCACGCAGGCCTACGCACCAGCTCCGATTTGTTCAGCCTCCCGATCGGCCTATTTGACCGGCCGGTCCCCGGCACGGTTGCATTTCGAGTTTGTGACCAAACTTCCCGGCACCCAGGTCTCTAGAGTTCACCCGTTGAGTATTCCAGATTATCCGCTGAATTTGGCTTTATGGGAGCAAACTTTGGGGGAGTTGCTCGGCTCCGTCGGTTATCGGACGGCGTTTTACGGCAAATGGCATGTCAGTGCCCACAACGGAGGGTATCTGAATTGGTCGAACACTCACGGGCCTCTTCAGCAAGGCTTCGATGAGGGTGAACAGGAATTCGGATCTCATCCGTATGGTGATGTAGGTCGCACCCCGAATCAAATGGCTTCGTTTGAGGCGGGCGATTATGGAGTCGATGCCCTGACGAATCGTGCGATCGAATTTTTACACCAACCGCATTCGGATCCATTTTTCCTCTACCTGTCCCATTATTATGTCCACACGCCGATCCGGACTCGCGCCGTTTGGTCGGAAGAAGCGAACCTGGCTGAGCTCCCGCCGCCGCCCGATGTGGACCGGGCGACTTATGCGGCTATGGTGGAAACGTTGGATGATTTGGTAGGCCGCGTCTTGGTAGAGCTGGATCATCTCGGTCTTTCCCAGAATACGGTGGTGGTATTTACGTCTGACAACGGGGGGCATCCCCGATATGCCGCCAACGGCCCATCCCGGGGCAGCAAATGGAATCTATACGAGGGCGGTATCCGGGTTCCTTTCATAGTGCGTTGGCCTGGCCGAGTGCCGGCTGAATCGGTTAGCGATATTCCGATAATCGGCTCGGATATCTTTCCGACTTTTGCCGCGATCGCGGGGGCAAAGATTAGCGCGTTCGATTCGCTTGATGGCGTGAATCTACTTCCATTGTGGGAAAAAGAGGAACCCCCGGATCGCACAGAACCCCTAGTTTGGCATTTCCCCTATTATCATCCAGAGACCGGTTTTGAGGAAGTTCGCCACGAGATCGGCATCAATGATTTTGCCGTGAGCCAGACCTATCCACATTCGGCCATCCGGCTGGGCTCGTTCAAATTGCTGCATTTTTACGAGGATGCCCGGGATGAGCTTTACGATCTGCGAAACGACCCGAGCGAGCAGAACGATCTGAGCAAATTACATCCGGAAAAATCACGAGAACTTCGACTTGTGCTCGACGACTACCTGCATCGCGTCGATGCCCGTTTTCCGACCAGAGAATCCTGATTAGACTCACCCCTTCCCTAAGACCGCCACTTTAATCATTTCTAGTTCATGCTAATCTCCCGTCACATTTTTTTAGACAAGCTCCGCCGCGGTTTTTTCGTCACCATTCTATTGGGGGCGTTGAACTCAGTCGGCGCAGCGGACTCCTCGGACATCCAGCTGGTCCAATATAATAATCCGGGTTTGATCACGGATCTCGGGGTGGGGTTGTGGGCGTGGCCGCTGCCGATGGATTGGAATAAGGATGGCTTGATGGATCTGGTGGTAGCCTGCACGGATACTCCGTCCAACGGGGTCTATGTTTTCTTGAATACCGGCCAAGTCGACCCGGCTACAGATTTGCCGTTGTTTGCGCCGGGGAAGAACATCGGCCCAGCAGGGAAAAGCACCTCTCCCCAGATCTCCTACGTCGATGGTAAACCGATGGTGACGACCAAAGGGAAATACTTTCCTGACTTCCGAAACTCTGGACTTGATCAGCCGGTCGTGCTGGGAGATCCAGAATCGATTCATGTTGGCGAAGGACGCATTCGGGCAAATCAATGGAAGTTTTTGGATTATGATGCCGACGGCGATTTGGATCTGGCAGTTGGGATCGGCTATTGGGGGGACTACGGTTGGGACGATGCCTGGGATGCGACGGGTCAGTGGGAAAATGGACCGCTGCGGGGCTACGTGTATATTTTGAACAATGCCGGGACGACGGATAATCCGCAGTATGAATCTCCCGTGCAGTTAAACACGGTCGATGGTGATCCGGTGGATGTGTATGGCATGCCGTCGCCGAGTTTTGAGGACTTCGACGGAGATGGGGATTTGGATCTTCTGTGTGGCGAGTTTGTCGATGGATTCACCTATTTCGAAAACGTGGGGTCTGCGCAGGAACCCGAGTATGCTGTCGGGCGCAGATTGATGATCGGTGGCGTGCCTCTCACTTTGAATCTCTGTATGATCACCCCGGTGGCCGTCGATTTCGACGGCGACGGCATTCTGGATTTGGTGGTTGGCGACGAGGATGGTCGAGTGGCTTTGATCGAAGGCACGGGTGAGTTGGTAGAAGGCGTGCCCCAGTTTTTGGCTCCTCGGTATTTTCGTCAGCAGGCAGAGTTTCTCAAGTTTGGCGCTCTGTCTGCGCCTGTCAGCGTGGATTGGGACAGTGACGGCCGGGAGGATCTGATTGTCGGAAATACTGCGGGACATATCGGATTTATCCGGAATCTGGGGGGGGCATCCCCCCGCTGGGCGGCGCCGGTATATCTGGTTGCCGGAGACCGATTGTTACGGGAGCAGGCAGGTTGCAATGGTTCGATCCAAGGACCGGCCGAAGCAAAATGGGGCTACACCAATCCGAGTGTGGGTGACTGGGATGGTGACGGATTGCTCGACGTAGTCACGAATGGGATTTGGGGCAAAATTCTGCTTTATCGCAATGTGGGCACGCCGACGCATCCTCGTCTGGCCACGGCAGAACCCATCACGGTGGAGTGGCCGGGAGAAACTCCGAAACCGAGCTGGGTCTGGTGGGAGCCCGAGGGGAGGGAACTTGTGACCCAATGGCGAACCACTCCTAAACTCATCGATTGGAACCAGGATGGATTGTTGGATTTGGTGATGCTCGATCAGGAAGGTTATTTGGCGTTCTTTGAGCGACGTCGTGATGCTGCTGGGCAACTGAAACTACTGGCTCCAGCACGCGTGTTCTGGGGCGTGGACGTTTCGAATTATGACGGGAAAGGTGCGCCTAAGAATGAAACCTCGGGTCTGTTACGATTGAATGGTAATTCAGCAGGAGGTAGCGGACGACGAACCTTCACGTTCCACGACTATGACGGGGACGGTGAACTCGACCTGCTGGTCAACAGCGATACCAACATCAACGTGCTTCGTGGACTGGGTCAGGACGGGGAAGGACGGTGGCAATTCAAAGACAGCGGTGCCGTCAGCACAAAACGTCTCGCGGCTCATTCGACGACCCCAACGGTCGCCCAATGGGAAGAGCAATCGGTTCTGATCATCGGTGCCGAAGACGGACACTTTTACGCTTTGCCTCTTCAACCATGAATCCCGTCGAACTTTTTTACCAGTGAACTCCCAAACAGCCTCGAAATCACCCACCGGCGGGGTCTTTGCGGCCTTGTGGCTGCCGACGGATCAAGAGGGGCATCTTCTACGGGAGGAACTTGCTCAGAATCTTGCATTTCTGAAACACCATGAAGTGACAGGGGTTTTGGCCCTGGGCAGCACTGGAGAATTTCCGCAATTCGATTTGGAGCAGCGCAAACGAGCTCTGGCCACCGTCGCAGAACTGGCAACCCCATTGCAGGTGATCGCGAATGTTAGTGATATTCGCCCCAAAGTTGTAGGTGCTCTGGGTCGTTTCGCTCGGGAGCTGGGCTTACCCGCGATCGCGGTGATGCCACCGGGGTTTTTCCCCTCCCGTCAGGACGATGCGTTGGTTCACTTTCAACATGCGGCCGAAACATCCGAATTGCCCACGTTTCTATACAATTTTCCGGAGCTGACCGGAACTCGGATAGATTTAGAAACGGTGTCCGAGTTTGCGGACAGTGGTCGCATGGCCGGTATCAAACAAAGCGGAGGAGAGTTTGAGTATCACAAGGAGCTTATTGCTTTGGGTAGGGAAAAAAATTTTCCGGTATTCTCGGGTTCGGACACCCGGTTACCCGAAGTGTTTGGTCTTGGGGCTAGCGGGTGCATCGGAGGGCTGGCAAATATCGCTCCCGACTTGATGGTCCATCTTTATCGGGTGGTGCGGGAAGGCAGGGAAGGGGAGGTTTCCCCGGCCTTCGAGCAAATGAAGGAAATCGGACGAATCATTGATAAACTGACTTTCCCACTCAATGTCGCAGCCGGTATCGAAGCCCGTGGCCTAAATCCCGGGATTCCCAAGGCAGTTGTTTCGAAAAGTTCGGCGGCCATCTATCGCCAAATTGTTCAAGAGCTGCGCCAGCGTATGATCGAATGGGGGCTGGAGTTGTCTAATCAATAAGACGTCACCCTGAAGCTTCGCATAACTTTACTCTTTGCCCCATGTCCACCAGCAACTTTACCACACTCGATCTGGTTGTGCTTATTATCTATTTCTTGGCCACGCTGGCCGTGGGATTTTCTTTTTGGCGAAAAAGTCGAACGGTAGCGGGCTTCACTGCCGCCAGCGGTAGTCTCCCTGGATGGGTCACGGGACTTTCAATACTGGGAACATATGTAAGTAGCATCAGTTTCCTCGCTCTGCCAGGGAAAGCCTATGCCGGTAACTGGAACGCGTTTGTATTTAGTTTATCGATTCCTTTGGCAGCATGGATTGGCGTGCGTTGGTTTTTACCGTTCTATCGTAACAGCGGCTTTATTTCCGCTTACTCTCATTTGGAAGCCCGTTTCGGTAAATGGGCCCGCATTTACGCCAGTGCCTGTTATCTGCTTACCCAGATCGCCCGCATCGGGGTGGTGACCTACCTGACGGCTCTACCCATGCACGTGCTGCTGGGCTGGGATATTCATACGATCATCATCATCACCGGGATAGCGACCACGCTCTACACCTTTGTAGGAGGGATCGTCGGGGTCATCTGGACCGATGCGATTCAAACTATTGTACTCATGCTCGGCGCCTTGATCTGTGCCGGGCTGATGATTCTCGGCCTGCCCGAAGGTCCCGGGCAGGTGTTCACGCTCGCGGCGGAAAACGACAAATTCAGTCTGGGCAGCTTTGGATCCAGTCTGACTGCACCCACGTTTTGGGTGGTCCTGGTTTACGGGGTAGTGATCAATTTACAGAACTTCGGCGTAGATCAGAATTACGTTCAGCGCTATCACACGTCGAAGAGTGACGCTGAAGCCCGCAAGAGTGTGTGGTTGGGCAGTCTGCTCTATGTGCCGCTGTCGGCCTTGTTCTTCTTTATTGGCACGGCTTTGTTTGCATTTTACGCCGCGAATCCAGGTTCCTTGCCGGAAGTCTATCAGGATCCCAGCCGCAGCGATTCGGTATTACCCTGGTTCATCGTCTCCGAGCTGCCTTCGGGACTGACTGGGCTGCTCATAGCGTCCATCTTTGCGGCGGCCATGAGCACGATTTCCAGCAGTTTGAATTCCACGGCCACCATTGTGCTCAATGATTATTATTTAAGGTTTGGCCGACCGGCAGCGCCGGAAGGAGCAAAAATGAAAGTGCTCTACCTCTCGACGCTGGCTGTCGGCGTGTTGGGCACCACCATCGCCATTGCCATGATCAATGTGCGTAGTGCCTTGGATATCTGGTGGACATTGGCAGGCATATTTGGTGGAGGCATGCTCGGACTATTCTTACTGGGATTCCTTTCCCGCGCCGCGGGTAAGGCGGCCGGGTTGATTGCGGCGGGGGTTGGGGTATTGGTCATCATGTGGATGAGCTTGTCCCCGAATTGGGGTGGGTCGTTGGCGGCCTACGCGAACCCCTTCCATGGGTTCCTGACCAATGTGTTCGGTACGGCGGCCCTGTTGCTCACCGGTCTGCTGGCCACTTTATTGCTGTCGCGGAATACCCCCAAAAACTCCTCATGAATTCCTTAAGTGAAATTTCCGTTTTTTGTCGTTGGTTCGTTTTGGGTTATCTGGTGGTGACTGGAGGAGGGGTGGCGGCGTCACCGGTGATCAAGGCGGATTTCATCTACGACGAGGCTCCATTTCCCCAATGCCACGCATCCACGATAGTGGAGACTTCGGGTGGTTCGTTACTGACGGCATTCTTCGGTGGCGTGCATGAAAGGCACCCCGATGTCGGTATTTGGTTGTCCCGTCAGGAACCGGCCGGATGGTCCGCGCCGATCGAGGTGGCCGATGGTATCCAATACGCTGAGGCGGATGGAACGTTGGTGCGTTATCCCGCCTGGAATCCGGTGTTGTTTCAGCCGGAGCATGGTCCGCTGATGCTGTTTTACAAAGTGGGACCCGCGCCCAGCGATTGGTGGGGCATGCTCGTCACGTCAACCGACGACGGCCGGACATGGTCGTCGCCGCAACGGTTGCCTGAGGGCGTATTCGGCCCGATCAAGAACAAGCCGGTGCAACTCGCCGACGGCACTATTCTCTGCCCTTCGAGCATGGAGAGCGAAGCAGCGGGATGGACCGTTCATTTTGAACTCACCCGCGACCTCGGCAGCACTTGGACGGTCGTTGGTCCGATCAACACCAAAGACGAGTTCAACGCCATTCAGCCCAGCATTTTATTTCACGACAATGGTCGGCTCCAGGCGCTTTGTCGCAGCATGGAGGGGGTGATTACAACCAGTTGGTCCGACGATCAGGGGCGTTCGTGGAGCCCGATGACGGCGACGGAAGTGGCCAATCCGAATTCCGGTACCGATGCGGTGACGCTCGCCGACGGACGGCAATTGCTGGTTTACAACCCTACCACGCGACACGGGACCGAATGGGGCGGACCGCGCTCGCCACTCAATGTTGCGATCTCAGACGACGGCGTGGGTTGGCGCGATGTCGCGGTATTGGAATCCGACGACGCCGAACATGGTTACTCTTATCCGGCGGTGATCCAGACCCGCGATGGTCTCGTGCATATCACCTATACATGGAGGCGAGAAAAAGTCCGTCACGTGGTGCTCGATCCGCAAGGGTTCGATCCATGAAACTAGGGATGACGTTGCTGATAAGTATCGTGGCGGTGGTGGCAATGTCAGCGGCTCGCTCTGATTTGCCTCCGGAACGTCAGCTTACCGACGCGGTCCAAGGCCATCGCCCCTGGGTTTCGGACGAGCGGTTCCTTTGCGTAGAGCTCGACCTTTAACTCTCGCGGCACAGCCGGCAGTTCCTTGGAAGGTTCGCTTTGACCGTTGGCTGGCGAAGCGAGCATCGCGAGAGAGCAGATGACAAGAGAGTTCGCGGGGAAATGCAAAATTTTCATATAACAATAGGAGTCTTATTGGTTGGTAAATATTCAGGTAGGCTATTCGTTTCGCCGCAGCGATCACTGAGCGCGAAACCTTTTCGATTTATTATCCGCAGGACGGGCACAAGACTGGCTGCAT
>TARA_B110000305_G_scaffold6053_1_pt1 | contig 10141 bp, 8 predicted proteins | sample TARA_B110000305 | Tara Oceans TARA_B110000305 (sample SAMEA4397930) | marine metagenome | biome: Polar Biome; feature: [SRF] surface water layer (ENVO:00010504); material: water (ENVO:00002006), including particulate matter (ENVO:01000060) such as... | depth 5 m | reverse complement strand
CGCGCGCACCCTCGACAAAACGCCGCGCGCAGCGCCGCTAAAAGCCGCCTTCGCAAAAGCAAGCAAAAAACAATAAAGCTGGCTGGGATCGATCCAAATCAAGGCCCTGGCATCGTGTTTCACACAATGCGGCCCATGCGCGCCCGCATCAAAAAAATTCAAGACAAGAAAAGGCGTGTTAGCGCCGCGCTGCGCGATAAAAGTCGTGCCGACGGCTTCTTTAATCGTTTGTTCCAACCAAATGCACTAAGCTTGCGCTATGAAATTTCTCCCCTTTATGACCGCCTTGATGCTTGCTGTTTTGCTTGCGCCAAAATCAGGACTTGCCGAAACGGGCGCACTCCAACCTTGTCCCGCCAGCACGCACAGCAAGATATTAGACTATGAATCCAAAGCCTTGTGCGCCCGTATCTCGGTGGCGGAAGCGAAAGATCAAACGTCGCGCTCAATCAAGTTAAATGTAGTTGTCCTGCCAGCAACGACCCGAACAAAACAACCCGACCCGGTTGTGTTACTCGCAGGCGGGCCGGGTCAGGCCGCGGTCTCGATCGGGCCTATGTGGGCCGCGCGGTTCGAAAACCTGCGCAAGCACCGCGACTTCTTGCTCATCGACCAACGTGGCACGGGTGACTCAAATTCATTGGCTTGCGAGGAAACCTTAGCCCCTATTTTTGATGAGACTGAACTCGATGGCGATGTCGAACGGGTTCTCTCTCGGCAAATCACAGCGCTCAAAGACTGCTTAGTAACCTTGGACGCAGACCCACGGTTTTATACCACGATCGAGGCCGCATCTGACTTAGAAGCCGTTCGGGCGCAACTGGGCTACCCCCAACTAAATCTCTTTGGCGTCTCCTACGGCACGCGCATCGCGCTGGTGTTTAATGCCCTGTATCCAGACTCGGTTCGCAGCCTGCTGCTCGATGCCGTGGCACCCGTTAATATGCTGATCCCCGTGAACGTTGGCCTCGACGCCGACCTTGCCTTCCAGCGGATCGCAGCGGAATGCACCCAGACGCCAAGCTGTCAGGCGGCCTATCCAGACTTACCAGCGCAGCTCAAACAAGCGGAGCAGCGTCTGCGCGAAGCCCCCAGTCAATGGATGACAAACCCACTTACCGGCGAACAAAAAAGCGTCACCCTGGACCATCGGATGATCAATCGACTGCTACGCGGCGCCCTGTATAGCCGCAGCTTGCGGCAGGTCATTCCCCTCGCAATTAGCGAAGCAGCGAAGGGTCGCTGGCAAGTGCTCACGGGCATAGCCGACGTCCTCTCGCCCCAATCTAACGCCAATGACCTAAGCCTTGGGATGATGGCGTCAGTATTGTGTAGCGAGGACATGAGCCGGGTGAAGACCCAGACCGACGGGGTCTACTTCGAGAATGCGCTGCAGGAACTCTTAATCGACGTTTGCCCGATTTGGCCCCATACACCGGTTGCAGCAGATTACTTCACGCCCAAATCCAGTGCCGTCCCCGCGCTGCTCATGTCTGGGACCGAGGACCCCATAACGCCGCCGGTCTACGCTGAACGCGCACTGGCCTATTTGCCAAACGGTCATCACCTTGAAGTCATTGGCGGCGCCCATGGCGTCTCCCAATTGGGCTGCCTGCCAAGCCTCATCGAAGGCTTTCTTAAGGATCTCAGTTTAACAACCGACGAGGCTGAGTGCGTTCAGGCGATTGGGGGGCAGCCGTTTTTCTCAAGCTATGCTGGCCCGTTCGAGACCCAAGAGGAGGCGCCAGCCAATGATTGAAGTTTCGAGGTTAAAAAAGACCTTTGGGGAGGTCGTTGCCATCGAAGACGTCTCGTTTAACGCAGCAGACGCGCGGGTCACCGGTCTACTGGGGCACAATGGCGCTGGCAAATCGACCTCACTACGGGTTCTGTACGGCCTGATTAAACCCGAAACTGGCTACGTCAAGATCGACGGCATCGACGTGAGCCAAGACCGAATCGCGGCCCAGGCCAAACTTGGCGTCTTACCCGATGGCCACGGCCTGTACACTCGATTAACCACCCGCGAGCACCTACAGTATTTTGGTCGATTGCACGGCTTGTCAGATGAACGCATTGACGCCCGTAGCGATGACCTAATCCGAATGCTCGATATGCAAGGCATTGCGGATCGCCGAACCGAAGGGTTTTCCCAAGGCGAACGCATGAAGGTCTGCTTGGCCCGGGCGCTCATTCACGACCCCGGCCATGTGGTTCTAGATGAGCCAACCAACGGCCTGGATGTGATGACCACACGCAAAGTTCGCGAACTCATCGCAGAACTCAGAACCCTCGGACTCTGCGTTTTGTTTTCGAGTCATCTAATGCATGAGGTTGCAAAACTCTGCGATGACATCGTCATTATTGCCGAAGGTCGCGTGGTGGCCGTTGGATCACCGGACGAAATTCGCGCCGCTGCCGGCGAAGACAACCTTGAAGATGCCTTTGTCCTCTTATCGGAAAAGGCAGTCAGGCTATGAATGTCGTTCGCGCGGTACTGATAAAAGAACTCAAAGATGGCCTACGGGACCGCCGAGCACTGCTTTCCGCATTTTTATTCCCACTGCTTGCGCCCGTCTTCATCTACGGCCTGATGACCCTCGTGATCAAACAAAACACCGAATCTGAAACCTTGACCCTACCCGTCATTGGGCAGAGCTACGCCCCGGCCCTGATGAGTCAGTTCGAAGAGGCCGGTTTCACGCTTGAAGCCTTTGTTGGGTCACCCGAGGCCGCCGTCCGAGACAAAACCGTTGAACTCGTTGTTCAAGTCCCGGAAGACTATCAAGAAACCATGGCCAATTTTGAGCTGACTCAGGTTTTGATCATTCATGATGGTTCTCGCAACGATACTCGGACCATTGTGCGAAAGGTAAGAACCCTCATCAGCAACTACAACAATGAACTGGCGGCCCTGCGCCTAATTGCTCGTGGGGTTTCGCCAAAAGTCATGCAGGGGGTCCGCGCCAAGAATTCAGATATCGCAAGCGATGAGCAGCGCGCAGCCAACCTGCTGAACTTCATTCCGATTTACGTCCTCATGGCGGCGTTTGTCTGCGGCCTGGGCCTGGCCATTGACAATACCGCGGGCGAACGCGAGCGCCGCAGCTTGGAGCCGCTCTTAATCAACCCCGTCACAAGAACCTCGTTGATCTATGGTAAGTGGCTAGCGGCCAGCGCCCTGGCTGGTGCCGGCATGGTGATTACCTTGATCTTGTGCCTAGCGGCCATGCTGGCGTTACCCATCGACGAATTGGGATTGAATTTTACGTTGACCGCGGGTCAAGTCTTGATGCTCTTGCTGACAATCTTGCCGGTGCCGATGTTTGCCAGCAGCCTTCAGCTTCTGCTCGGCTTGTTCGCCAAATCCTTTAAAGATGCCCAGTCTTACGTTGGGATCTTGGTCTTTATTCCCGTGGTCCCAACCCTGGTCATGCAATTTTTACCCATAGCCAGCAGCTTCTGGATGTATTTTATTCCGATCTTTGGTCAATCCCTTATGATTAAAGAGATTTTAGGGGCCGAAACCATCCCGCTACTGGCCTATCCCGCGGCCTTCATCACAACGTTTGCAATGAGCTTGCTGGTTTGTTGGTTTACGGGCCGGTTGTTGAATCAGGAGCGGGTGATTCAGAGTTAGGCTTCTGGCTTAACGGCGGGGCCAACGCCGCAGGGATGGGGGCAGCCGGCGGCGCCAACACGACCGAAAGGCCATTTTTTTGATTTAAGCCTGGTTCACGGTTTGGGTGCCCGGTCTCTGGCGCTGATCGCGCCTCTGGACGCGTGCTGGATGGGCCCCCGGGTGGTGAATCTGATGATGCCGCTTTTTCTGAGACGCCGGGCGCCGCATCCAGGCTGAGCTGGTCTGTGGATTGGTCCGGCGCAACCGAGGGCGCGCCTGACGTTAACGTCAGATACCCCATTGCCAACACCAAGGAAATGATCCCACCCACCACATACTGCCATCGATCACTCATTGCTTTCTCATGCTCCTGCTTCTGTCTTGAGCTCGCGCCCCATCAAACAGAGCGCCGAGTTGTCTTCAATCGTTAACCGCTCATGCAGTCTACACGGCGCCCATAGACCCATCACAGGGTCGACCTGAACGGCGATACCCGTTATGTTAAACGCCCTGGCCTAGTAACCGCCAAATCTTTTAACGAGCGCCTTTTAATGAGAGCCTTTTAATGAGAGCCGTGCAATGACCGACTACCAGCCATTAGCAATCCATGACCAACAACCAAAACCCGCAAGCCTGCAGACGCAAGCCCATCAGGCACAGGTCCGAAAGCAGCTGCCCTTAAGCGAGCCGAAAAGTTTTGAAAATGCCCGACGCGGGTTCATTGCGACCCTCGAGCCCATGCAAATACCCCATCAACACGCCGACCGAATGGTTTTCGACCTCACCCAATTTGAATTCCTGAAAGGCGACAGCCCCGAGACCGTCAACCCATCGCTTTGGCGGCAAGCGCAATTGAACGCCCAACACCATGGCTTGTTCGAAGTCGTCGATGGCATCTATCAGGTCCGCTCGTTTGATATCGCCAACATGACCCTGGTGCGAGGCGAAACCGGCTGGATTATCATTGACCCGCTCACGTGCACAGAATCAGCTCGGGCCGCGCTGGCCCTGGCCAACGATCGCTTAGGTCATCGCGAGGTGGTGGCGGTCATTCACACCCACAGCCATGTTGATCACTTTGCCGGGATCTTCGGCGTGACCACGCAAGAAGCCGTGAGCGCCGGTCGAGTGCCGATTATCGCGCCCAAGGATTTCGTCCAAGAAGCGCTCAACGAAAATGTCCTCGCGGGCAATGTCATGGGCCGGCGCGCCACGTACATGTACGGCAGCCTGTTGACGCCGTCTCCAACCGGCTTTGTCACAACCGGCTTAGGCGCCGCGCTCGCGCTGGGCACCACGGGTTTTATTGTGCCAACCGATATTATTGAAACCAATGAAGAAACCCGTGTAGTGGATGGCATCACTATTGAGTTTCAACTAACCATGGGCTCAGAGGCGCCAGCCGAGATGGTCTTTTACTTCCCGCAGTATAAAGCGCTGTGCATGTCCGAGATCACCTCCCACCATTTACACAACATTTACACGCCAAGGGGCGCTCAGGTCCGCGATGCCCTGGCCTGGTCTAATCAGATTCAAGAATCCATCGACCGCTTTGGATCCCGTTTAGAGGTTGAATTCGCAAGCCACCACTGGCCGACCTGGGGCCAGACGGATGCCGTGCAGTACCTTAAACAACAAAGAGACCTCTACCGTTATATCCACGATCAAACCTTACGTCTGGCGAACCTGGGCTATGGACCAGATGACATTGCCGAGGCGATCGAACTGCCCGATAGTTTGGCCCAAGAATTTCATTGTCGAGACTATTACGGCACGGTCAAACACAACGCCAAAGCCGTTTATGTGAAGTACCTTGGTTTTTTCGATGGCAACCCAGCCCATTTAAATGAGCATCCGCCGCTAGCGCGCGCCGTTCGGTATGTCGAATTTATGGGCGGCGGCGATGCTATCCTAGCCCGCTGCCAGCCCTATTTTGAGGCCGGCGATTACCGCTGGGTCGCGGAGGTACTCAATCACGTGATCACCGCCCAGGTCGATCACTTACCCGCCAGAGCACTGCTCGCCGATGCCTATGAGCAAATGGGCTACCAAGCAGAGTCCGGGCCTTGGCGGAACTTTTACCTTTGCGGGGCGCTGGAACTGCGCAGCGGTTTGCCCAAAGGCAGCCGCTATGGCCCGAGTGCCGGAATGGCCGAGGGCATGCCGCTCACCAATATCTTCGAAGCCATGGCGGTCAGACTGAACGGACCCAAAGCGGCGCAGCACCCGCTGAGTATAAATTTGAAATTAACGGATGGCAGCCCCGTTCTCATCGAAATTGAAAACGGCGTCCTACACGCCCAATTTGATCAGGCAGATGACACCGCGCCGCTGACGATTGAAAGCACCGAGTCGGATTTCAAAGCCTTGATGCTCGGGCTCAAGGATCCCGTTGAGATGGTCACAAGCGGCACGATCAAACTCATTGGTGAGGCCCAAACCCTGATCACGTTTCGCAGTCTGCTCGATCAGTTTGAGCGTCGATTTCCAATCGTCACCCCAATGCCAGCGATTGCCCACAATGCGGATTGATGCTGAGGTTCGGTTCTGGCGCCGTTCAAAAACGCCGACGCAGTTTCAAGACACGCCGTTACTGACCCAGGACTATCTACTGCAGCACCTTGAACCGCAGCTCATGACGCACGGCTTCAAAGGTTGTATTGCCGTTTTGGAGACCGAACTCGCGGCATTGCCCTCCGTTGAACGAAAGACCCTGCTGGCACATCGCCACATTCTGGGGGTCATTCCACCCCTACCCGAACAAGCCGAGGTACCATCGGCGCCGCAAGCTGGTGTTCTTGGCTATCACCTGCGGTCTTTTACCGGCTCAACGCATCAATTAAAACAGCTCGACATCTTGAGCCGCCTGGATTTACCGCTCGAGCTAGACCTTGCGGGCACAAGCGTTGAAACAGTGCGGGATCTGATCGAAAAGATGCCAAACCTGCGAATCATTTTTAATCGAATGGGGGGACTCGGCGGCGCAACCGATCAAGTCAAGACCGCAGATGATCCCTGGCCAACCGCAATACAATGGCTACAAGATCACCCCCAGACCTTCATCAAGCTATCAGGACTGATTAAGCCGAGCGACGCTGGCCATTTCGATGACTGGGATCTGCCTCTCGACCACTTTAAGCCAAGACTCGAGGCGCTCTTAGCGATTTTTGGCGAAGACAGAATGCTGTTCAGTTCGAACTGGCCCGCTGGCCTTATGGCCGCCAGTTTCGAAGATACCCTCGACCTCATCAGCGCGTTGATCGAGATGTTAGCGCCCCAGAGCCTTGCGAAAATCATGGGCCTCAATGCCGCTCTTTGCTATCGGATTGGCAACTAGGATGCGGATCGGTCTACTCCACCCGGGCGCGATGGGCGCGGCGGTTGGCGCTTGTTTTACGGCCTGCGGCCATACTGTCAGCTGGGTCAACCAAGGCAGAAGCCCGTTAAGCCAAGAAAGAGCAGCGCGCGCGGGCCTTCTTGCCTGCGCGGACCTCGAACAACTCGCGCAAGGCGCGGACTTAATCATTAGTTTGTGTCCGCCCCATGCCGCCACAACCGTCGCCAGCGCGGTTGCTTTGACCGGTTATGCGGGCCAATACCTGGAAGCCAACGCCATCGCGCCATCGAAATTGGCTGCGATCGACGCACTCTTGTCTGAGCACCCAATTCACCTCATTGATGGCTGCATCATTGGAGGGCCCGTTTGGCCCGATGAACGACCCGCCAGCAGCACCACCCTGCACCTGTCAGGTTCGGGTTCAGGTGCAATCGCTGCGCTCTTAGCGGGTTCCCCTTTGCACGCCAATCACCTCTCGGATCAACCGGGTGAGGCCAGCGCTTTAAAAATGGTGTTCGCTGCCTTCAGTAAAGGCAGCGCCGCTTTAACAGCAGAGATTTTAAATGTCGCTGAGCAATATGGCGTGCGCGAGGCTTTGAGCACCCAACTCGGTCAACAAACAACGGCGCAATGGCAGCATTCGCTCGCAAGCACTGCGTCCAAAGCCTGGCGGTTCAAAGGCGAAATGCAGGAGATTTCAGAGACGTTCGACGCCGTCGGTGCAGAACCGGGGTTTCATCAGGCCGCGGCGGCCGTCTATCAAAAACTCAGCGACTACAAAGACTGGGAAACGAAACCGGACCTGAGCAGCCTCTTGGCCTCGTTGGCCAATGGGAACGCGCAAAAACCGACCTAGGAGCCATCGCATGACCATCCAACTCGGCTTTCATATTGGCCAACAAAATATTGCGCTTGCGGACCTTCGCACGCTTTGGCGCCGGCTCGATCAAAATGGGGCCGATTGGATTTCGCTCTGGGACCATTTTTATGAGGCCCCGCCCGCCGATGGCACCCAAGATCACTTCGAAGCGGTCAGTTTACTGGGCGCCCTAGCCGCAGACACCGAAACGGCCCGCTTGGGTTGTCTGGTCTTTTATGTGGGTTATCGCAATCCAGCCCTGCTTGCCAAGGTTGCCGCATCACTCGATCATATTGCCAATGGCCGTTTTGAACTGGGATTGGGGGCCGGCTGGCATGCCCAAGAAGCGGCCGCCTATGGTTACGACTTCCCATCCATTGGCACACGTCTTGACATGCTGGACGAGGCCGCCGAGATCATCCGCAGTCTGCTCACCCAGGATCGGACCACCTTTACCGGCACCCATTTTTCGGTTCACAACGCCAGCAACCTGCCCCGGCCTTTGAACCCAAAGCTGCCAATTTGGATCGGCGGCCTTGGTCCCAAAAAGACCCTTAGAATCGTGGCTCAGCGGGCAACGGGCTGGAATGCCGCCTACGTCAGCCCGGAGCAGTTCGGGCACCTCAACCAAACGCTCAACCAGTGGTGCGAGCGTCTGGGCCGCGATCCAGCTGAAATCGAGCGAAGTGTTAATTTAAGTTTTCACTTAGGGTTTACTGAGGCTGACATTAAAGCAGAGCAGGCCCGGATCGATTCAGACTGGGGCCCGCAAGCGGACCGCATTCGAGCAGGCTCCTTGATCTGCACCCCAACGCAAGCCATTGACAAAATCTTGGCCTACCATCAGCAAGGCGCGAGCCTCATTAACGTCGCCCTGCGTGCGCCCTGGCGGGAAGACGCCTTAGAAAGCTATCTCAATGAGGTGATGCCCGCGGTCAGAGCTGCCGCCGATTAGCTTCGAGCAACCTCGAGCATTTCCGCGATCCGGGTAAATTTCACCCTGGGCCGACCGCTGGCCACGCCCTTGGCGACTTCAGCTTCATCAATTTTTTTCCAGTCGGCAAAGCTGACAAAATCGGGTTGCCGACTCTGGATCAAACTCAAAGCCGCCGCCGCAGACGGCGCGCCAGGCTCGAACAATCGGTTGGCCTGAAGATCTTCCACCATCAACCTAACCGTTTCTTGCGCGCAGGTTTTGTTGGTGCCAATTACCCCGCTCGGGCCTCGCTTAATCCAGCCCGCTGTGTAGAGCCCAACCACTTGATCGCCCGCAGCATCAACCGCCCGGCCGCCTTCATTGGCAATCGTGCCCCAGCTCTCGTTGAAGGGCACATCGGGCAATGGTTGCCCGCGATACCCCACCGAACGAAACACTAAGCCCGCCGGAATCACTTCTTCACGCTCGGTTGCAAGGGCTTTCAATTGCCCCCGATCATCCATTACCAAATCATTTTGAAGCAGTTTGACCGCACCCACCCGGCCATTGTCTTCAACAAGCTCGGTGGGTGAGACGCAGAACCGAATGTGTAATTGCCTTGGCTTACCGGCATTTTCACGGGTTGCATAGGCGGTAATCGTTTCAACATTTTTAATCGCATTCTTATCGTTACTCTCATCCAACAGCTTTTGACTATTGGCATCAACGACCGCCTCGCTTGCTAGAATGTTGACATCCGCCTCAGCAAACTCGCCCATCTCTTTAATCTCAGGTGGCGTAAAGGCGGCTTGCGCCGGACCCCTTCGTCCTAAAATATAGACATTCTTCACCTTGCTTTCGCTGAGCGCCGCTAGGGCGTGATCGGCAATATCCGTGACTTTGAGTTCATCAACGGTCTTACACAGAATTCGCGCGACATCCATCGCAACATTGCCAATGCCCACCACAACCACGGTTTCTTGGGACAAATCAAACTGTCGGTCAGCGAAATCTGGATGGCCGTTATACCACGCAACAAACTCGGTGGCGGAGTGACTCCCAACAAGGTCCTCGCCAGCCACCCCCAGGTTCCGATCAAACGGACTCCCGGTTGTGAACATCACTTGATGGTAATGTTGTTTTAAATCATCCAAATGCAGGTGGGTGCCATATTCAACATTCCCGAAAAACCGAAACCCGGGCGCCGCGGCACTTTTTTCATAGGCTCGCGTGACGGACTTATCCTTTTGATGATCCGGCGCAACACCCGCTCGAACCAAACCGTAGGGCGTCGGCAACCGGTCAAACAGGTCGACCTCGACCACAAGGTCGGTTTGCTTGAGTAGATTACTAACCGTATAAAAACCCGAAGGACCGGATCCGATAACGGCCACGCGCAGTGGGTTC
>TARA_B110000305_G_scaffold127962_2_pt1 | contig 10159 bp, 7 predicted proteins | sample TARA_B110000305 | Tara Oceans TARA_B110000305 (sample SAMEA4397930) | marine metagenome | biome: Polar Biome; feature: [SRF] surface water layer (ENVO:00010504); material: water (ENVO:00002006), including particulate matter (ENVO:01000060) such as... | depth 5 m | reverse complement strand
CCCTTTGGGGGGACAATCCCAATATCGGTGAAGAGTTTAGGTTCGAGAAGTGGCAATTCTATTGCTTCTCGTATAGTTTGGATTTGCTCATCAAGTCCTGCAACTGAATCGTACGTTACATCAGGTTTCTCAACCATTTCTGCACCACTTACCATTGGATCCCATGCTTCATGCAGAACTTCAATTACTGCTAAAGTATCTTGATTTAATGCAACGCGAGTGCCTGGTTTTAATCGCTCAGGATCGAGGCGTTGATTCAAGGAGACTTGGAATACCGTACCATTTGATGAGCGTACAATGGCAGTACGTTCGTCCAGAACATCTTGCAGATGTCCAATAATAAGAGGTGGTGTTTTCAGCAATCGGACTTCATCATCGAGTCGTGTAGCCCTTTTTTTCAGGGTGCGTATCTCAGTTTCAAGATAGGAACGCTCGTTGATTAAATTCTGTGAATCATCAAGAAGTTTTTGATAGTCTTCTTCTAATTTTTTAATCTCATCATCAGAGTGTGATGAATGAGGGATATTGTTTTTTTCAACCTCAGAACTCATTGGACTCAAACACTCGTCGTGGCTACAGTTTGTTAAGTCGTCGCTCTTGCAAATTGCTGTCTATCCTTCCGAAGGCTTCAAAGACAGTCGCCGTGACCACTAAGTGGGACTGAGTGGCATGGCTGATTGCGAATTATGTGGTGCAATGAAAGTCAGTGTCCGTCATGTCAAAATGGGGAAGGCAGAAGTTACTGCTTGCGCACGTTGTTCTGATAAAATGAACCTCGGGCCAAAGGAGACCGCACCAGGTTTGGCACGTGCTCAAAGTATGAATGCCCGCCCGGCTCATCTTACCGCCTATTCTGCTAAAGGAAAGAAAGGCAAAGACATCATGCTCAAATCGACATTAGAACTCGTCGACGATTATGCTTTGCGAATTACGAATGGTCGTAAGGCCAAAGGTTGGAACCAATCGACACTCGGCAAGCGAATGGCTGAAACAGTAAACATCATCAAATCTACCGAAAGTGGCAAAAGACCAACCGACTCAGTCCTTAAGAAATTTGAAAGAGTTCTTTCGATAACACTCTATGAATCTTCAACTCCCTCGGAAACACAGCGTGTCGACAATTCAACAGGACGTGGAATGACGCTTGGCGATTACCTTGACGACCTCCGGTGAGTCTATGCCCAAGATATCTGTTCATGCGGTTTGGCTAGCTCAGGATGACCCGAAGAAAAACACCGCCGTTCTTGCTTCAAAGCGTGGAAATCTCCGTTTACACAAACGCCTCAATACGCTTCCAAAGAGGGGTATCATACTCGAACCATTGTGCGGGAAGGTGTTTGGACCTGAGGATCATCAATTACTTCTCAAAGGCGGCTCACTCGTCGGCCTTGATTGCAGTTGGGCACACATCGAGGAAAGTGTGCGCCAAGTCATGAATAAAACGCGCCTCCAACCGCGCATGTTACCTCTTCTCTTAGCAGCAAACCCCGTCAATTGGGGGAAACCTGGACGCCTTACAACGGCTGAAGCGCTTGCAACAGTACTGTACCTCATCGGTGAAAAGGAACAGGCGAGGGAAGTCCTTGGTGCATTCAGGTGGGGTGAGCGGTTTTTCGAACTCAATAAGGAACCTTTAGATGCATACGCAGAAGCAAAATCCAGTAGTGAATTAGTCGATTTACAATTCGAGTTTTTCGATATCGAACGACCAGATGAATCCGAAGAGACTTCAAGTTGATGTTGAATAGCGTATCATGGAGCGTAGCCGCCGCATAGGTATTCACCGATATTCAGCGGGAGGCACTCATCTGGCCGAAGATCAATTAGCCAGTGAGACGCTCATTCATTTGCTGTCAGCAGAGAATAAAATTGCAAGTTTACTTGGAACACCCACGGACCTAGAAGATTTGTTTCTCGGCCATGCATACAGTGAAGGATACGGATGCTTTCCAGATGCGGAAATTATCTCCGAACAAACGAAGAGTGGTTCAGTACTTGTTTCCATCAATCAACCGATTCCACCATTAGAATCCAATCAACGAGTGATCACTTCATCTTGCGGTGCTTGTAATGCAGATGGACTGGAAGAATTAATGGATGGACTACCAGCTTTTACAAAATCACACCAACCAATTCATCATTCTGTTCTTTATCAAGCCTTAGAGTCGATGAAGACACTCCAAATTGGTTTTACTGAAACCGGTGGTATGCATGCTGCAGCACTTTGGAATCACCAACTTGGTTTACGACATCTAAGAGAGGACATCGGGCGACATAATGCAGTTGACAAATCTATTGGAAGTGGTTTGTCCGGGAGTGTTTCTTTTGAAGAGGAATTACTCTTACTTTCAGGCAGATGCGGGTGGGACCTCGTTGCGAAAGCCGCTCGTTCGGGTATCGGGACAATTGTTTGCATCGGTGCGTGCTCATCTTTAGCAGCAGATACTGCGCGAAGCCTTGGGATGCGGATTTTTTCATTCATGAAGCCTGAAAGCAGTGTCGCAATAGGCCTTGTTTCCCGCTGAGTATACAACAAGCCTTGAGAACCCCCCCTACGCAGGACGACTTGGTGAGCGTATGAGGGATGATGTTCGAGCAGACACTCCACCAGACCTCCGCTCATTAAAAATAAAGAAACCGAAGAAGATGGCAGCGGGGATTCCAGCAGTCACCTCATCACTCAAACACGGTATCAAAAAAATGGGATTGATACGTTCTGCAAAAACTCTCACGATGGTTAACCAGCAGAATGGTTTTGATTGTCCTGGATGTGCTTGGCCCGATCCAGAACATCGTACACATTTCGAGTTTTGTGAAAACGGAGCAAAGGCAGTAGCCGATGAAGCAACAACAAATAGGGTTACGCCAGAATTCTTTGCAAAGCACAGCGTTCAAGAACTTTCTGAACAAAGTGATTACTGGCTGAACAAACAGGGTCGGCTCACCCATCCAATGCACCTCGAGAAAGGCAGTTCGCACTATGTTCCGATCACGTGGCAAAGAGCATTCGAAATAATTGCTTCAGAACTTAAATCAATGAATAACCCCGACCGTTCTGTATTTTACACATCTGGGCGAACGAGTAACGAAGCGGCATTCCTCTACCAAGCCATGGTCCGCAGTATCGGTACCAATAATCTTCCTGATTGCTCGAATATGTGTCATGAATCGAGTGGTAAAGGCCTTGGCCCAACCATTGGTATTGGCAAGGGAACAGTGCATCTTGAAGATTTCAATCATGCTGATGTGATCATGGTGATTGGTCAAAACCCAGGGACAAATCATCCAAGAATGCTAACTGCTTTGCGTGATGCAAAAAACAAAGGGGCCACAATAGTCCACATCAACCCTTTACCTGAGGCTGGTCTTGAACGTTTTAAACACCCTCAAGATTACATGAAATTAGACTTTGGGACCACGAAACTCGCAGATTACCACCTACCTGTGCGTATTGGCGGTGATGCTGCTTTGATGAAAGGATTTATCAAAGTACATTCTGAGTTTGGCGGTTTAGATCAAGAATTTATAGACAATGATACCGAAGGGTTCCAATCTATGGTCGAAGATGCAAACTCGTATTCTTGGCCAGTCCTTGAATTGAATTCTGGGATTGAGAAGGAACTCATTATTCAAGTCGGCAAGGTATTAGCCAAATCAAAAGCTACCATTGCATGTTGGGCAATGGGTCTCACACAGCAACCAAATGGGGTATCGGTCATACAAGAAATCGTCAATCTTCTTCTCATGGGGGGGCATGTAGGTCGGCCTGGTGCAGGTTTCTGCCCAGTCCGCGGCCATTCCAATGTTCAAGGTGACCGCACTGTAGGTATTTGGGAGGCACCACCACCCTCCTTCATCAAAAAAATGGAAGAGGGATTGAATATCTCGATACCGAAAGAACATGGTTACGATGTCGTCAAGGCGATACATGCGATGAGAAAGGAGGATGTTGATGTCTTCTTTTGTATGGGAGGGAACTTCATTTCTGCAACCCCTGACACCCACGCAACGGCTGAAGGATTACGCAAGGTTGGACTTACGGTTCAAGTTTCAACCAAACTCAACCGTTCACATCTGGTGACCGGTGAACAAGCGATTATCTTACCATGCCTTGGACGCACCGAGCTTGATGTCCAAGGAGAGGTGACTCAATTTGTCACAGTCGAGAACTCCATGGGTATTGTACATCAATCACGTGGTGGCCTTCAACCAGCATCGAAGGAATTGCGAAGTGAGCCATGGATCGTCTCCCACCTTGCCTCAAATCTGTTCACAGATTCCCCAATCAAGTGGCTTGACTTGTCAGAAAACTACGATCGTATACGCGATTTGATGGAACGTTCACTCGATGGATTCGATAACTATAATCAGCGAGTCAGAAATGAAAATGGATTTTTACTCCCAAATCCTCCTCGAGACACTCGTACTTTTTCAACGCCATCTGGTAAAGCCCATTTTACCACGCATCCACTACCAAACCTTTCAATTGATGCTGACCGATTCATCATGATGACAATCCGCTCTCACGACCAATACAACACTACAATTTATGATGTCCACGATAGATACCGAGGGCTGAGTGGAAATCGGAGAATCGTGTTGATGAACGCCCTCGACATGGTTGAAAGGGGCTGGAAAAACCGTCAAAAACTCTCGATTACAAGTCATTTTGAAGGTGAGAAGCGACATTCGGATGGGTGGCTTGCAGTCGCTTATGAAATACCTCGGAAAAACATCGCCACATATTTCCCAGAGGCGAACTCCTTAGTCCCCTTGAATTCAACAGCCGCAGTCTCAAACACACCCACTTCCAAATGGATAGAAGTGTCACTTGAATCCAAACTGTCCCTTTCGAAGGGAGATGAAGAGGAATGACAAAGATTGGTTATTGGGACCTCATTACTTCAAATTCTAAATTTAGGCGGTTATGGCTTGCATCTGTCATTTCGATGCTGGGTGAATGGTTCAATACAATTGCACTGTTCCTCTTAATATTCAAATATACGGATTCTGAATTTTTACTTGGTATATTATTCACTGTTCGAATGCTCTGCTTTGCCTTGCTTCAACCGATTAGTGGTTTACTTGCAGACCGGATGAATCGTAAACACATCATGGTTTGGTCGAATGTTCTCCAAATGTTTCTGGCACTCGGATTCTTAGCAGTTGACGGTCCTGAAGACATACCTTGGATGCTGGGGCTATCTGGGCTCATGATGTTGCTGCACGGTGCATATGTTACCGCCGAACGTGCAGCTCTGCCCAATGTGGTATCGAAAGAAGATTTGGCTACAGCAAATGCCCTGGACGCTGCATCGTGGTCGACTGCTCTGTGTTTAGGAGCAATGCTTGGTGGTATCGTCGTTGAGTATTTTGGGACCGATGCTGCGTTTATTATCGATGCTGGTACCTTCTTATTCGGTGCCATACTGTTGCTACCATTGACCATTCCTCAAACCATTGACAAGGAACTCTCTGGGCCATTGCTTTCGACAGCGTTTTCAAACATCCGAAAAGGCTGGACTCGTATTGCTCAAGAAGCGCGATTGCTACGAATCGTATTCGCAAAGGCATCATGGAATATAGCGGGAGGAGGATTGGCTGGTGTATTTCTGGTCATTGCCGGTTCGAACGTAGATGGATTCGGTGTGGCGCTTGGATTCGGATTATTCTTTTTCGCACGTGGAATTGGCACAGGAACTGGCCCCATTCTCGCACGTAAGTTCCTAACAGACCAAGAAAAGTGGCCAATGTTGATTGGAGTATTGGTAATGGTTTCTGGATTTTTCTACTTCTTTGTCGGCTATACACTTGGGATTAATGTATGGCTAACTGTATTCTTAGTGATGCTCGCCCATTCTGCAAGTGGTGCAAATTGGGTCTTGTCAACGATATTAACCCAAATGTGGGTTGAAGATGAAATCCGTGGCCGGGTGTTCTCAATTGACATGCTTATCATGTCGCTCACCTTCTCCATTTCAAGTGCAAGTGCTGGATATCTACTGGAAAAAGACATTGTTTCACTCCAATATGGATTTCAAATATTCGCCATACTGATGATGTGTTCCGGTCTTATATTCACACTATGGAAGCCTGGGGCTCGTAATCGAAGCGCCTGATTTGACGCATTGGTTTGTGAGGCGCTCATAAGAATGCTCAAGGGCAATACCTCCAAGGAACAAACATGGGGGCCAAAACATCTGCACTTTGGATGAGTCTGGGTGAAGGTATACCTGATACCATCCCACCCTGCCCCAAATGGGATGATACTGTTGACCACGCACCCCCGCGGCGCCAGATACTCACTCCACAAGAGAAGAAACTAGCCCTTCGTAACGCATTACGCTATTTCCCAAACGATCAACACAAAGTACTCGCAAGAGAGTTTTTGGGAGAATTAAATTCATTTGGCCGAATTATTATGTGGCGTTACCGGCCCACGGGATATGAAATGCGGGCGCATCCAATCGACGCTTATCCAGCCAAATGCAGTCAAGCAGCATCAATTATGTTGATGATTCAAAACAATCTCGACCCGGCTGTTGCTCAATTCCCACACGAACTTATCACCTATGGCGGCAATGGCTCAGTCTTCCAAAACTGGGCTCAATATCGATTGGTTATGGCATATCTTTGCAACATGACGGAATCACAAACGCTTGTCATTTACTCGGGCCACCCACTCGGACTCTTCCCCTCATTACCTGACGCACCTCGAGTCATTGTTACCAACGGAATGGTCATCCCAAATGCATCATCTCAAGATAATTACGAACGGATGAACGCACTTGGAGTCACGCAATACGGTCAAATGACTGCGGGTTCATACATGTATATTGGTCCACAAGGAATCGTCCATGGTACGACCATAACTCTTCTAAATGCGGCACGTTCTCATCTCGGGCTTGGTGGTGACGAGGGTCTTGGTGGTGTTACATTTGTCACCTCAGGACTCGGAGGAATGTCTGGGGCGCAAGCCAAGGCAGCGGTTATTGCCGGTGCCTCTTGTATTGTTGCTGAATCAAATTCACATGCAGCTCATAAACGACATGAACAAGGTTGGCTTACAACTGTAACCGATGATGTTGATGATGCCATCGACCAAATGGTTGCGGCGGCAGAAAGTAAATCTCCTCTTTCAATCGGTTACATCGGTAACATTGTCGAACTTTGGGAACGATTAGTCGAGCGCGATATATCGGTAGATCTTGGTAGTGACCAAACCAGTTTACACAACCCCTTCCAAGGAGGGTACTTCCCGGTAGGCCATTCCTATGACGATGCTGCGTCTATGCTTTCAGACGAGCCAGAACGTTTTGCCGATGAAGTACGTTCAACGCTCCGGCGCCATGCGGATGCGATCAATAAAATGTCTGAGAACGGAATGTATTTCTGGGATTACGGAAATGCGTTTTTACTTGAAGCAAGTCGCGCTGGAGCAGATGTTATGGCGGAAGAAGGTGGATTTCGATATCCGAGTTATGTTGAAGATATCATGGGTCCAATATGTTTTGACTACGGTTTCGGCCCCTACCGATGGGTTTGTTGTTCAGGTGACCCCGCAGATTTGAAAATTACCGATGATATTGCTTGCCAAGTTCTCGAAGAAATGTTGCCAAGTTCCCCTCTTGAAATTCGACAGCAACTAATCGATAATATCCGATGGATTCGTGGCGCAGGGGCAAATGACATGGTCGTTGGGAGTCAAGCAAGAATCTTGTATGCTGACGACGAAGGTCGAAGGAAAATTGCTTCTGCAATGAATGCAGCCATTGGTAATGGTCTTCTCTCTGGCCCGATTGTTCTCGGGAGAGATCACCATGATGTTTCAGGTACGGATAGTCCATACAGAGAAACTGCAAACATCCGCGATGGTTCGATACAAACTGCAGATATGGCCGTACAAAATTTCGTCGGTGATGCATTCCGTGGCGCTACATGGGTTAGCCTCCACAACGGTGGCGGCGTAGGATGGGGTGAAGTCGTAAATGGCGGATTTGGAATGCTGCTTGATGGAAGCGATGAGTGTGAATCGAAACTTCAGCGAATGTTGCACTGGGATGTCAACAATGGCGTTGCTCGTCGAGCCTGGGCTCGTAACGAGGGTGCAGAGTTTGCCATTCAAAGAGCGATGGATTCCGAGCCACTGCTACGAGTCACATTGCCAAATCACATGAACGATGACTTACTCGAAGAATTATTCCAGGAGGATGTACAATGACAATTATTTCACTTGATGGACATACACTTACAGCAGCAGAAGTAATGCGAATTGCTCATGGTGGAGCACAGGTATCTGTATCGCTGGATGCTATCCCTCGCATCGAAGCAGCACGTTCCGTTGTTGAAAGAATTTTGTCGAACGATGAAACAGTCTATGGAATCAATACTGGATTCGGCGCCCTTGTCCACCAACGTATTTCTTCAGAAGACTTAGCGCAGTTGCAAACCAACTTAGTTCGTTCACACGCAACCGCAATTGGGGAGCTCATGTCAAAAGAAGCAGTACGGGCTATGATGACGGTACGTATCAACTCACTTTCGAAAGGGAATTCCGGAGTTCACCCTGAAGTGTTACAACAATTAGTTAATTTCCTCAATTACAACATCACTCCAGCAATCCCTCGTATTGGAAGTCTTGGCGCAAGTGGCGACTTAGCCCCTCTTTCCCACATGGCATTGAGCCTTATTGGTGAAGGAGAGGTATTGTCAGATACTCATGGGACTGAACCGACATTGAATCAAATGAAAGAGCATGGTTTAATTCCACTTGAATTGCGTGCTAAAGACGGATTATCTCTCATCAATGGGACAAGTCAGATGTGTAGTTTTTTAGTTTTAGCAGAACAACGTCTCGCAGATTTATTGGTCTATGCAGACCTTGCCCTTTGTACTTCAATCGAAGCACGTAAGGCAAGTGTCAAACCTTCAGATGAACGAGTCCACCATGCCCGACCCCACCCCGGCCAAGTACGAATCGCTCAACGTATACGCGCAATTCTCAAAGATTCACCGATAATAGAATCCCATTCGAATTGCGAACAAGTCCAAGATGCATATTCATTCCGATGTGCGCCACAAGTCCACGGAGCCATATACGAACGACTTACTTCACTGCAGAATACTTTGGATATCGAATTAAACAGTGCAACTGATAACCCACTTATATTCCCCGATATTTCTAATCCGGGGCCACATGAAGTGATCTCACAAGGTAATTTCCATGGAGAAGTGTTAGCATTAACTGCCGATTCAATGACAGCTGCAATGTTTGAACTCGGGTCCATTTCAGAACGTAGAATCGACCAGATGCTCGATCCTGCTCGCAGTGGATTACCCGCTTTTTTAGCGAAAGATTCTGGCCTTGAATCGGGTTTGATGATTGTTCAATATGTTGCAGGTGCATCGCTCGGAGAGCTTCACGGACATGCGGGACCGCGTTCAATCTTTTCAACCTCGACCTCAGCCGGCCAGGAAGACCATGTCAGTATGGGTGCCACTGCATGCTGGAATTTACTTCAAGCAACCAATCGCCTTGCGGAGGTATTGGCCTGTGAGTTTATTGTAGCATGTGAAGCATTAGAATTCAATGAAGTGCAACCTTCAAAAGTGGTCTGTGCCATGAAGCAACGAATTCGAACAGTCGTCAAACCATTGGACGGAGACCGAAGTACGAGCGCAGACATTATTGCTGTTGCCAACGAACTTCTTACTGGGACATGGTTAGCGAGAGTTGAGGCTGAAGTAGGCCGTCTACCCCGTTAATCTTCAAAGAATTGCTTCTCAAGTTCATCAAGGCCAGTAAGTTGTCGGATTCGGAAACGTGCAGTTGCTTCATCCGTTGCTGAAAATCCAGCCGAGGAAGTATTGAGATGTTGCTCCAATTCCACGGCTCTTCTGACTTTTTCTTCAACAAGAGAATACAAAGCGTAGGCTTCATCAGGTTTGAAACTTAACGCAGCCTCGGCTTCAGAGACATCAAGACCCATCCTTCTCCATTGGAGTATGCGTTTGCGTAGTAATGGGAGTGTAAACCCAGTCGATGGTAATCTCGACAACATTACCAAATGCGGCGAGCCATCTTCGAATACTTCCATGGGCTTTAATGCAATTTCAGCATCGTTAACCTCTGCAGAATCGGTATCGGCATGCATCACAC
>TARA_B110000305_G_scaffold55424_1_pt1 | contig 10197 bp, 10 predicted proteins | sample TARA_B110000305 | Tara Oceans TARA_B110000305 (sample SAMEA4397930) | marine metagenome | biome: Polar Biome; feature: [SRF] surface water layer (ENVO:00010504); material: water (ENVO:00002006), including particulate matter (ENVO:01000060) such as... | depth 5 m | reverse complement strand
TACTCTCAACCTCTTTTACTTAAACTCGTTGCGAGTGTAGACCCGCCTGCAGAATGGCCTCATGTAATAAATCCTACTGATGCGTTTCAACTGAGTAGACATCAACACAAATGCAACACTAAAAGCATATGACAAAAACCACGAAAAAAAGACTTTCATACAGCGACGCGGGAGTTAATATCGAGCGCGGCGAACAATTTGTAGCTAACATAGCACCGCTTGCAGAGGCGACGGCAAGAATCGGCGTTATGGGCGGATTAGGCGGATTCGGCGGACTTTTTGATATGAAAGCTACAGGGTTTCACGATCCTTTAATAGTCGCCGCCACTGATGGAGTTGGGACTAAATTACTTCTTGCGATTGATTTAAACCGCCATCACACAATAGGAATAGACCTTGTCGCTATGTGCGTAAACGACCTGGTGGTACAAGGAGCTCAACCGCTATTTTTCCTAGATTATTTCGCTACAGGAACATTGAGCCTCGAAGTTGCAGAGTCTGCGCTTAAAGGTATTGTGGAGGGTTGTCTTCAGTCAGAGGCGGCGCTTTTAGGTGGAGAGACCGCAGAAATGCCACAAATGTATTCTAAAGACCATTACGACCTTGCTGGCTTCTGTGTAGGAGCAGTTGAACGAGAAGATTTAATCGACGGTTCCGATGTCAAAAGTGGAGATATTATTTTGGGTTTGACTTCATCTGGAGTCCATTCAAACGGATACTCTCTCGTAAGAAAGATTATAGAAAAAAGTGGTGTCAATTACGACTATGTTTTAGAAAAAAAGTCGCTGGGAGAAATCCTACTTGAGCCTACTCGAATATATGTCAAAACGATTATCAGTCTAATAAAGCAACACAAAGTGAATGCTATAGCCCACATCACAGGTGGCGGGCTAACGAAAAATATACCCCGTGTTTTACCAAAAGGCCTTAGTGCGCGGATCGACCTAAGTAGCTGGCCTGCGCCCACTATATTTAGTTGGCTAAAAGAAAAAGGCCAAGTCTCTTCTAGCGAAATGCTTAGCACCTTTAACTGCGGTATAGGAATGGTTTTAATAATCCCTGAGGATATGATTGCCGATGCAGAGGTTTACCTCAAAGCTGCGGGAGAGAAAACCTATAGAATTGGTGAGGTAACTGAAGGGGATGCTTTTGTCGAGTATAAAAACGAATTATTTATGAACAATTAATCTACCGCAATTTTTTAAGAAATAGAAGAATCTAACCGTTGCTCTACCGCCGCCAAGAAACCTCTAACAATTTGTACCTCGCTATGACGTAAATTAGTCGAATTCAGGTAGCGCCCTATCCTACGCTCCAATAACTTAGGGTAACTAGAATCATAGTAGCCCACTGATGCCATTACTGATAAAAGATGAGTTCTCAAGAGTTGAGTTTCCGAAGCCGTAGCTAGAGGATCCTTTTCTTGGTCTATAGGAGTTCGCTTCTGAGACCCCGAGGACAAATGAGCCATACGTAACTCATATGCCATGATCTGAACCGCTTGGCTCAAATTCAAAGACTTAAACTGACTTTGAGTCGGAATACATATAGAACGCTGGCAGAGATCGAGTTCGGAATTACTCAAACCTGATTGCTCACGACCAAAGACAATGGCCACTGGTGTCTCAGTCTGCGCAATTTCTAAAGCAGCGTCGCGAGGCGACAGTATCGGCCAATTTATTTGCCTGTTCCGAGCAGTAGTACCGTAAACCAACGAACAATCTTTTATTGAGTGCTCCAGCTCCGAATGGACCTCTGCGCCGTCTAGCAAATCGCTTGCGCCAACTGCTCGCGCCGTCGCCTCCATCGCAGGGAATCTAACTGGATTCACTAAATGCAATTGATCAAGGCCCATGACTTTCATCGCTCTAGCCGCTGCACCAATATTGCCTGGGTGGCTAGTCCCAACTAGTACTATGCGCAATCTAGACAACTTCAAACCAGCCTCAATACCTAATTCTTCGCTAAAGTAATTCAATAACAGTTTCCACTAATAGGTTAAACTAACTTCTTTTAAAACGTGACATCATCTTATGCAGCCAATGCTTAACATCGCTATTCGCGCAGCTCGGAGAGCCGGCACAATTGTTTCTAGGGCCCAAAATCGGCTTTACGACCTAAAAATAGAATTAAAAGGGCACAACGACTACGTGACGCAAACAGACGTCGAGGCAGAAGCAGCCATCATTGAAGTCCTCAATGAAGCGTACCCTTCTCATTCTATTGTAGCAGAAGAATCAGGTTCTTCCGGAGCCTCCGATTTCAAATGGATCATTGACCCGATTGACGGAACGCTCAATTTTATCCACGGCTTCCCAAGCTATGCGATTTCTATCGCTCTGCAAGTCAAAGGCAGGCTAGAACAAGCTGTTATTTACGATCCTACCCGAGATGAAATGTATACGGCGTCTAGGGGTGCAGGAGCGCAACTCAACGGACAAAGAATCCGAGTGAGTCCTAGGACAGAACTAGATTCTTCGATCTTAGGAACTGGGTTTCCGTTAAGGAACAAAAATAAATTGCCAAATTATCTTCTCGGCTTCACGACGCTGCTAAATAAAAGCGCCGATATTAGACGGACCGGGTCTGCCGCCTTAGATCTCGCTTACGTCGCCTGTGGCAGGCTTGACGGATACTGGGAATTTGACCTACACGAATGGGATATAGCGGCCGGGGCTCTTCTGGTGCAAGAATCAGGGGGACTCATTGGTGACCCTGAAGGCGGGGAAACGCATCTGCAAACGGGTAATGTCGTGGCAGCGAACCCTAAAATTTTTAGGCAAATACTAGCCGCTTTGCGGAGCAGTTAAGCGGCAGTAATCAAGGACACTGCTAAATTGTCTAAACGTAAGATATTACTATCCTTAGCAAAAGAGCTGATAATGCGACAACACATAGTGTCTCTATAACGGTCATCTTTCTCATTTTTTCGGGCCAAGCTTTGCGTGTCTAGCAGAACAGTAAGGTCTCTCGCTGAGGACAATGCTCTCTTCTAAAGGGACATATAAGTTACAATAAGTACACGCAACTACCTCACCATTTGCAATCGAAGTCCTTTTTTTCATAAGACGCGTGCGCAGGACACTGAACAGCCAACAAACGAAAGTCGCTATCAAGATCGCTAAGACCATCCTCATCAACATGCAAAACCCTCTTACAACAAATTTTTATAGTTTCTCCCAAAAATTTCAATGACAAAACAAGCTGGAATCGCCATACTTGGGACCGTACAAGGTTATATCTTTCAAGTTTAGCATATAGTCAAATTTTGTATGACACTAAACAAGCCTAACAAATACTTCTAGGTTATTATTAGAGCCTTATAGCAAGGTCAATTGCATCAGGAACGGAGTTAACGGAAATGAACTTACATGAATATCAAGCAAAACAGTTGTTTGCAGAATACGGAATCGCAGTTCAGGATGGCTTAGTCGCACATACCGCCGAAGAGGCAGTTAAAAATGCAAAGGCTCTTGGTGGCGATGCATGGCTTGTTAAAGCACAAGTTCACGCTGGTGGAAGAGGGAAAGCCGGCGGCGTTAAGTTTACTAAAGATTTAGCGGATGTCGAAAAAATAACTAGGAATTTAATAGGTTCTCAGCTTATTACAAAGCAGTCAGCCCCAGACGGACAACCAGTAAATTGCGTTCTAGTAGCTGCAGCTGCCGATATTGCTAAAGAGCTCTACTTGGGGGCAGTCGTAGATAGGGGTTCTAGACAAATCACTTTCATGGGATCACTAGCCGGCGGAATGGACATCGAAGAAGTGGCCGCAAACACCCCTGAGGAAATTGTCACATTCAGTATTGAGCCGGGGCTAGGAATACAAGATCATCAATGCAGAGAAATGGGTTTTGCGCTCGGATTGGAAGCGAGTCAACGCGCAGAACTGCAGCAAATACTGAAAGGACTCTACCTACTATTCAATGAAAAAGATCTCAGTCTAGTTGAAATAAATCCTCTAGCAATATTAGAAGACGATTCTTTGTGCGCTATTGACGCAAAGATAACCATCGACGACAACGCTCTCTACCGACAAGAAGTTGCAGCTTGGCGTGACGCCTCTCAAGAAGACGAAAAAGAGCGCAAAGCTGCTGAATTTGAACTCAATTATGTGACTCTTGATGGAAATATCGCGTGTATGGTCAACGGTGCGGGACTTGCAATGGCGACAATGGACATTATCAAGCTAAGCGGCGCAAAACCAGCTAATTTTCTTGACGTCGGCGGAGGGACTACAGCTGCAAGAGTTGCGGAGGCGTTTAAAATTATCGTGTCCGACAGCAATGTTGAAGCCATACTTGTGAATATCTTTGGTGGAATCGTACGTTGTGACCTCATAGCTGAAGGAATTATCAGCGCTGTAAAAGATGTCGGCGTTAAAGTCCCAGTCATAGTCAGACTAGAGGGGACTAAAGTGAATGAAGGGAAAGAAATGCTAGCTCAAAGTGGCTTAGCCATTATTAGCGCAGAAAATCTCGCAGATGCTGCAGAAAAGGCCGTAAGTGCTGTAGGAGGCAAAAAGTAATGTCGATATTAGTTAATAAAGATACTAAGGTTCTAGTGCAGGGCTTTACTGGCAAGCAAGGTACTTTTCATGCAGAGCAGGCAATCGCATACGGCACTCAGATTGTTGGTGGAATTACACCAAACCGCGGAGGAAAAGAGCATTTAGAGAGGCCCATATTTAATACCGTCTCAGAAGGCGTCGCAGCTACTGGAGCGGATGCTTCATTGATCTTTGTACCGCCACCGTTTGCGGCGGATGCTATTATTGAAGCGGCTTCTGCGGGAATAAAAGTTATCGCATGTATCACGGAAGGCATCCCGGTATTGGACATGCTTAAGGTCAAAGATAGCCTTAGTAGGCAACCCGATGTTCGATTGATCGGCCCCAACTGCCCCGGCATCATTACCCCAGGAGAATGCAAGATAGGCATCATGCCTGCGGCAATCCATCAACCGGGACGAATTGGTATCGTGTCTAGATCGGGAACTCTTACTTATGAAGCAGTTCACCAGACTACGGCAGAAGGCTTAGGACAAAGCACCTGCGTGGGAATAGGTGGGGATCCTATACATGGAATGAGCTTTATTGACTGTTTAGCTCTCTTTCAGGATGACCCTCAGACAGAAGGCATCATCATGGTCGGCGAAATAGGGGGCACAGCTGAAGAAGAAGCCGCTATATTTATAGGCGAATATGTCACCAAACCCGTGATCGGTTATATCGCTGGCGTTACAGCTCCCCCGGGAAAGAGAATGGGGCATGCTGGAGCAATAATCTCGGGTGGGAAAGGTACCGCAAATGACAAATTCATCGCACTGGAAAAAGCGGGAGTCAAAATCGTCAGATCGCCGTCCGATATGGGCTCTGCAATGGCTGGAGCGCTGCGTTAGCAGCCCTTTCTCGACGGTGGTGCTATAGAGGTTAATATTCAGCCAATTACTATTTAGGCCTATATCTATGAGCGAAACCCTAAAAATTGCTATGGCGCAGACCAACTTTTGTGTTGGGGATATCCTAGGTAATTGTCAAATTATTATTCGAGATATCAATCGTGCACAACTAGAATTTGGCGCTAATGTAGTCATATTTCCAGAGCTAGCTATTACCGGCTATCCACCGGAAGATCTGATTCTGAGACCGGAATTACATCGACAAGTAAAAACTGCTCTTGATGAAATAGCAAAGAACACTTCAGATATGTTCGTAATTGTAGGGTACCCGGAAAAAGAAAACGGTCTTCTATATAACAGCTGTGCGTTAATGCACGATGGTTGTATCGTTTCTAATTATCGGAAACGAGAACTTCCGAATTACTCAGTGTTTGATGAAAAACGATACTTCTCCCCCGGAGAAAATCCATGTGTAGCTAGTATTCTGGGATTTAAAGTTGGCTTCAGCATCTGCGAAGATATCTGGAACCCTAGCACTGCACAGCAGGCCAAAGACGCAGGTGCCGAGATTATTTTCAACATTAATGCGTCGCCATACCATATAGGAAAACCCGTAGAGCGAGTTGCGGCTTTGGGCCGCGCTGCGAAGGCTGCGAAGTTGCCTATCATCTACCTTAACTGTGTTGGCGGACAAGACGAACTTGTATTTGATGGTGCCTCATTTGCAGTCAATGAGCTCGGAAACGTTGTATCGCAGCAGCCGGCCTATAAAGAGTCACTTTCTTTAATAACAGCGAAACGTGGAAATACGGGGCCTATTCTTTCCGGTACCGTTGAACTGTTGCCTAATCGGCATGAATCAATTTATCGAGCTATAGTCTTGGGCGTAAAAGATTATGTTGATAAAAATAACTTTCCAGGTTGTGTTGTCGGGCTGTCGGGAGGAATAGATTCAGCGCTTACACTTTCAGTTGCGGTCGATGCCTTAGGTGCAGATCGAGTCGCTGCGATTTCTATGCCATCAAAATTTACTGCGCAAATGAGTATTGATGACGCCCACCAACAAACAGAATTATTAAATTGCAGCTTTGAAACAACCCCGATACATGAAATGGTTGATTCTTTCGAGAAATGTCTTAACGCTAATGAACCGAATAAAACAAAAGGGGTGACTGGAGAGAATATTCAAGCGAGAGTCCGCGGAGTAATTCTAATGGCCGAGTCGAATGCTACGGGAAGAATGGTCCTAACCACTGGTAATAAAAGTGAAGTAGCCGTGGGGTACTCAACGCTCTATGGAGACATGGTAGGTGGCTTTGCTCCGCTCAAAGACATACCTAAAACATTAGTATTCGAACTAGCTAAATGGAGAAACACCCAGTCATACGCTATTCCATCACGAGTCATTGAGCGACCTCCTAGTGCTGAACTAGCTCCAGACCAAAAGGATTCAGACTCACTTCCATCCTATGACCTACTCGACCAAATTCTAGAGTTGTATATTGAGTGCGACAAGACACCAACGGAAATCTCTTCCCTGGGCTTTGAATTACTCATTGTAAAAAAAATAGCAGCGATGGTCGATAAAAATGAATACAAAAGGCGTCAATCTGCCCCTTGCGTGCGTGTCACTACTAGAGCGTTTGGTAGAGATCGACGGTTCCCAATTACTTCAAAATACAAAGAAACAGAGAGCTTTTAAATTACTCGACGGTGACCGCTTTTATCTCTAGTAATCGAGGATGGTCTGGGTAATTAAGTTCCAAAACTGACAGTGCGTCCGCCGCGAGATCATTCAACTCTAGAATCTTATATGACTTCACTAACAATACTAGCGCAGCTGGGACAGCTGGTGTTTGTTGGTACTTCTCAATCACGTACCGAGCCCTGTTTGCAGACGCCACGTATGCGCCCCTCCTCATATAGTAATTAGAGACGTTAACCTCATGCTGTGCGAGCTGATTTCGCAGGTACCGCATACGCAATCTAGAATCTTCGACGTAGACACTTTCTGGGAAAGTCTTAACAACTTCACTAAAATCACCAAAAGACTCTAATGCCATTCCAGGATCTCGTTGCGAGCTATCTTTAGGAAGCCAACGCTCAGCAAGTCCTTTCCCTCTTCCGAAGTTAATTAATCCCCTAAGGTAGAAGGCATACGACATATTAGCGTGGGTCGGGTAAAGTTTAATGAAACGGTCGATTGTAGTAATCGCCATCATCGGGTCATCTGTTCGGAAATAACAATAAGCTAGCTCAATTTGCGACTGCTGTGTGTAAATACCAAAAGGGTATCGAGCCTGCAGCTTTTCATAATACTCAATTGCCCCTCCACAAGAGCCGAAGTCGAGTTTTTCCTTGGCCATATTGTAAAGCCTGTCCTCAGGCCACTTACTTTCTTCTTTATCTTTATCCGATTGACTCTGAAAATATCCACACCCTGACGCCAACAGGAAGACAAATAGGAACATTTTGCGCCAGAGAGAGGCTTGCAATTTACTTTTCATATAAGTGGTGAATCCCAGTAATACTTTTATATTTGCCGACAGCCGTGCTGCAGTAAAATTTTAACCGATCCTACTATAAATAACATAAAGAAAATAACATACTATACACCTACCAAATAACAAGCCTTAAGATTCAGGTAACTCATAAATGTCCGACATACTCTTAACCTCAATCGTACCCGAATCATTAGACGGTCAACGTTTCGATCAAGCTCTTGCAAAACTTTTCGAACAATACTCTCGAGAGATGCTGAAAAACCAAATTGTCTTAGGCCGAGCGCACCTAAATAATGTAAGCGCAAAGCCGAGAGCTAAAGTTCAGGTCGGTGATGTTTTAACATTGGCCACATCCGAAATAACACTAGTCGACAATACAATAATTCCTCAAAAAATAGAATTTGAGATAGTCTCGGAAACCCTCGACTTCATTATTGTCAATAAGCCTGCCGGCTTAGTGGTGCATCCAGGGGCAGGCAATCACGATCAAACTCTAGCTAATGGCTTAGTAGAAAAATATCCAGAACTAAGTATGTTGCCGAGAGCAGGACTTGTGCACCGTATTGACAAAGATACTTCTGGCTTACTTTTAGTTGCACGACAACAACATAGCTATACCTCTTTGAATGAGAGCATGGCTGCTCGAAAAATCAAAAGAGTCTATGAAGCTGTTGTCAATGGTGTCCCAATATCGGGTGGGACAGTAAATGCTCCAATAGCTAGAGATCATCGACAGAGAACCAAAATGCGCATAGCACCTAGTGGCAGAAATGCTGTCAGTCATTTTACAATCTTAGAGAAATTTAGACGCCACAGCCTACTCGAGGTACGGTTAGAAACCGGCAGGACCCATCAAATTAGAGTCCACATGTCATCGCTAGGTCATACATTAGTTGGAGACACTACCTATGGTGCAAGGCCAATCGTGCCGAAGAATTGTGACGAAAATCTAAAAGACACAATTAGAGCATTTAAGCGGCAAGCTCTTCATGCAAAACAACTAGAATTCTTCTACCCCTCATCAGATCAATTACAAACTTTCACTGCCAACCCTCCCGACGATTTTGGCCATCTGATTTCAGAGCTCAGATGTGATGTACAGAGACAGGCAACGTGATATACACAGATAATAAAACGGTCATGACAAAAAACGGTTTTTTCAACCCTCTTTGGCCCGCGCCAAAAAACATCTCGGCAGTTTTCAGCGAGAAACCCTTAGAGATACCCGAAGTCCCCGATCAACTCTCAGAGAACAATAGTACAAGCCTCAATGAAAGCCAATTAATCCAGAATGCTGAACAGAAATTTTGTCAAAATCTAGGTCTGCCAAACCCTCCTACCTGGATACACCAAGTACACCAAGCAACTGTTAAAAGGTTTCCTACTAAAGAAAAGTCTATTTTAGCAGATGGGTGTATAACATCTGAACCTAAGACACCGTGTGCCGTGTCAGTTGCAGATTGCTTACCAGTCTTATTGACCTGCCGAAGAGGTAAGGAAGTAGCCGCAGTCCATGCAGGATGGCGCGGATTACTTGCGGGAGTAATCCCAAATACCCTTCTTTCTTTTCACACGCCGCCAGAAGAAATAATTGCCTGGATCGGGCCTCATATTAGTCAAACCCACTATCCCGTAGGGGAGTCCCTGCGTAATCGTTTTCTAGCTCTTAACTCTGTCAATGAAGCCTGCTTCAAACTTATTAAAGGAAATTGGCATCTGAATCTCGCGCTCTGCGCAACCATGCAGCTAAAGACACTTGGAATGTCAGAAATTTATACTGATGCTAGATGTACTTTTGATAATACACAAAATTTCTTCTCTCATAGACGAAGGGATTCAGAAGGAAGGATGGCCGCAATTATCTGGATAAACTAGGAAACAGTTCACTGGAAACTAACACATCCTTTTTGACCACCAACCTATAGGCAGATTTAGTCTAACATTATGTGTAAAATCGACTGTAGCATTCCAAAGTCAGGATAACTAGATGGCCTCAAACCAATCTCAATACCCTTATGTAGTAGCGGTCACTGGAGGTATAGGATCAGGAAAAACCTATGTCTGCGACAGGTTTTCCGCGATGTTCGATATAAAAGTTATAGACGCTGATCTAATAGCTCGGGAAATAGTAGAGCCTGGAAAACCCTGTCTTAAGGAGATCATTAGCGAATTTGGTGCCGGTGTTCTTAATAACGATAATACGTTGAACAGGACGGCACTAAAATCGGTTATTTTTTCTGACGAAAGCAAAAGAAAAGCTCTTGAAAAAATCACTCACCCAAAGATCAGAGAA
>TARA_B110000305_G_C19464623_1_pt1 | contig 10205 bp, 7 predicted proteins | sample TARA_B110000305 | Tara Oceans TARA_B110000305 (sample SAMEA4397930) | marine metagenome | biome: Polar Biome; feature: [SRF] surface water layer (ENVO:00010504); material: water (ENVO:00002006), including particulate matter (ENVO:01000060) such as... | depth 5 m | reverse complement strand
TATCATTAAAATAACCAGTTCCATTAGGTATATTCAATTCGATTGCTTCTTCGCGGGATAGTATAATAAATCCATAATTTTCCATTAATCTTATAAAATAGTCAAAATTAACTAAATATTCACGAAACATTTTACCAATTGTTTCTTGATAAACATCAATCGGATATCCAATCGATGAGTCATCATTATTAAATTGACTATTATCATATCGTTTAATTATTTCCCATATTTTATTATCATTTTTAAACAATGCCATACCTTCACCTGACGATTTGTTAATAAGATCATCGAATATTTTTTTACCATCATAACAGCATCCAATAAAGTAACCCCCGATTTTTGTACAATCAGCAATATTTTGTAGAAAGTTATTTAAAATAACAGGATTTTCAAAGAAATAGTGCATAGCAAATTGACAAGATGTTACATTAAATCCTTCTTTCCCTTTACCATAATTTTTAAACACACCTTTCCCAATTTTTTTCTCATTTTTTTCTCCTAAACCAAATACGGCTTTAGATATAATTTTTTCTTTCTCACTTAGTAAAGCATCGCCATTTTTAATATTAAATCCACTGTTACCATTTACAAAGAGTGCATCAGGCATAACCTTAAATTTTTTACGGTAATTAAGATACCTAGCACAGGCGCCATCCAATCGATTTTCAATATTATCTTTTGATAGATCAATACCAAATACAAATGAAAGTTTAGCATCAATCCATTTTGAGAAATCTCCACCCTTACCAACAGCAAGATCTATAAGTGTATAACCATTTTGAGATGCACCTTTAATTAAAATTTTTTTTACAAAAAGATTGTGAAAATCTCTTAGAGCCCTAGTATTAGATTCTCCCTGCTGTTTAATATAATATGTATCATTTTCATCATCATCAGGAAGACTAGAAATACCTGTTATCATATCATCGGTAATAGGGTTGTGAATACTTTGCCAATTATTATTTGCAACAGTATAGTTATTACCGTAATTTCTTCCGCCGTTTCTTAAGTCTGCAGTTTTATCCCATCTCACTCGTAGGGGTGTCCAGCGCCAACCACGTTCTTTGGTGGGATCGTATGAAAATTCAACAATAGTATTATCAGTAAATACCTCATTTTCATGTGTCATCATTTGTAAAGAACCATTATTATCTTTTTGAAGTTTAATATAACAAATATGTGCATTAGAATCATAAGGATTGGTAGGATAGAAAGGCGTAGGTTTATATGAATCATTATCCTCAACACTATTAAAAGTAGGAATATTGTCGTTAATAACATCTAAACAGGGGTTAATATAACCATCTCTTTTTTCATCAAATCCTACACGAAGTATTATTGTTTTGTACTGAACTATGTCATTGCCAGTTGTAGTATTGCTGCCCTTTTCAAAAATATTTCCAACTGTTTCAGTTCCATTTTCTTGTTTTTTTGTAGTTATATAAAAGTCAATAGTATTATAATAACTTGGTTTCCATTTCATACTATATTCCCACGATGTTTTTGTAGATTTTAATGAAGTATTAAGTTTAGTTAATCCTACACCAAAATCAGCGGGTGTAAAAATTAATCCATCCGTTTCATATTCAAATCCATTATTTTTAATTCGATCATGAATTTGTTTGCATGCGGCAAATATTGTGACATCACCTTGCGAGATATAGAAATTTTTTATTTCTATTCTAATAGGTGGGTTTTCTTCTTTAGTTATACCTTTTAACGCTATATTTCCGATCAATTCAGAAAGTAAATTTAATCTAACAGATTCGGTTGATTCGGTATTTTTTTTAACAAATACTTTAGCTCTTACATCTATATTTTTTATAAAATATACATCAAATGCAGCATAAAGATTAATAAATTCGTCTCTTTTGTTATGGGAAATATGTTCCCCGTCAATAAGACTATTATAATAATTATTATTATTGCATCTAGAACCGGTAAATTCAATATTCATATTGGTGTTAATTAAATAAATTAGTCCTTTATTAGATATATATAAGAGTTTGCGTAATCCGTCTGCTTTCTCAGTAACAGTATAATCGGAACGAATATTCGGAATATTATTATCAGTATTTGTTTCAACTATATTTTCCATTTGTAATGTAAAGGAATTAGGACCTATAAAGGTATTAGTTTTAAGATAATTAGAATTATTTTTAATTAATTTTAAATATTCTCTACCAATATTATCAATTTCAATATAAGATACAGGATAGTTAGTTTGCTGTAATCCGGAAAGAACAAATTTAATACAAGTCATTAGTTTTTTTTCCAAATAATCAGTATTTACACCTTCCATTTTAGAATTATCCACTTCTATTTCAATCTCATATGTTTCAGAATTATTAAATAATTCTGCTTCTTGAACTGTATATGTAGGCGTAAGGTATTTACCTTTTCTAGGCGATGATTTAACTATACTGCAATCAACTGTTAAGGGGAAATTCTCATGTGTAAAACTTACCCTATTAATATATCTAAATACTTTTTTACTATCAGACCAGGATTCATCTATAGATTGTGCTAGTTTAGAAGTTTTATTTATATTTGTTTCTAGAGAATATGACAAACGTAAATTATAAGATCTAATATCATAAGGAAATAAAGGTGCACCGTTTTTATCTTTTGCATATGATTTTTGAACATAATTATATGCCCTATTGTCATCAGGTAATTTGTTAGTTTTACAGTATGCTTTAACATTATCTAAATTATTAATTTCGGTTCTTATATTAGATATTTTTCTTCTACCAGTGGTTCGATCAGTATACTCGTTAGAAATTCTTAATAAATATTCCCCCTCGTTTTTGTTTGGTTTAAATCCATGAGATAAAAGTTTTCTACAAACATTATCATAGTCTATTTTTGTTATTCTAAATTTACCGCTAGAAAATCTTATCTCAAGTTCCTTAATATTATCACTTGATTTAATATATGGAACATCTTCAATATATTTTTTAACAATATCACGGAAACCTTTTTGTTCGTCAGACATATGTATATAATAATTGAATACATTATTTAATTATTATTCAATTTAATTATTATTGAATACTTATTATTAATTTAACTTTAACATTATATCTTCATAAAGTTTATTTTTATTGGACCCAACTATAGAAATATTTAATTTATTTGCAATATCTTTTAATTCTTGCAATTTATAAGCACTAACAGCTTTAATTAATTTTGTGTAACTATATGCCTCAATTTTAGACTTAATATAATCATCCAATAATTCAATTGTTAAAATTTTTGTCTGATATTTAGAGTTATCGTATGTAATTATATTTTTTATATCGTTATTATCATTACCTAATATTTTGTAATAGATATTATTTTCTATTAATAAAATATTAATTTCATAATATTTACATAAAACTAATAGTGTTTTTTTAGATATTATTTTACTATTTATTAGTTCATCTTCAATGTTGCACATTTTTAGTTTATTAGATTTAATTAAATTTTTATTATTTCTTATTATTTCAATAAAGTTGATTTTAAAATCTTTTTCTATTTTAAATGAATGCAAAGAGGGTTTTTCTCCATATTTAATATAGTAAAAGCACCAAAACAGTGAATCACATTCGTTTGGTAAAAAAAAATCGTCTTTAATATTATCTTTGGTAGTGACAAGATTAAATTTATTACTAGATAAATTATTAGTATCCAATAATAAATTTAAATTATTATTTATAAACATGTGTTTTTTTAGAATTTTATTAAAGTTAGGCACTGGTTGGGTGTGTTTCATTGTTGTTATTGTTAAAAAAATTATCTTTAAGTTCTTCTTGTTTTATTTCAATAGTTTTTAATTGTAATTCTTGATTATTAGCATAATCTAAAAAATTTTCGAGTTGTGTAATAATTTCTACATCTAGAGAACTTAAATTAATAAATACTCCATTCTTATTTTCATTTATAATAATATTATTTTTTTTTAGTAATCTACCTACTTCAATTTGATACGATTTAGAAAGTAGTTCGATCTTATCTTTAAGATATTTTAAATTTTCAACATTCATATTTCTTTAATAAAATTTAATCTTTAAGTATTATTTTAGGTTTAGTGGGTCGTTTTTTCTTTTCCATTTTTTTTTCTACAATCTCTCCAATAACAGATATATATGTATCATTTAATTCAAATCTCTGACCAATTACTCTAACTAATATTTCATCATTTTCTTTAATATTATTAAATTTTTGATTGCTATAATTATGGTCTCTTGCTATAAATATAACTAATGGTGAATATTCACCTGTTATTTTTGCCTTAATTCCAGCTTTTGTTATATTTTCAACAAGAGTATTTATTAACATTCCTTCTACTGGATTGATAATAGAACATTCAAATACAGTTGTAAATTCAATATTAGCTTTAACTAAACTACCGGATGAGTATGTAATAACTTCTATACTATTTGGTAGAACATAACCTTCAATAGAACATCTGCCTTCTAAATCTAATTTTAATTTTTTTTTAAGTAATTGCATTATATTATCACCAATAAGAGACATATGAATTTGAATTTTGCGAGTTAATTGTGATTTATTAGATAATAAATTATATTCCTCTTTTTTGGTATCTGACATACTATATTATATTTTGTTTATAATATTTTATTTATTCAATTTATTTTTCAATTTTTGTTGCTATACTTTCTTCTACGGTTAGGAACCAATATTTATCATCTTTCTTGGTACTATTGTAATATCTTAAATAAAATTCCTGTTCACTACATAATTGTATAACATTATTTTTTTTAGAATTTTCCATAGTATAATTTTTATCTTTAACAATTTTATTTAAAACATTAAGAACACCTGCTTTTCCGGCCTGATCACATCTAGCACCACGATGTTTTTTTGATATTTCCATAGTTTTAAATACATATTCATTCTCTTTAAACTGTGTTATTACTCCAACAACATTAGCTAATCTTTCATTTGGTATATCTAAAGCTTTTATTTTATTAGTCATATCCGTAATATCTTTTGGTTCTGCTTCTTTCCATTCCTTTTCACTTAATTTAAATATAAGTAGTTTCCCCTTATTATTAAATATAACACCTATTATATCATTAATTTCAAAAATTATATTACTAAAATGTATTTTTATCATATTTTCAAAATAGCTTAATGTTTTTTTATTAGATATCTCTTTTAAAAGTGCTAGTTTATCTTTATAATTCATACCATCAATTATATGATCTATTACAAACTGTTCTAATATTTTTTTATCAATACCTTCTAAAACCATTCTTTCAATTGTTATACTGCAAAGTAGATACCAATCCTTAACGCCTCTTTCAATATCAATAGGTTCAATAGTCTTATTAAAGTTAATTTCCATTTCCTTAATAATATCAGAATTAGTCTTTTCAGTATCTTTATAATCTAATACATTATCGATGTTGGAGGGTAATGAAACATTAATTTTTTGTCTTTTAAATTCTATAGGTGTTACTCTTTCAAAAATTGAAATATATGAATTTTTTAATTCAATAGGTTGAAACATGTAATAGTCGCCTATATTAACAAGAAACCCCTTTTTACCAATTATATCTGTTAACAACTCTGTTTTGTCTTCTATCATTTTATCTAATGCAGAGTATATTTGAACAAGAGGATAAATCTTAACATTATTAACAGTGACAATTAATTCTGTCTTATCACAAACGTATTTCTCTCTAAAAATATCCTTAATCTTTTCGATTATTTTTTCTGTATTGAGCATTATAAAATCTTCATTATATGTTTCATAGTTTAAATCTGTTATTTCTTTATTTGGATTGCATTCATAATCACATTTATCTAAATAATCACAAACGGCAGTATATGGTTTATCTCCTATTTGCCATTTTATTTCAAGATTATTGGATAATATCTGTTTAACTGTTTGTTTCATATTTTCAACAGTAAAATTTGATTGTCCTTTATTTAAGATACAGTCAACAGCAGTTTTTTTAAGAACTCTTGATACATTACCTATTTTTAATGCTTTTATTTCTGCTAATCTATAAAGGTAAAGATCTAATGTTTCTATATCGCTATCATTTATATTTGTTGCATAAAGAAATATCATTACATTTCTATAACTGAATTCTAAATTTTTATGACTACATGTTCTAACACCTCTTCCTATAACCTGTTCAATTCTATTCATATTATACCACGGATCTATAATATGTACTTGTCTTATATTTTTAAAATCAATACCTTCAGAACCGGCCCTTGATATAATAACTACTTTAACATCTTTACCCATTTTATTTTCATCATTTGTTAATTTTTTCACTTCTTTTATGTTATTAGGTGATAATACAAGGTCACCAGATATTATAGAATATCTTGCTGGGGTAAATATATTTTTATCAACTTGGCTTTTAGGTAACATAGTTAAAGAGTCAATTTGTTCTGTTGGTGCGGTTTTAAATAAATTATCCCTTCCAAATCTAGTAAACCCCATTTCTTCAAGTGCTAACGCAACAGGAACAACACCACCGTCAATATATTGGGAATACACCAATACAATACCTTCTGATACTAAAATATGATCACATATGACCTTTATTTTACCACTGTATTTACCTATATTTTCATTTGTAAAAATATTACCAAATTTTGTAGATTTATATTCAAAATCATTATATTTATTAGAAAATTGCATTATATTTTCTAAACCTGTTTTACCATATGTTTCTTTAATATTATCTATATCTTCTACCGGATATGTAATATTTAATATTTGTAATGGTCCCTCCAACACTTGATAACCTAACCCTTTATCCAATTTGTCTTCCGTAATATTTACATACTTAGCTTTGATTTCATCAGTTATATTATCATATACTGATTTTTGATATTCACCTATTTCAGTTAGATAAACATCTATATATTCTAATCCTTGCACTAATGTTTTACCATTAATTTGGGTTCTTGGATATTCTTTTCCAATAATGCTATTAGGTGGTGAAAACACTGAAGGAAATATCCTAAAAGGGAATGTGTATGGGTTATCACCTCTTACAAATGATATATATCCACGTGCTTTTCTTGTTAATATTTGTTTACCAATTTCATTACCATTGTTATCCTCTTTAAAATTACCTTTAGCATCAAAAACATCCTTAATATCGATTAATGGTCTTTTATCATTTTGATTTAATAAATTTATAAGCCATATAATTTCTTTGTAACTATTAAACATAGGGGTTGCGGATAGTAACAGCAACTTAACATTGGATGCATATTTGGTTAATTCTAACAACCTTTGTCCAACCTTCCTATCTTCAACATTATCTGTCATTCTTATATTTTGCACCTCATCAATAATTATCAAACGATTAGAATATTCATTTTCGATTGCTTTCGCAATATTTTTGTTTTTTAATTTAGTATTAGTTTCAGTTTTAAACTTATTAATTCTTTTAGCAATTAAATTGCCAAATTCTCTATATCCCAGAAATAAATAAGATAGATTAATTATTGTATTAATTTGTGAAATTATTTTACTACGAGATATTCCTTTCATTCTCATTGGATCAATTTCATTTATAAACTTATTGCCTGTGCATCCCGTTAATATCCATATACCATCAACTAACTCAAGATTTCTTTCATCAAATAATTGAAGACGATAATTATCTTGTATATTTTTATTTCCAACTATAATTATACGTTTTGTTATACCCATTTGTTTCATATATTCCCTGTATTCTTCACTTATTGTTATTGCCGAACAGGTTTTACCAGTGCCTAATCCATGGTACAATAATAAACCGTTGTAAGGTGTTTGATTTGATAAGAAATTTCTAACAAAAATTTGATGATTTGATAATTCAAATCTAGCATTACATAACTTATCACCTAACGATTGCACATCTTCTATGGTACCATTATATTCAGTATCATTAAATTCTTTTTTTTCAGCAATTTTAATTATAAAATTGGGGTCATTTAAATTTGGATAAAGATAGTTATAATCATTATTTACTGATAATTCTTCCCCCTCTTTTATTTCCATTTCATTTAAATCATTCATATATATATATTATTTATATACATAAATTATTTATATACATAAGTTATTTTCAGATAAAATAGTATGTACCTTTTTAAGTATTTCTTTTTTCTCTAAATTATACTCACGTATACATGATAATGAATCTTCATAAGATTTCCATTCTACTTTACTTACTTCAGTTTCTTGATGATTTCTGGATTTAACAGTATTAAGATTAATATTACCTAAATAATATTTATGTTTATAAGATTTATAATTAGAACCTAAAAATATTTCTTCATAAGGAATTACATTATTAATTATATTAATATTATCTTCGCTATATCCAGTCTCTTCACTAAACTCCCTAATAGCACAATACAAATCACGTTCTTGATAGTTTCTTCGTCCTTTAGGAAATCCCCATTCAGGTTCTATCCATTTTGTTACACTACTGTTTACTAGTTTATTTATACTTATAAATTCATAATCAGTGTAACCTTTTTGTATTGTATCAAATTTTTCTTTAGCATATGATTCTTCGCCACGATATTGAATAGCAATATTATTTCCCCATAAATATTTCCATAATTCATTAAATGATTTATTAACTATCATGTTTTTTTCCTCTATTGTCATGATGCTTATTAAGTTACTAATATATTCTACATTTGATAAATTATATCTGCCTCTTATAAAATCTACAAATCCTAATGTGTTTTTTCTACAGATCATTAAATATTCTATTTTGTTGTCTATTTTTCTAAATGATATTATACCTATACTCATTATGGCCTCTTTACAAGATTGATAAAGATGCCCAGTTTTTCCACAATTATTACAAAAAATAAAAGATTTCATATATGTAATAATTACAATCTTTTAATATCTTTTAATATGTATGAATTCGGAAATTTGGGGAACTCATTATTGGTTTGTTATTCATACCATAGCAATTAATTATCCTATTAAACCCAATGCTTTAGAAAAAAAACGCCATTATAAGTTTATACAAGATTTACCAACATTTTTACCTGATAAAAAAAGTAGTAAAAATTTTTCTAAACTTATTCAAATATATCCTGTTTTACCATATTTGGATTCACGTAAGGATTTTATTAAATGGACACATTTTATTCATAACAGAGTAAATGAAAGTTTAGGAAAAGATCAAATATCATATAATGATTTCTACATAGGTTATTTTAATCAATATAAACCTAATGAGCAAAAAAACAGTGATTCTAAAAAAAAGACACATATGCAACTATATTTTTTAACACTGTTTTTAATATCTGTTTTTGCTTACTACATAAACAAAAAAAAATTAAACTAAATTCTTTTTAAATTCCATCCAAGTGATTTTTTTTGGTTGGATTATAGGTTTCTTGTTTTTTTCAGATTCTTCATCAAGTTTTTCAGCTTTCTTAATAGCACTATCAACATACATTTCTTTTAATATTGTACCAACCATAAACGATGCTTCATGTTGATCAAGTACATTATCTTCTATCTTTTTAAGAATATCTAATAATTTATTAAGTATTTTTATATCTACTTCATCTTTCATAATTTTATTATATATATCTGTATAGTGTTGAAAAAGAAATCCACAAAATGGCATTGCTAACTCTTCAAATGCTTTTTTATCATTTAAAAACAAATTCATATTCTCATTTTTTAATTTTATCAACATGTTAATCGCATCTCGAATCATAGTACTATGTTGATTCTCTCTTATCTTATCAGTCATATCAGTTGTGTCATTTGCTTCTATCATTTTCTTTAATTGAAACTTCTCTGAATCGGTTAAAACCATATGTATATAATTTATAATTTACATTTTAAATTATATATTATCAAAAATATATATATGAAATATCCCAAAAGATACATACCAAAAATATTATCATTTAAAGATATATTTACTCAAAAAAAAGAACTAAATAAATCTAGGAAAGCGTATACATCTGGAAAATACTATACTAGAAAAAAAACCAAATCATTTAAATCTAAAAAATCTAATCATATAGAAAATGCTATGAAAATATATAATGTTGATAATGTAAAGGCATCAAAAACATTATCAAAAAAATCTGGATGTTCCATAAATGCATTAAATAAGTTAATTAAAAAGGGACAGGGGGCATACTATAGTTCAGGAAGTAGACCAAATCAAACAGCGCACTCATGG
>TARA_B110000305_G_scaffold62568_1_pt1 | contig 10222 bp, 8 predicted proteins | sample TARA_B110000305 | Tara Oceans TARA_B110000305 (sample SAMEA4397930) | marine metagenome | biome: Polar Biome; feature: [SRF] surface water layer (ENVO:00010504); material: water (ENVO:00002006), including particulate matter (ENVO:01000060) such as... | depth 5 m | reverse complement strand
ATTCTCGTAGATAGCAGTATTCTTGATCAGGCTATGGACGTTATAGGTTCTAAGAACACCGACTCCGCTGCAGCGCAGAATGAAATTAACCGCTTAGCGAACTCAACAAGTTCCACGTTTGAAAACTTCAAGCGACAGAATGACGCATTAGAGGCACTACTTGTGCTGAATGCTGGCTTCCGTAAGTCAGTCTCTATCCAGGAGGAGAATATCGCTACTCTGGATGAGTCTATCGCAAGCGTTGAATCAATCACTCGTGAGATTCCACTCTTGATGGAGAAGATGCTATCTAGCATCGAGCAATTCGTCGAACTGGATTATCCCTTCCAAGTTGATGAACGTGCCAACCGTCTACAATTTGCTAGAGACGCCATCGACAATCCCGATGTATCCATCGCGGAAAAGTTTCGTCAAGTCTTGGTGATATACCAAACAGAGTCGACCTATGGTCGCACCAATGCCACTTATCCTGATGTGATAGTAATCAACGGCGCAGAGCGCGACGTGAACATTGTTCGAATCGGACGTGTAGCGTTAATGTATCAATCTACTGACCGTCAAGTTACTGGCGCGTGGGACAACAATGCCCGAGAGTGGGTTGAACTCCCCGCAGGCGAATACAGGACCTCTGTACAAACTGCTATCCGCGTCGCATCAAACTTGGATGCACCAAAAATCATTGAACTGCCTGTATTGGCTCCGGAGGTGGCACAATGAAAAACCTACTTAAGATTACTGGCCTAACGGCTACAGCCTGTCTGCTTGGACTAACTTCTAACCTTGTATTGGCGCAGAACGCTACCACTCTTGCAGGTCTACTAGACTTGGTTGAGAACGATCGGATTGCTGAGTCGGCCGAATATGTTCAACGTCAGCAGGAATTCGAGCAGAACGCGAATCGCCAGCAACAGATTCTCGATACCACTAACGAGCGCATTGTTGAGCAAGAACAAACGCAATCGGATCTTAGTGATCAATTCGAAGCCAACGAAATCATCATCCGCGATAAGCGCGTTGTCTTACGCGACCGCCGCGGGGACTTGAACGAGCTTTTCGGAACGCTGCAGGGAGTCGCTGGTGACTTCTTGAGCAACTTCGAAAATTCACTGATCAGTGCGCAGTATCCTGGCCGCTCCGAATTTATCGAAGACTTTATCGCGAAAGCCGGCAGCACTATCGAGCAGCTGAACCCAGAAGAAATAGAGCGCTTTTGGTTCTATATGCAGCAAGAAGTTGTTGAGTCTGCGCGTATAGCAAAATTCAACGCTGATATAGCACTGCCTACTGGTGAGACTATAAATCGAAGCGTAGTTCGTATCGGTAACTTCAACGCGATCTCCGAAGGTGAGTACCTTAGCTACGATGGCGATATCGGTCATCTTCAGGTACTTCCTCGCCAGCCAGACGGCGCTCTCCTAAGCGCAGCAAGCTCACTAGAAAACTCGACTAGCGGCTTCACTAAAGTCGGCATCGACCCGACTGGTGGTGTAGGCGGCCAGGTTATGGCTAACCTAGTTAACTTTCCTTCTGTTGAAGAGCAGGTTCGGAATAATTCCGGCACCATTGGTTTTATCATCATTGGTGTAGGTATCGTTGGTATCTTAATCGGATTCCTTCGACTACTTATACTGACTCTTGTTTCAATTAAAGTTCGTAGTCAGCTAAAGAGCGACAAAGCATCGAAGAACAATCCATTGGGTAGAGTCTTGTTAGTAGCAGAGTCAAATCCAAGTGCTGATACAGAAACGTTGGAGCTAAAGCTTGGAGAAGCGATTCTACAAGAAACGCCAGCGTTAGAGAGTATGCTTACCTTGATTAAGATGATTGCTACGATTGCACCGCTAGGCGGTTTGCTGGGTACGGTTACGGGCATGATTCAGGTGTTCCAGCAGATCACAGTATACGGAGCGGGTGACCCGACAATCATGGCTGGTGGTATTTCATCGGCATTGATGACTACGGTACTCGGTATCGTTGTAGCGATTCCTACGATCTTTATGCATACAGTAGTGAAGAGTCGTGCTGACAACATCATCCATATCCTGGAAGAACAGGCTACTGGCATGATCGCGCAGAAAGCTGAACAGTCAGCGAATCGATAAACCAGTCAGCAGAGGAAGATACTATGTATTTTGCGTTTCTGGATATTACTGATTCCGTCTCACTTTTCATGGAGCGTGGCGGACCGGTGCTTAACATCATCGCCATGCTTCTATTAGTGAAGTGGTCGCTTGTGTTTGAAAGAATCTGGTATTTAAACACTACCCATAAAGCCAATGTGAAGAACACCTTGGCTGCATGGAACGCGCGTGCCGATACTAAATCATGGAGCGCGCATCAAATTCGCACGATGATGATTTCCAAAATCTCATTGGATGTACGTAACACGCTGCCGATCATCGAAGTCCTCGTAACAATCTGTCCTCTTCTAGGACTGATTGGTACGGTGACTGGCATGATTAATGTGTTTTTCGTAATGGCCGTTACTGGTGGTGGTGATGCGAAGTCAATGGCGGGCGGTGTGTCTATGGCGACTATTCCAACAATGGCTGGCATGGTTGGTGCTATATCGGGCATTTTCGCTTCTAATTATTTGAAGGCGAAAGTAGACCGCGATTTGGAACTACTTGAAGATCATTTACCATTGAGCGACTAATTACCAACGAGGACTAGCCTCTTTTAAAGAGCTTAATCCCACCATAAAATTTACTATTTTGATCGAAGTTCTTTGAAGTAAGGTGAAATAATGAAATCAGGTTTAATGAAAAAGAAGGATGACGAAGACGCAGGTGAGATTGATCTCACCCCAATGCTCGACGTTGTTTTTATCCTTCTGATCTTTTTTATTGTGACCTCGGTGTTCGTCACCGAAGCGGGTATCGAAGTCACCAGACCAGAAGCCTCTACTGCAGAAAGCAAGAAAGGCGACTTAATACTTATCGCAATCGGTCCCAGTGGAGATATCTGGATCGATGGCGATCAGGTTGACCCTCGGTTTATTCGTTCACGCTTTGAGTTGCGCCTAGCCGATGCCCCAAATTCTGCTGTGATAATTCAAGCGGACGCTGACGCTGACAATGAGCAGGTAATGCTTATTCTAGGGGCAGCCAGAGAAGCGAATATTACTGACGTATCAATTTCAGCGGAGGCATAGACTATGATGATAATCAGATGGGCTGTTTCCATGCTAATGGCAGCCGGCATCACTTTAGGTTTGTTTTATTTCATGCAGGCATTGATCGCTACAGGTGCAGATCTTGATCAACGCGTTTCTGTAGTAAAAATTGTCGATGCAACAATGCCTGAAATTGAGCTGGAAGTTATCGAAGAAATCGATAAACCAGAACCGATTCAGGACGACACCGAAGTTGTGGAAGACATTCCAGATCGCCAGGTAAGTCTTTCCGATGGGCCGTCTCTCAATATCGAGCGTGCATCAATAGAAATAGATACCGGGCTACAGTTGAGTAACGCATCGATTTCTGCCACCGACGGTGAAATGCTACCACTTGTTGCGATCGCGCCTCAATATCCAACTCGCGCAGCACAGCGTGGAATTCAAGGATGGTGCCTAGTAAGTTTTACCGTTAATGGTCTAGGTAATGTTGAAGAAGACACTATCGTAGTCGTGGACGCAGAGCCGACTTCAATTTTCGATCGCTCCTCAATCCGAGCCGCTGGCAGATTTAAGTTTCAGCCTCGCGTCGTCGATGGACAAGGTGTGCCGGTCACTGATGTTCAGTATGTGTTCCGCTATGAACTCGAGGACTAATGATGAGACTACTTAATAAATTAAAACTGGGAATCCTCGTAGCTGTGCTCAGTATGGCTATGCTACCTCTGCAGTACGTAATGGCAGGAGAGGAACAACGGGCTCCACCAACAGCTAGACAATCAGGTACGCTTGGTCCCGCGGTTATGCGCGCTATTTCCAGTATTCAGGAAATGATGCAACCAGAAGACGAAGAAGACGAGCCCGACTACGCTAGTGCTAAAGTGGCTTTAGATGAATTGTATGAGCGTCGTTTTGAGCGCATGAACGATTTCGAGAAATCGACAACACTCAATTTCTACACTAACTATTATCTCAATATGGAAGATTACCCCGGTGCCATTGGCATTTTTCAACAAATGCTTCTAATTGAGACTCTGCGTGCTGATATTCGTTTACGAACTCACCGCTCTTTAGGGCAGCTTTTTGCTTCAGAGGAGGATTGGCAGGGCTCTATCGATAACTACGAGATGTGGCGTGAACAATCTGAGTCAGAAGATGAGATCGTTTTTCGTGGCCTTTCTTATGCGCATTATCAGTTAGAGAATTTCGAGCAGGCGCAACCATTCTGGATAAGTCGAATGGAGCTGGTGCTAAGCGAAGGGGAGACTCTGGAGCGAGATGACTATTCCTACCTCAACGGGCTGTACTTCACGCTTGAAGACTTCGAATCGGCGCTAGAGTTAACCAAGACTATGATAGTGCTGTTCGACGACAAGACCGACTGGCAGAATCTTAGTGCTATCTACGCAGGTCTTGAAGAAGACGACCGTGGTGTACAAGCATTGAACCTCTATTACCTGAAAGGGATGCTGGACGATAACTCTCGTTATATCAATCTCTCACAATCCTTGGCTGGAATAGACATTCCCCACTCTGGAGCCAAGATTCTCGCAGAAGGTATGGAGAAGGAGGTCGTTGAAACAGATGAGGAGAACTTAACTCGCCTAACGCAGATGCACTTGATGGCGAGTGAATACGAGAATGCGCTCGAACCAGCTATAGCCGCGGCAGAGGCTGATGAGACAGGTAATGCCTATGACACACTAGGTTATATCCAGTATGTTCTTCATGACTATGAGGCAGCTGCACAGGCGTTTGAAGAGGCGCTCGTGAAGGGAGAGCTGAGTGATCGCTCCGATACTCTGATGTTCTTATCAAGGGCGCGCCTAGAATTACGTGAATTCGACGCTGCACAAGAGGCGGCAACTGAAGCAGCCGATCAAGGCGATGAGCGTGCTAGCAAGTCAGCACGAGATTTCCTACGCGCAATAGATGGTAGGCGCACTTACATAAATACAATTGCAGGCCGGAAAGAAGATGCTATAGATTTTTATCAGCCATACCCTCCATTACAGTAGCAGCCAGTTCTTGTGGATAGCGTTAGCTGTATTTAAGAAAGAAGGAGCGAGCTTGAATTACTAAGTAAAAGCCCCCATTAAAGACCCAATCATGCAGTTAATGCTGCAGATTGGGTTTTTTTATGGGTCGAGATTTCGACTTAGCTAGCGAACATAACGAGGATAGATTCATGGCAGCACAGAAAGCGGAAACCAGAGGATTCGAGACAGAAGCCAAGCAGTTACTTCACTTGATGATCCACTCTCTCTACAGCAATAAGGAGATATTCCTGAGAGAGCTGATATCGAATGCCTCCGACGCAGCGGATAAATTACGCTTCGCGGCGCTTTCTCAGCCTGAGCTGCTGGAAAGTGGTGGAGAGCCGAAGGTGCAAATCGATTTCGATACACAGAAGAATATTCTCATCATCAGCGATAACGGTATCGGGATGACGAGAGATGAGGTAATCACAAACCTCGGAACGATTGCGAAATCGGGAACAGCACAATTCCTTGCGACTCTAACAGGTGATGAAAAGAAGGATTCCCAGCTAATTGGCAAGTTCGGTGTTGGTTTCTATTCGGCTTTTATCGTCGCAGACAAGGTTGAGGTGCGAACCCGTAAAGCAGGTACGGATGAAGACGAAGCCACGCTTTGGATATCCGAAGGTGAGGCAGACTATTCACTCGAGGCTACTGCTAAGGCAACCTCTGGTACAGAGATTACATTGCATCTGAAGACTGAGGAAAAGGAATATGCAGAGAGCTATCGCTTACGTAGTATCGTAAAGAAATACGCTGACCATATTTCTATTCCGGTTTTCATGCAGAAGGAAGACATGGGAAGCCCCGTTGCAGAGGAAGAAGGCGAAGATAAGAAAGACGAAGAGAAAGCAATAGAGTATGAGGCCGTCAATGAAGCGAAAGCACTTTGGACTCGTCCCCGTAAAGATGTAAAAGCGGACGAGTATAAAGAGTTTTACAAGTCTGTGAGTCATGACTTCGAAGACCCTCTTGAGTGGAGTCATAACAAGGTTGAAGGAAAGTTAGAGTACACAAGTTTGCTATATGTGCCCGCTCGAGCACCTTATGACTTGTGGAACAGAGATTCGGCGCGTGGACTAAAACTGTATGTCCAGCGTGTCTTCATCATGGACGACGCTGAGCAATTCTTGCCCCTTTATCTACGCTTCATGAAGGGCATCGTAGACTCAAATGACATTTCCCTTAACGTCTCTCGTGAAATATTGCAGGAAGACCCTGTAGTAGATTCTATGCGCAGTGCATTGACCAAGCGTGCCTTAGACATGCTAGAGAAAATGCGCAAGAAGGATAAAGGCAAGTACCTTGGTTTCTGGAACGAGTTCGGCCAGGCACTAAAAGAAGGCCCCGCTGAAGACTTTGCGAACAAAGAGAAGGTTGCGAAACTCTTACAGTTTACAACTTCGCATTCGGAAGCAGACGCACAAGATCAATGCCTAGATGAATACGTTTCGCGAATGAAGGAAGATCAGGAAAAGATTTACTATCTCGTTGCAGATTCGGCTAAAGCTGGTCGCAACAGCCCTCATCTGGAAATATTTAAGAAAAAGGGCATTGAAGTCATACTGATGCATGATCGAATCGACGAATGGTTAATGAGTCACCTGCAGGATTTCGACGGTCGTCAATTCCAAGACATTAGTCGCGGCGAACTAGATCTTGGCAAGCTTGAAGACGAAGAAGACAAGCAAGTGCAGGAAAAGACCGAGAAAGAATTCGTCAAGTTGGTTGAACGAATCAAGGAAAATCTAGGCGATAAAGTCAAAGAGGTTAGGGTAACGCATCGCTTAACCGATTCACCCGCATGTCTGGCAGTAGATGATAATGACATGGGCATGCAGATGAAAAAAATCATGGAAGCCTCGGGCCAAGCCGTGCCAGAAACGAAGCCAATTTTTGAGATTAACCCTGCTCATCCGTTGTTGGTTAAACTAGATAAGGAAGCTGACGAAGACCGGTTCGGTGACATCGTCTCAATCCTGTTTGGTCAGGCTGGTCTTGCAGATGGCGTACAGCTAGAAGATCCCGCTGATTTTTCCAAGCGACTCAATAAGTTGTTACTAGAGTTGGTTGACTAGCGACGCAAGCGATATCCTCACAGCAGTATCGCTGCTGTGAGGATTAGCTACATCTTTTCGAGTGTTTCAATGCCCAGCAAGTCAAGACCTTGCTTAAGCGTGTCAGCCGTAAGCGCCGACAATGCGAGGCGTGAATCACGCAGTTGTGCATCCGCTTTTAGAATAGGGCATGACTCATAGAAGCGCATGAACAACCCAGCTAGCTCAAAGAGGTAGTTGCACAATAAATTGGGGTAGCAATCTCTCGCCACCATGTCCACGATCTCGGGCAGCTGCATAATCTTCAGCAATAAATTCCTCTCCGCAGACTCTGATACAGAAGTAACCCGCACACCCTCCAGCCCTGTATCTTGCTTTCTTAAAATGCTGCGAATACGCGCATAGGCATACATAAGATACGGAGCAGTATTGCCTTCGAATGACAGCATGGTGGACCAATCAAAAACGTAGTCGCTAGTTCTGTTCTTAGAAAGGTCAGCATACTTAACAGCAGCAATGCCTACCTTCTGAGCGATCTCAAGATATGTTGCTTCGTCTAGCCCCGGGTTTTTCTGTGAAACTAACTCGTGAGCACGTCGTACCGCTTCATCCAGCAAATCTACAAGCTTGATCGTATCGCCCGAACGGGTTTTAAAGGGGCGGCCATCGCTTCCCATCATCGTGCCGTAAGCGATATGTTCCAGCGAAATATTTTTCGAGGCAAACCCCGCTTTACGTGCAACGGCAAACACCTGTTGAAAGTGTAGCGACTGCCTTGCATCGACGACATACAGTGAGCGCTCTACTTTTAAATCGAAGGAGCGAAATTGAACAGCGGCGAGATCGGTCGTGGCATAAAGATAGCCGCCGTCTGTTTTCTGAATGATAACCGGTAGTGGGTCACCGTCTTTTCCGGTGAACTCTGGCAAGAACACACAACGAGCGCCATTGGAAATTGAGAGCAGGGTAGCCTCCTCCAATTTTTTAACAACACCTTCGAGATACTTGTTATAGAAACTCTCCGCCTTGAGGTCTTTGCGGCTTAGCGTTACATTGAGCTTGTCATACAGTGCTTGGCAGTGTTTCAAGGATTCATCGATGAACTGCTGCCAAGCTACTAAGTGATCTGCGTCGCCACCTTGAAGTTTTACTACACTGCTGCGCGCCGTATCTGCGAAGTCTGGGTCCGCATCGAATCGTTCTTTCGCTGCACGGTAAAAAGATTCTAGGTCTGCAAGTTCGGTAGGTAGGTCGCCCTGTGAAGCGCGTAGTTCACGCATATAGGAAATCAACATTCCAAACTGAGTTCCCCAATCGCCCACGTGATTCTGTCGAATTATTTCGTGACCTTGACGCTCAAGTACCCGCACAAGGCAATCACCGATGATCGTGCCGCGCAGATGTCCAACGTGCATTTCCTTGGCAAGATTGGGCGAAGAGTAATCGACCACGATCTTGTCGACTTTGTCTGTCGGCGGTATCAGCTTTTGCGTGTCGCTTTGAATCTCAGATGCGCGCTGCATCAAAGCAATATCACAAAGATGAATATTGATAAAGCCAGGGCCGGCCACTTCTAACTTCGCAATAAGGGGGTTCTCACAAGCAGTTATTTTCTCAACTACATCGCTGGCAAGTTGCCTAGGGTTGGTCCCAACTTTCTTCGCAATCGACATGACTCCATTGCTTTGGTAGTCACCGAATTCTGGCTTAGATGCGGTTATGACATTTGGATCGCAATCAGCGAGGCCGCAGACCTCGCTTAGAGCTTCACCAACGAGCTGATTTAGTGTGTGTTTTAAGGTATTCATTAATTTAGGCAAGTGCAAAAAGGAAAGGATTGTACACCATTATTCGAAGCGCAGATTGGTGTAAAATAGCGAATTCTTAAATTTAGCGAACTCTTAGTAAGTTTAACCCCAGCTATTAACCCTTAGACCTAATCTTTAGGCCTAAGTCAGAGGAAGCCTGTGAAAAGCAATACAAGTGTCAGTGACAGCGTCCAGCTGGTTCGCGTCGAAAAGTCCCACATCGGGCAGCGCGTGGATAACTTCCTTATCAGGCACCTCAAGGGAGTTCCTAGGACGCGCGTATACCGCCTGATCCGTCGGGGTGAGGTTCGAGTTAATAAGAAACGCTGTAAGCCTGACCGGAAGTTGGAGTTGGGAGATGAAGTCCGCATTCCACCCTATACATCTAGCTACAGTGAACAGACCTCAAAGCCGAGTCCCGCGCTGCAGGAGTTTCTGTTAAATAGCATCCTTCTCGAGAATGATGAGTTGCTGGTTATCAATAAACCGGCCGGCATGGCTGTGCATGGCGGTACTAGCGTGGCTATGGGGCTCATTGAAGCGCTACGTCAATGTAAGCCGGAATGGGCGGAGTTGGAGCTAGCTCATAGGATCGATAGGGGCACTACAGGCTGTCTAGTTGTTACTAAGAATTCTATATTTTTAAAATACTTACAGACTCTCTTTAAAGTAAAAGCTGTTAAAAAACACTATCTTGCTTTGGTTCACGGCAAATGGCCTGAGTCTCTCAATATGGTTGATGCTCCCTTGCAAAAAGACCCCGTTGGGGAGAATGAACGCATCGTTCGAGTGCTAGAAAGCGGCAAGCCTTCTCTGACTCGCTTTGTGGTAAAGCAGCATTTTGAGGGGGCAAGTTTGATTGAGGCGATGCCTCAGACGGGGCGCACCCATCAAATTCGTGTACATTGCCAGCATTCTGGGCATGGGATAGTAGGGGATGAGAAGTACACCTTTAAGGCGAAGAATAGCGCTCTAGCAAAGGTAAAAAATCTCTGCCTACATGCCTGGAAAATCGAATTTGAGATGCTCGACGGGGCCAAGCCTATCCGCGTGGAAGCACCTATCCCAAATCATCTCGACTCGTTAATACAAAAATTAGGTAAATAGCTTTAAATACAGGTGCTTACATAATTATCACTACTACTAAAATTTCGATAAATCTTTGACAGATGACGGCCATACGCCTATTATGCGCGCCTGATG
>TARA_B110000305_G_scaffold101987_1_pt1 | contig 10240 bp, 6 predicted proteins | sample TARA_B110000305 | Tara Oceans TARA_B110000305 (sample SAMEA4397930) | marine metagenome | biome: Polar Biome; feature: [SRF] surface water layer (ENVO:00010504); material: water (ENVO:00002006), including particulate matter (ENVO:01000060) such as... | depth 5 m | reverse complement strand
AACGAACTCCAGTATTCAAGATCCAAGTGTCAGTCAGGAAGTGTTTTAGACTTGCGTAAACCCCGTAAGCCTGCCATGTTGAGCCGTCTGGGTATCGTGGATTGATGACTGTCGAAATTCCATCATCATTTGCTCTGAATGCATTTGAACTTACTTTGTTATAAATCGCTTCAACACCATAAAACAAGGTCGTTCTTTTACTAAACACCTTATTTAAATCGATATTCATTGAAAGTGCATCAACCTCTTCAAACTGTCGACGGATGCTTGTACTTCCAAACTTTCTATCGTTTCTACTTTCCTTAAATCTTTGATATGCTAGAATAGTTCTGAATTCATCAAACAACTTGGTTTTCTTGTCGGTAGTAAATGCCAATCGATTCATGATCCATTCTTGCGGACCGTAATACCATTCTTCGTAATCCAAGTTTCCATCGTTGTCTATATCTAATGTAAGGCGGTCATAACGAGGAACATACTTCAAGTTAGTTGAGAAGTTAAATCCGTAATCAATACGGAAATGTTCTTTGACTTGAAATGAAAATTTCTGGATGGCGTTTAATTGATCATAACCTGTATGAACTTGCTTTCTTGGATTTGGATTAACAACTGTTGCGCCATTCTCTTGATAAGTAGGCCGTAAGAAATGATCATTGCCATGCTTGCCAACAGTTAAATCGCCGAATAACGAATAAGACAAGGATGTTGTTGAAGCAAACCTCTGCGTGCCATAACTGAAATCAGCATGACTTGAAGATTCGCGGCTTGCGCTTGAATACCGACTGAAAATATTTGTTTTTACGTACCGTCTTGTTGAATCTGGGGAGAACTTCGATTCTTTGGTAGTAAAGTCCATTACACCGCCGATGGCATCACTACCATACATTACAGAACCGGGACCAAAAGATATTTCGACATCTTCCAACGAACTCGGGTCGACGGATAGAACATTCTGTAAATTACCTGACCTAAAAATGGCGTTGTTCATTCGAACTCCATCGACAACAATCATTACTCGATTTGTTCCGAACCCTCTCAATTGAGGCGAACCTCCAGCCAATTGACTTTTCTGAATAAAGACATATCCACTCGATTCTAATAAATCAGCTGTTGTTTGTGGACTGTACAAGTCCAAATCTTTTATTTTTATTTGAGTGATTCTTCCTGGAACTTCAGCCTTTTCTTGTTTCCATCGATTTGCGGTAACATCAATTCCATCAAAATCCAACTTCAAATCAGAAAGTTCAACAGCAACAACTTTTTTTAACTCCGCCACAGAAAAGTAACCAGTAGAATAACTTGAATAGGAAATGAAGATGGAATCACATGAATAGAAGTGCTCAAGGTTGAATCGACCATCCAAATTCGCTATTTTTTGAATGGACAAATCGCTACATTCAATTTTTGCGCTTGGAATGTGCTTTCGAGTGAATTGATCTATCACAGTAATCTCTTGTGCAAAGACAAATTGAACCGTGAAAGCGAAGCTTATTAATAACAGATATACCCTTAGATTACTCACTATTGCGAAAGTACGATTTGTACATCAGGCAACAATGAATGTGCCAAGAATTAATAAATTAACTTTGTTATAATTATGGAAGTTGAATTCAAACACACAAAAACATACCGTTACGAAATTATCAACCCCTCACCGTCCCCTAAAATGGTGATTTACGTATTGCATGGGTATGGTCAGTTGGCCAAATTTTTCATTCGAAAATTTCAATATTTATCGAAGGATATAATGATTGTTGCCCCCGAAGGAATGCATCGATTTTATTTAAGGGCATCTAGCGGACGAGTTGGCGCTTCTTGGATGACAAAAGAAGCACGACAATCTGATATTACTGACAACATTAATTGGCTCAATGAATTAGACAAACAAATTTCTGAGCAGTATTCAATTTCAAAAAGAATATTGATAGGATTTTCGCAAGGTGGCGCAACTGCAGCAAGATGGGAAACTTTAGGAACTGTTTCATTTGACGAAATGGTTTTGTGGGCTTGTGTTTTCCCACCTGATCTGGAATTGAACGCTGAGGCTAGTCAAGTTAAGAGGCCTTATTTCGTAATTGGTAGGGAAGATGAGTTTTATACTCCAGAACAGCAAGATGCATTGATCGCATACTATGAGAGGAGGGGGTATAATTGCATTCGATACCACGGAAAACATGATATTGAGAATAAAACTTTAAATGAAATTGTTCGTCAAATAAATTAAAGTAAATATTGTCGACGTACTTTTGGCACAATTTTAGATATTTGCAAAGGAAAATAAAATAATATGAAATTAGTACTTACACTTTTTACCTTTTTAACGTTCGTCTCTTTTGGACAGGATACTAAATCTCAAGGTATTTTAGATGATCTATCTAAAAAAATTAAAGCCCATACTTCTTTTTACACGGAGTTCAGTGCTAATATCAAAAACACTTCGACTGGTACAGATGAAAATGAGACTGGAAAAGGATGGGTTAAAGGAGACAAATATTACGCTTCTTTTGGTGACAACACAATTATCAGTAATGGTAAGAAGACTTGGACGGTTGTCAAGGAAGAGAAAACAGTTTACGAAGCGGATGCAGATGAAGAGGGTGATGACATGATGAATCCTAAGAAGTTAATGACAATCTGGGAAAGCGGCTTCAAAAACAAATACGGAAAAGAAAAGCAATTGAATGGTGAAGCTGTTCATGAGATTTATCTTTACCCTAAAAGCCCTGGAAGTGTTGATTATCATACGGTAGTCCTTTACATTTCGAAGACTAAAAACGAATTAAAGAAAGTTCTTTTAAAAATGAAAGATGGAACGAGAATGACGTATCGCTTAACAAATTATACAGCGAATCCTGAAATCAAGGATTCTAAATTCATTTACGAAGCAAAAAAATATCCTGGATACACGGTTGTTAGAGACAATTGAGATCAAATAGGTGTCAAAATTAAAAGCCCGCTGATTTAAGAATCAGCGGGCTTTTTACCGTTTAATAAATCAGGTATTTATTGCAATAAAATTAGGTGTATATTCTTCGTCAATCATAAATTATAAGCCTTAAATTGTAATGCGAACAAATAGTACTAACTAAAATACCACAGGATATGAATGACCCTAAAAAGTCGAAGGATAATGAATTATTCGATTGCTCAAACACGAATGAAAACGCACATGTAACTTAGTTGTATGGCAACAGAAAGACTGTTGTAGTAGCATTTTTAATAGACAAATGTGGGAATGCTTCTATTCGGCTCTCAACATTTATGGATGTATATGAACTGATTGAATTAAAACTAGTTTACCCACTTCCTTTAAAAAGGTTGAAGGCTAATAGGCCAAAACTGAAGCTATAGCCTCATCCAATCTATGCTTGGGTAAAAATTGCTTTTCTAGGTCTTCAGCAAAAGGAACTGGAGTATCCAAAGAAGCAACTCGTTTTACCGGAGCGTCTAGATATTGGAAACAGTTCTCAGAAATCAACGCAACTATCTCACCACCGATACCACCGGTCATACAATCCTCGTGCAGAACGACAACTTTGCCAGTCTTCTTCACAGAATCGTATATCGTCTCCGTATCTAGAGGTAGTAGCGTTCTGAGATCAACTATCTCAATGCTTTGATCGGAATGCTTTTCACCGTACTCTTTCGCCCAGTGAACGCCCAATCCATAAGTTATGATTGTGAGGTCTGACCCTTCATTTACGACTTTCGCTTTTCCAATTTCAACTGTGTAATATTCAGTTGGAATTTCTTCGCGAATACTTCTGTATAGGAACTTGTGTTCGAACACCATTACCGGGTTTGGATCTTCAATCGCTGCGGCCAATAAACCTTTGGCTTCATAAGGGTTTGATGGAAATACTATTTTCAACCCTGGCGTATGGAAGAACCATGCTTCATTGCTTTGCGAATGAAAAGGTCCAGCAGCTGATCCCGCACCCGTAGGCATTCGAATAACAACATCTGCGTTTTGTCCCCATCTCCAGTGCATTTTGGCAAGGTTATTTACAATTTGATTGAATCCACAAGTTGCAAAATCGGCGAATTGCATTTCAACAACAGCTTTCATTCCTGCGATGGACAATCCAAGTCCTGCTCCTACAATTGCAGATTCACAGATAGGAGTATTACGCACTCTATCCTTTCCGAATTGTTCAACAAAACCTTCAGTCACTTTGAATACACCTCCGTATTCTGCAACATCTTGTCCCATTATTATAAGATCATCGTATTTTTCCATCGACTGGCGTAAACCGTCTTGAATAGCATCAACCAATCTTTTTTCGCTTGTTTCACCAGAACCTTCTTTAACGACTTGTTTGTAATCCGTAAAAAGGTCAGTCACCTCGTTTTCCATTGAAGGAATGATTGCTGGCTCCGCATATGCGATATCCAAACCATCTTGAATTTCTTTTTTAATCTCTTTGGTATATTCCTCCTGATTTTCGTCAGTCAAAACTCCTTCCTCTTTCAAAAAGATCGTGAATGCATCTAACGGATCATAATGCGCCCAATCTTCTTGCAAACCTTCAGGATAATATTTCGTTCCAGACGCTTCTTCATGACCTCTCATTCTGAACGTCATCAATTCTAGTAAAATTGGTTTTGGGTCATTTCGCATTGACTCCGATATCTTACGAACCGCAGTGATAACCTCAAGAATGTTATTTCCATTGACTTGAATCGCTTCCATTCCATATCCAATGCCTTTGTCAATGAATTGCTCGCATCTGAATTGCTCAGACGATGGCGTTGAAAGACCCCAACGGTTATTCTCAATCGCAAAAATTACAGGTAAATCCCAAACAGAAGCAACGTTTAAAGCTTCATGAAAATCTCCTTCACTCGCTCCACCGTCTCCAGTAAAAACCAGTGTAGCCTTTTTCTCATCTCTAATTTTCGACGCAAGCCCTACTCCACCGGCCAAAGCCAATTGAGGCCCTAAATGCGAAATCATTCCAACAATATTGTATTCCTGAGTACCAAAATGAAAAGATCGATCTCTACCTTTTGTAAATCCTGACATCTTGCCTTGAAATTGTGCAAAAAGCCGGCTTAATGGAATGTCTCTCGTTGTAAAAACGCCAAGGTTTCTATGCATCGGAAAGATGTACTCCTCATTTTTCATTGCGTAAGTAGTACCTACAGAAATAGCCTCTTGCCCCCAACCAGAAAACCATTTTGTAATTTTCCCTTGACGAAGAAGAATCAACATTTTTTCTTCAATCAATCGTGGCTTTAGGATTTTCTTGTAAATCCCAAGAAGTTCCGCGTCATCAAAACCTGTGCGGTTATACTCTATTGTTCTTTTATCAAGGACAGCCATAGTTCAACGTTGTTTAAAACAAATCTAACAAATAGATCATTTCACTGTTAAATTAATCGGCATTAATTATTATCAATAAATCCCTATAAATTGATTTTTTATACATTTGAATATGAGAAATTTATTAACTACCGTAATTATCTTCCTATTAATCTCTAACAGTTATGCTCAAATAGTATTTGAGGTTGATAGAGAATACAACGCAGATGTAAATGTTTTTGTCGTGGACAGGGAATACAATGCCGATTTAAAGGTTTTCAAGGAAGATCGGGAATATAACGCTGGCGATAATGACGGGAAATGGTTCTTTGTAGATCGCGAGTACAATGGAGAAATCAATGTGTTTTTCGTTGATAGAGAATACAACGCTGACATTAAAATATTCTATGTTGATAGAGAATACAATGCGGGATGGAATGAATCAGGCAAAAAGCACTTAATGGTTAAATAGCTCATTAGTACTAAACAAAGTATTAGAAATTAAAAAGCCCGAGCAGTTAATGTTCGGGCTTTTTTCAATATGAAATGGATAGGAATTAAACTACTCCTTGATCGATCATTGAATCGGCTACCTTAACGAAACCTGCAATATTTGCACCTCTCACGTAGTCAATTGTACCATCGTCGTTTTTACCATACTTAACACAAGCTTCGTGGATTGAAACCATGATCGTATGTAATTTTTCATCAACTTCTTCTCTTGTCCAATTGTATCTCATTGAATTTTGAGACATTTCAAGTCCAGATGTTGCAACACCTCCAGCGTTAGACGCTTTTCCTGGCGAGAACAAAACTCCTGCTGCTTGGAATGCTTCGATTGCTTCTGGAGTTGTTGGCATGTTCGCTCCTTCAGCAACAGCTATAACACCGTTTGCAACAAGCTGAGCAGCCTCTTCTCCATTCAATTCATTTTGAGTTGCACATGGTAAAGCTACATCTGCTCTAACACTCCATGGACGAGAACCTGCTGTGAATGTCGCTGAAGGATATTTATCTGCGTATTCAGAAACACGACCTCTTCTAACATTCTTCAATTCTATGATGAATGCTAATTTCTCAACATCAATTCCATCTGTATCGTGAATGAATCCAGAAGAATCAGAAAGCGTTACCACTTTCCCTCCTAATTCAGTTACTTTCTCACAAGCGTACTGAGCAACGTTTCCAGAACCAGAAATCACTACTGTTTTCCCTTGGAACGAATCACCTTTCGTCGCTAACATTTCTTTTGCAAAATAAACAGTTCCATAACCAGTTGCTTCAGTTCGGATCAAAGATCCCCCCCAGTTCAGTCCTTTACCAGTTAAAACACCTGTAAATTCATTTCTGATTCTTTTGTACTGTCCAAACATATACCCTATCTCTCTTCCACCAACACCAATATCTCCAGCAGGAACATCCGTGTTAGGACCGATGTGTCTGGAAAGTTCAGTCATGAAAGATTGACAAAATTTCATTACTTCATTGTCTGATTTCCCTTTTGGGTCAAAATCAGCACCACCTTTACCTCCTCCCATTGGAAGTGTTGTCAAAGAATTTTTGAAGACTTGTTCGAATCCTAAAAATTTAAGGATCGACAAATTCACAGAAGGGTGGAATCTTAATCCACCTTTATAAGGTCCAATAGCTGAGTTAAACTCAATTCTAAAACCTCTGTTTACTTGAACTTCACCTTTATCATCCAACCAAGGTACTCTAAACATGATTGTACGTTCTGGCTCAACCATTCTCTCAAGAATTTTTGCATTCTTGTACTTAGGCGTTTCTTCGATCACCGGTATAACAGCTTCTGCTACTTCAAGTACAGCCTGTAAAAATTCCGTTTCGTGACCATTAGAAGCTTTCACTTTGTCCATGAAAGCATCAATTTGTGATTGATATTTATTTGACATTTATAATTGGTTTATTTCAGGTGTAAATGTAAATAATTTTTAAGTTTCGAGCACATATTGTTAAATATATGTTTGGACTGCTAAATCTATTTTATGTTGGATTTGAACGACTAAAACATTGGTTTACATGTGTGAATAATTCTATAATCGTTAGATTTGAATTATTAACTGCAGTAAGCAGTTAAATATTTTACCTTTAGGAGCAACTTATTTAAAGGCACCTCGTCTAGTGGTTAGAAATAATTTTATGATGACATATACTACAAAGGCATTAGCAACACTGTCTACTATCTTAGTCACTTTCACATCTATTAATGCACAAACTACGGTTTGTTTAGGTAGTGATGCTACCGTATGTATCGGAAGTCCCGTTTTGATTCAGGATTGTAACCCTGGAGTAACTACTGGAACTGTGGTAGCTAACCCATCAAACGTTTTCTTATCAGATGACTCCTGGAGTGCTGCAGTTCCAATTGGATTTAACTTTAATTTTTACGGAAATACATTTACAAATTGTGTGATTGGATCAAACGGACTTGTTTCATTCAATCTTGCAAATGCAAATGGATATTGTCCATGGGCTCTTGGTGGTGCTGGAACAATGCCAAACCCTGGATTTGCATCAGCTTTAAACTCAATGATGCCCGCATACCATGATATTAACCCGGCCGCATCTCCAAACGGGTCAATTTATTATGAGACTATAGGTACGGCTCCTAATCGGCGGTTTGTAGTTGTCTACAAAAATCTACAAAATTTCGGTCCTGCTGGATTCTGTGCCGATATGGCTTTGATAATGAATGAAACTTCAAATACATTTGAGTTTCATTTAGGATACAAGTCTATGTCTCCTACTTGGAACGGAGGTCTGGCTATTCAAGGTTCTCAAAACGCAAGCGGAACCCTGGCACATATTACTCCAGGAAGAAACAACACTCAGTGGACAGCAACTCAAGATTCTAGAGAGTGGACACCAACATCACCGGGAAACACAAATAATTATACAATTGGACAAATTCCATATGAAATAATAGTAAATACAGCAGTTGTGAACAACTTGGTTTGGGCAAATACTTTAAACGCAACAACATGGCCTTACAACGGTGGCGATTTAAATATTCTCCAAGCACTTCCTGGTGTCACGGGATATTTTTTATCAAATTCTTTGCCAGCAGCTTGTTCAAATAATCCAATAATATCCTCGTCAGACACTACGCTTATCACTGGAATTTCTTCCAGTGTATCAGCATCTATGACAGATGATATTTGTTCATCAGGAATTGGCACGGTAACAGCAACGCCAACTACTGGCATTCCTGTTTATTCATACAACTGGCCCGGACTAGGGAACCAAACAACGCAATCTGTTAATGGAGTTTTTGCGGGAACTTACATTGTCCAAATGATAGATGGAAATGGATGTGGATCTTCTGCAAATGTAACAGTGGGAGATACTCCGGCTGCTTTTCAAGGTTCTTTTACAGTTGTCTCTTGTCCTGGAGGTAATGATGGTACGGCATTCGCTGAGATGGTTCCAATGCTTGGTAACATTACTTACCTATGGGATGATCCATTAATGCAAACTACACAAACTGCTGTCGGTCTCACAGCAGGACAGTACAATTGTACTATTACTTCAGACATTGGATGTCTTGGAGTGGTAACTATTGACGTTCTTGAAATCCCAGGGTTGATTGCAAATATTGCAAACCAAACGGATGTTACTTGCAACAGTGGAAGTGACGGAATGATTGAATTAAATGTTATTCAAGGAACTCCTCCTTATTCTTATTCTTGGGACAATTCAGTATCGACAACAAATATTGCGTCAAACTTAATGGTTGGCGCACACTCAATAGACATAACCGATTCTAACGGATGTATGATTAATATTCAAGGTGTTCTTGGAGAGCCTGCACCATTGAGCATTACGTTTGTAACTGCTAATACTCAAATTTGTCCAGAAGATGATATTCTTTTGGAAGTAACTGGAACCGGTGGTTCATCTCTTCACACATTTACATGGTCTGAAAATGGAACCGTAATTGGAACTGGAGACCAAATCACAGTTGACCCTTCATTAACGAACACTACATACTGTGTTGTAATGTCTGAGGCATGTGGTTCACCAACAGATGAAGAATGTACTTTAATTTATTTCCCTATTCCGATTGTACCTAGTGCAATTCCTGATGAAGTTGAAAAATGTGTACCGGGATATTATGAGTTCACAAATACTTCAACAAACGGTGGAGAGATTGCGACCACATATTGGGACTTTGGTTCACTTGAGCTATCAATGTTAGAAGCAGGAAATGATTCTATATCAATGTGGTTTGACGAGGTTGGAACATATACCTTAAACATGACAATAACTTCTGTTTATGGATGTGTTTATGAAGACTCTGTTTCTGCAATCATTGAAGTGAAGGCAACGCCAACAGCAGACTTCTTCTTCTCAACAAATCCGGCAACGATTTTTGAAACATCAGTGTTCATGCAAGACAAATCATCATTTGATGTTGTAGCATGGGATTGGTTCAGTCCTGGTTCATTACCAATGACTAGTTCATCTCAGAGTCCATCATTCCAATTCCCTGAAGGAGTTGTAGGTGAATACCCCGTGACGCTGGCTGTAGTAACAGAAAGAGGATGTATAGATACAGTTACATATATCTTCAATGTTATTCCAGATGTATTGTTCTTCGCTCCGAACACATTTACACCAGACGGAGATGAATTCAACCAAAATTGGAAACCTCAAATTTCTGGAATTGATATTTACGATTACGACATGTTCATCTTCAACAGATGGGGAGAATTAATTTGGGAAAGTCATGATCCTTCAGTTGGATGGGACGGAACTTACCAAGGCAAGCCTGTTCAAAATGGAACGTATGCTTGGAGAGCTAGAGTAACAAATCTTTATGACGATGGTAAAGAAGAATTCTCTGGATCAATTAATCTTATTCGATAAAAGACTCGCCATAATAAGCTTTAAAGAGGCCTTGGTTAAATCCAG
>TARA_B110000305_G_scaffold235409_1_pt1 | contig 10241 bp, 6 predicted proteins | sample TARA_B110000305 | Tara Oceans TARA_B110000305 (sample SAMEA4397930) | marine metagenome | biome: Polar Biome; feature: [SRF] surface water layer (ENVO:00010504); material: water (ENVO:00002006), including particulate matter (ENVO:01000060) such as... | depth 5 m | reverse complement strand
TGTTCACCTAAAGTTCTTAATCGGTATATATAGTAACCCAAACCACTTATAATCATAATAAAAAATATAGTAAGAATTATTATATCCCTTATAAAATCAGATTTTAGTTGCTCATTTATATCTTCTAAATCGGATTGATCAGTTTTAATATTTGATATCCTTTTTTGTAAATTTTCGTTTTCTTTAATTAGTTTTTTTATTTTTGAATCTTTATTAATCAAATCTGACTTATTTTTAGCTAAATCTCTTATATGCCCTAAAATTTTTGTTTCAAATTTTATTAACTTAGACAAATCAAAAGATTTTTCATCTAAATATTCGATATAAGTTTTAAATTTATTTTTTTGATTAGTGATTTTTTTATCTTGATTATATTCAATATAAATTTCATCATTTTCAAAATTATTTAACTTTTTATTTATAGTAATAGAATAACCACTATATTTTTCCTCGAGACTTTTACTTTCATCTTTCAAGTTTTTTATAAATTCATTAGTATTATTTAAAGAAGTGATTTCAAAAACTATTTCTCTTTTTATTAAGTCAGCAATTTTCTTTTTATGGATTTCATAATCTTTTTGTAAATCTTCTAATTTAGGTAAATCTTTTAGGTTAAATACATTTAATAAATTTTTAATGTCATCTTTTTTTTGTGCACTTTTTTTATCAGAATTAATGACATCTTTTTTTTCTTTAATAAGATCATTAAGTTCAGCTATTTTAGCTTTATGTTTATTTTGAAGATTTTGTGAATTATTAATTAAAACACTAATAATAGGATCAATAATATTGGTATTACTTTCATCTCGGCCCTTTAATAATAATTTTGTAAATAAATCATTTAAAGCATTATTATTGGCAATTGTTATTTCTAAAACACTTTCTTCATCAATACTACAATGAGTATTGTTAAAAGTATTACCATCAGCAGTAAAACATCTTTTAATATCTCCATATGTTTTATGTAGGTCATCAAATGAATTAATTAATGGAGATATTTCACTATATTTTTCTTTTAATTTATTTATTTTATCATTAGCAATTTTGATTATTTCCTCCGGATTTGAGGTTTTTATTGTATCTAAATAAATTTCATCATAACTTTCCCTATATTTCTCAACTAATTTATTAACTGAGAAATCTCCAGTTAGTTCCATATGATTAGTTGTTTTATAGAGTGTATATATTTTTTGTACGTATTCTTGTATCTGCTTTAATGAATTATCCTGAATACTAATTTTCCACTTTTCAGCGATAACAATTGGTTCAGAACACTGTGAATTTTTTACTATAGCTCTATCCTCTTTTTTTTGGTTTGTTAAAAAATCCCAGTAATCATTTTTTGTATTTCCATATGCTTTAATTTTTTTTATTAATTTCTTATCATCGGGTTCTCCTAAGAGTTCATATATATTTGGATCTAGTTCTATAGTTTTTTCATTTTTACCTGTTCTAACCATTTCCGAATAAAAATAATTATTTTTTTTTTCTTTAGAGGGCTCTTTACAAATATATACTAAATTTCCTTTTTCAGATTTTAAGATTTCATAAATTTTATTGTAAAAATCATCTGTAAGATCTGCATTAATATTACCTGTATTAAAATATATTATCGTTAGAAAAATTATAAATAATTTATTCAACTTCTTTTTGATGTAATGATGATTTCTTTAGTTGAGGCTTTATGCATGATTTCTCTTAATGCCACAATAAAACACGGCTCCATTAAGGAACTTTCTCCTCTTAATTCTTTATCAAATGGATCTAGTCCTTGTTTTTTTTCTTCTTGAAGTTTTTCTTGAGATTCAACAAGCTCCATATTAATTTTACTTAGGATAGTATTTTCTACTTTTCTATTTACATCAAATATAATTTCCGCATTATTTTTTAATAACTTTGAAAATTCTTTAATGTTATTAAGGTTAACAGCTCTCCATTCATCATCAATACTAAGGTTATTAATACTTTCATTATATTTTATAAGTTTTCCTCCTACCTCAATATCCTCCCCTATTAATAAGTCATAACTTCTTTCTGATGTATTAAGATTTGAAATTCCTTTTTCATCGACTAAAAGACCATAAGAAGCTTCATGTTTTGGTTCTTCTGAAAAGATGAAGTTTATTTGTTCAGCTTTAATAGCTCCAGCTGAACTTTCTGCAAATAGTTTTTTTATTCCCTCTTGATCGCCACTATCTCCAAAGATTGCTTTAAAAATCAAACTAGCTTTACCCCCTAAACAAATGCTAATTGATTTTGACTCTTTGGGGTTAAATTTTTGATTACTTGTTAAGTGTTGTATTACCTGTCCTATATAAAATAAAATTCCACATAGTGCTACTTCAGCTATAACTTTTAAATTTTTCCCTGCATCTTGACCATCAATAATATGAAATCGTGTTGACATGCCTTTAGCAAAATATTCTGAATTTACTAATACTTCCACTGCATTGCGAATTTCATCTTCTCCTAAATCTTTTTGAATACTTTGAAGTATTGGGAATGAATCTTCCATTAATGAACTTTCAATTGCAATATCTTTTATAAGTTCAATATTCTTAGCTAGATAGTCGATAAGAATGTGTCTTCCTGCAATTTGTACTGAACTTCTCCAAAGTAATTTTCTTGATTGCCAAATCGATACGTCAGAAGTCTGTCCTCCTAAGTCAATAGTTACAACTGACTCCGTAAATGCTGCATCTCTGTTTGTGGCAAAATAAAGTGCGCTTGTTAAACTTTCACTCTTATAGTTAATATTAAATTCTTTTGGATTTTCAGAAAGAGGATCTAATACTTTATTGATTGAACCTACAAATAATTTTTTAAATGACCTTAATTGATCAGGGCTAAAAGCTTCCGGATATGAAAAATTCCAACTAATATTTTCAGGCTCTAAACCTGAGGCAACAGCCTCTGCCAATGCCTGAGTTCCAACTTGACCTAAATACGTTTCGATTCTTTTTCTATCTTCGGGGCTTTTAGACCATTTAAGATTAAACTGTAAATCTCCAGATACCGGATCTTTTATATCAGTCAGAGAATCGATTAGATCTCCTACAAAATAGATTGCTGAGTTCCATAGATGCAAATTATTATTAATATCAGATTTTTTTTGGTTAAATTTTCTATCTTTTGCAATAGTTAGGAAAGGTACTTTAATATCTTTGATTGGAATAAATTCTCTTAAAATATAGGGGGTTCTTTCATTAGATTTATCGATCAAAAAAGGACTATGAAGTCGATTTTTAAATTCTATTTCTTTTGGTTTTTGCTCACTTGTTCTCATATAGCAGCAAGTATTTGTAGTTCCAAAATCAATACCTATTTTTCCAGTTGAGGTATTGCTTATCGTCTCTTCATAACTTGGAAAAAGTAAAATACCAACAGGAGATCTTTCAGAAGAAGGTATAAAGGATCTTACTTCAGAATTAGGAGCGCAATCGCAAACCAAGGCTTCAGGAGGCTTATCCATCAAGTGTAATTCGTTGACAATAGAGGTTTCTACTATTCCAACTCTTTTAGTTAATCTTGACTGCCCATCAACTAAATTTTTCAAATGTTTTTCTTTTTCTTTAAATGATGGAATTTCCTGCAGGCTATCTCTAAGACTTTCTATGGAAAATAATAATCTAGGAGCAACCATAGCTTGAAGGTTACAACTATAATAAAAGAAATACTGATTCCATTTAGCATGTTTGAAATTTGGCCACACGGCCGCAATGTCAGGCTGATTAAGATAAGTAATAGTATTTTTCTCAAGATATTCTTTTCTTAAAGAATATTTGATTTTATTACCTGCGTGATCAAATAAATGAATATCAAGACTTACTAAATAGGAACTCCCGTTATCTATTATTTTACAACTATTCATTAATTCAGTAGGAGTTAAAAAAGATAAAACTGAAGATTGAAAAGGAAGTAAATATTCTCTATCGATTTGACTCTTATGTTCAGTTATAGAATCTGTTCCTTTTGGAAAAATACAAATCTTATCTGTGAAAATTTCTTCTGGGGTCAATAGTACCATCCCTTCTTCTTGAATAGATTTTTTAATTTGAGATTGAAATTTTTTATCCTTTTGAATTTTTTCAATTGAGACGGTATCCCAAATTCTTATATCTGCTGCGCTTCGCCCAATAACATTAGGCATATTCTCATCAATTAAAATATAGCCCTTTAAGTGTTCTGATATTTCTTCTCGTGTTTTAATAAGAGTTTCATATGCATGTTGGCCTCCTGCATCAAACTCAACAATATTTTTAAGAGCATTATAAATAGGATGATTAGGTAAAGTAATGTTAATAGCTGACTGTTTAAATCCCTTGACCTCTAATAAGTTCGAATAAGAAGCAACTCTTTTTTCGCAATCTTTTTTAAATGAATCCAGCTCCCCTAAAATACCATCATAGGAGTAGCGATCTGCCATTGCAGAAGAAATAAGAGATCTTTCTAATCCTTGTATATAATTAATGAGCACGAGTAATTCTTCAGGTTTAATATCAGCCGTCTTTGATGGATCAGATAATTGTCTTCCATCAAACCAAGATAACTCTTTGACTGAACCTGAATAAAACTTGCTAGCACATACAAGTGTTGAGGGAGTTACCATTCCAATTGGCCTTCTATCTAATTTGATTATCCCTAATTCATTCCAGTTCATTCCTTGAGATAAAACAATATTTGGTAAAATAGATTGGAGCACTGCAGCAAAATTTCCATCTATCTCAACAGATTCTGACTTAGTCTTAAATGGATTAATTTTAAGGCTCGATAAATCAAGTAAGTCAACCTGAAGGTTTTTCTTATGATAAGGGGCGAGCGCTATAACAGCAAGCAGCCCTCTCCATTCATTTTTAATACGTTTATTAAGAGAGTGCGATTCATCAAAAAGAGCATTCTTAAAAACTGCCGTTCTTGCCCAAACATCTGGAATTGATATGAGATCTTCCACATTTTCTTCGATCTCACTAGTTTTTAAACCTTCGCTAATTCTTCTTAATAAAGAATTATCTTCTTTAATCCACTTTCCAGAAGAAGAGGGTTTTACTATTGCGTGATCATCTTTAAGTGGTGGCAATAATGGTTTCATTTAGAACCTTTAATATTACTAGCTTGGTATAGCTCTGTAACAAATGCCCCTAAGCCTGAGGCTCCGGTATTATTTTTAGTATCATTTAAATCATAAAATATATTTGAAAGACTTGAACTTGTTACTCCATTAATCAAATTCGTAAATGATTTTAATTTATGCTTTGGTATATTTTCTTCTAATGAAACATAAAATGATCCTTCTTTCTCTGTTTTAGATGCAAATAATTCTGCTTGGATTAGGGACTGTCTAAGACCTTCAAAATCACTAAACATTAACATATCTGCTGTCCATTTTAGAAAAGAGCTTGAATGATCATTAAGAAGTGAAAGGGTTGCGCTAAACTCATCTTTTTGATCTGGCCTTATTCCCATTTTGGTAAATAGTTTTTTAAACCATGTTTCATGTTGAAATTTTTTCCAGTCTTGTAATAAGGCAGGTTGATAAATTTCTTTATTAGCAATCGACATCCTGACTAGTTGACTGATTTTATCTCTTACAAAATTATCTATCTCATTAATCTCAGGAATATCACTCCATTGAACTTCAGTCTCATTGTTATTTGCTATATGAAAAATCCCATTTTCACCCTCATCTTCTTGAAAAAATTTAGCAGCAGCTAATGCACCATAAAGCTCAGGAATTAAGGGTGGATTAATCTGATTATTTCCACCTTTTTCAAAATAACCTAAAGGGATTAAAGGACTCCAACCTACAATATAGAGTTGACTGAATATATGCTGCTCCTCTACCCCAAAAACTCTATGATAATAATCTAGGGCGCCTTTAGACTGTTCAACAAAACTATCTGAATAGCCAACAAGAGATTCTTCTTCTTCAGAAGGTTTAGGAAAAGAAAAATATGGCAACATTAAACAACCACCTATTTTAAGATTATCTGATAGACCTTCTTGTTCAGCAAACCTTCTAAGAACTCTGGCTATTGAAGGAAACCCTGCCGCTCCTGTTCCACCAAATATAGAAGAAGACAAAAATATTTTAACATTTTCACCAGATTTAGCTTTTTCAATAGCATTAAAAATATCTTTCCAAAATTTATCTTTTTCTTGAATTCTTGATAACATTGCAGCAGCACCAATACTTGGTCTTGCTCTAAATCCCTCATCTAATGGCAGTTGGAATTCTTCTTTAGGGTCAAATAAAACATCAGCAACATCTTGAAGCTTTTCATTCATCAAATCATAAGAAAATAATTCATGAAGTGAGGGGTTTGTACCCTCCAAAGGACACCAACAATAATTATTTTTTGAATAAGAAATTTGGGTTTTTAAAAAATCAATATCATCTGGTATGAAGTTTTTTCCTTGATTTTTTAAATCTTTTCTAAGTTCTATATATGTATCAATTGCTGTTTTTGTTTTTGCAACATTTCCATTAGCTGAATCTTGATCTACCATACCCATCCATAATTTATTAGGTCCTAATCCTGCCGCACATAGATGAATAAAGTTTTCCACAGCCTTACTTCCCGTACCTCCTAAACCTAAAAATAAATTTGTTGTCATCTTAAGATCCTGTTTGCTAAGGGAACAGAAGGTCTCATAGCTTTTGATGTAATGAATAATGAAGATAAATAAAAATAGAGAGAGGTAGTAACGATAGATAAAATAAATAATGTTGTAAATTCATCTTTGCCCATCATGTCAATACCCTCATTAATTTGAGACATAAAATACCAGCACCCTAGCGCGCTCGCACTATTGATAATACAAAAAACAATAACCCATAGAAAAATAAATTTATTTGATGTTCCTGGTTTATAGACTTTTAGATTATCACTGACTACTGACCAAATAACACTAAAAGCAAACCATAAAATCGATAAGAATAAAATAGTAATATTTACATTTTCATTTTTAAAAATTATAACAGTTTCAATTATTCCTTCATCATCCAAGTAGCTCCAATTAGAAGATTCATTCCATATATATAAATCCTGAATTAGAATTAAATTATAATTACTCCCTACTATGTTAGTATTATGCAAAGTAAAAATAGGTCCCATAAAGATACAAATTAAAATTAATGTTAAAAATATTTTTTTTGTAAGATTAATCATTTGAGGTTAATTGCGAACTGGAAACTTCCTAAAAATTGCTCTGTAAACCTTTCTTTTTGAATTTCTGATAATAGATTTCCAAAATCAGATAAATTTAATACTGGAAAAAAATCTTTACCCGTACTAATTATTTCATCTAATTCAGTTTTACTAAAACTCCATTCTTTAAACCAGTTCCCACTCTCATCTGAAATTGCTTGTGAGAAAATATCGGCTTGCAATATATAAGATCTACCTCTAGGCAATAAATTTGAATCTTTATTTGCGCGGTTTAGAAACTTAAAATTAATTTTATTGTCTGTGTAATTATCAAAAATAATGAATTTTTCCTGTGACTCCGTATCTTTAAATTTGAAATCTTTACATTTATCAATGTTTTTAATATTTGTTCTGACAATAAATTTATCAAGTAGAGAACTATAAGGGGTTTGAATATCAGCTAAGTTTAAAGATATGGCCAAAGGGTCATGCTTTTTATCAAAATTAAACTGACTAATATCAGCACTTTCATCATAGAAAGAACTGGACTGTATCCCTTTGGCAGTTATAAAATTTTTTTTAGAAAAATTATTACTAGTAATAGGATTTGCTATGAGATCATTCGTAAAAAGACTAAAATGATAATCTTCTTCTTTTATTTCGTTAAATAAATCAGCTTCTAAAATTTTTTTTAATTTTAAAATTACCTCTTGGTCTCCTATCATAATAACAAAAAAAGGTCTTTCTTTAGCTTGCTCATATTTTTTTCCATCTGGAAGACCCCAAATATCTCCATTAAATTTACTCTTAATACCAAATATACCAATTGATTTACCCACATCTAAAGCTTGTTTAAATGAAGAGTCGATTTTTTTTTTTTCTTCAGTTATTAATTGATCAAGTGGTAAAACTAAGTCCGTAACTAAAATATAAAGATTTGCTTCATCGGAACCTTCTTTAGACATAACATTTAAAATTTTAGAAATTTTAGATTTATTTTTTATACATTCTTTGCCCGGTTCATTGCATTCATAAAAGGAAGTTTGTGTTGTATTGGTCACATTTTCAGTTCCAATTGTTTTTATTGTTTTAGAGAATGATTGGAAACTTTGTTTCTTTGAAATTGTTGAAATAGCTAAAGGTAGTTTATTAATTAACTCTAAATAATTATAATTAATTTCAGATGAATTGGAATTATCCTTATTAACAAACCCTTGCATGTTCAAAGAATTATCAAAAAAGACATAAGCATGTTCAGCTTTTAAAAAATTATTTTGTGAATTATTATTTTTAGTTTCTCTTTCATCAAATAAACTACAATTATTTGAATTAGCTATTGGAATAAATAAAAAAGAAATAAAAATAATTTTCAAAAATCGTATCATATTTTTTTTACATCCTTTGGCTTATAAGTTTAAGTGCTAAAGGTAATCAATTAAGTTGACTTATTAAAAGCTATTTTTTATATATAAAATTTATATATAAAATATTACTTAAATTAATAAACTGATTAAATGTACTATTGGGTCTCTAATTATGAGAAAGAATTTAATTTTTAGTGTTTTTTTTATATATCTATTTTTAGGAATGAATGCTTATGGGCAATCACTTATTCCAGAATTAAAAAAATCGATTAATACTTATTGTAAAATCACTAAAGACTTTGGAAACTTCAAGCAATGTAAGGGTGAAGTTTACTCTCTACTAAGAAAAAAAGGAACTGACTATATTTTCAAAGTTAATGAAAGCTATAGAAAAGATTTTTTTGTTACGTGTAATCGACATAAGAAAGATGTGTTTAAATTTAATGAATGTTTATTTAGGCAAGTTAGCAAAATTTTAGGAGAAGATATCAGTTTAGAAGATCCAGTTCTTATTATAACTGAAAAAAACTCAGATGAAGATGAGGTTATTAAAGTAATTGAAATGCCAGCATCTACAGAACAAAATATAATAGCACAAGTAATATCGGCCTCATTCTATGTTGAGTCAGGAAATACTTTAACTGAAGGAAGCCTGGGTTCCGCTGTAAAAATCAATGAAACACAGCTAGCTACAGCCTGCCATGTAGTAACTGACAAATACAATAATGTAAATAAATTCATAAGGGTGTCTCATGTTAGAGATGAAACTAATTTTAAAGATGCCAAACTTGTGAAGTATGATTTTCTTAAAGACGCTTGTATATTAGAAACAAGTAACATTAGTCATTACCGATCTGTTCCAAAGAGAAGTTTTACAGATTTAAAAATTTTTGAAAAAATTTATGCAGTTGGTAATCCAAATGGCTTTATTGGAAGAACGGCAGAGGGAAAAATTAAAAACCTCTACAGTAATACTCCCTATGGCTTAAAAAGCAAAGGATACGATCCTATTTATTTAATTGAAACAGATGCTCCTTTAGATAAAGGTAACTCTGGAGGTGGTCTTTATGATACTAAAGGAAGGCTTATTGGAATTGTTTCCACATGTGACATTGATATTGAAGCTACTGAAGCAATTAAGAATAACCATTATCCATGTCATAGAATAAATCCCATTAATTGGAGCATACCCATTGATACATTTGAACAATTAGTAGTATTTTAATATGCGGCTAACAAAGAAAAAACAATCAGATAAACTTTATTGCAAATAATATTTAAATTTTTTATGTATAAATTAATATTGATTATATTTTTTTTCATATCAATATTGGGCAAGAAAAAATATCTGAATTTAGATAATTTGTAAAAGAGTATTTTTATATTTTAAGGATAAACTATGTTCTGAATTTATTATAAAAATTCATATAGTATTAATCATGTTAAAAAAATATTTATTTAGTTTAATGATGATTATAGTAATTACATACCCTTCTTATTCTGCTACCTGCTTTTATCAATATGAACAAATTTCTGGATTAAATAAAATTTGTTTTTATGATTGTTTAGGTTCTGCTAGAGCGCTCACTATTAAAAATTATCAACTGTGTCCTTTGTCTATACAAGGCTAATTATATACTAATTTGAATTGTAATTAAATTTTAGAGATAGTCTCAAACAAGACATCTTTAATAGTAATGGGTGAATTTTTATTTACTTCAAAATTCTT
>TARA_B110000305_G_scaffold106239_1_pt1 | contig 10261 bp, 10 predicted proteins | sample TARA_B110000305 | Tara Oceans TARA_B110000305 (sample SAMEA4397930) | marine metagenome | biome: Polar Biome; feature: [SRF] surface water layer (ENVO:00010504); material: water (ENVO:00002006), including particulate matter (ENVO:01000060) such as... | depth 5 m | reverse complement strand
TTTCATCCTCGCGACCATGATGGAGATTACGCGCATGAACCAAACCTGCCCGCATTGTCAGGCATTAGTGATTTTGCCCGAGCTGGTTCGTAATTATGGTGATATGCTAATCCAGTGCCATGATTGTGAAAATTCGTTTTTTTGCCAACGGACCAATTAAGCAAAACAAGTGACGGGGTAGTTCGTCGGCGCTGTCGATCCTTCAAATTAGCAGTATATCTGCCAAAAATGAACCAAATCAGTGCGCATTTGCGCTTTGTCTGCCCGAATTGCACATCGCCCTTGCCGGCCCACCCTTGGTGGCGTTTACCCGACTGGCGCGGCATTCTTCTGGCCGTTTGCATCGGGCTTTTTATCGGCGCGGTCGGGTTTCAATTGGAACCAGCCTCTTTGGTGACGCTGAAAGTGGACTTGGTGACGACACAGACAATATTGATCGATTTTTTTAACGCCATCCAAAGCTGGGTCAGGTCGCTTTATACCGCGCTGTAAATCATCATGCTGGGAATAGATCATTAACGACCCAAAACGCGGTCAATCGCCTTGCTTGTATAATCAACCATCGGGATAATCCGCGCGTAATTCATATGCCGCGGGCCAAGAACGCCAATCGCCCCAATGATCGACCGGTCATTATTCCGATAAGGTGCAATCACCAATGAACAGCCAGTGCTGGCAAAAAGATTGTTTTCAGCGCCAATGAAAATTTTCACCCCATCGCCATCGCGTGTTGCATCTAAAAGCCGAAGCGCATTTTCGCGCGCGTCTAACGCATCAAAAAGCCCTCGAATTTCGGCAAGACCTTCAGCCGCCTGAATATCATCAAGAAGATAGGCCTGCCCACGCAAAATAAGCGCCGCATCATCACCGCCAATACCGTCTGACCAGATGCCAAGCCCCTGTTCGACAAGCACTGTGGTCAGCTCGTCAAGTTCGGCCTTATGTTGGGCAATTTCATTTCGGATCAGGCTTGCCGCATGGATCATGCTGTTATTTTTCAATTTGGCATTCATATAATTCGCCGCGCGCGTCATTGCTGAAGCTGGCACGCCGGCTGGTAAATCAATCAACCGGTTTTCAACTTGCCCGTCCGACCGCACCAAAACCGCCAAGGCACGATCAACGCCGATTGGTACAAATTCAAAATGCTGTAACTCAGCCTCGCTGCTTGGCGACAAGACCAGACTGGCGCAATTCGACAGCCCCGACAAGGTTTTGCTGGTTTTATCAAGAAGCTGGTTAAGGCTGATTCCGCGCGCCGCACATTCGCTGTCAATTGACTGGCGCTGCTCTGACGGAATATCGCGGTTAAATTCCATCAGCCCATCAACAAAAAGCCGAAGGCCTGTTTCAGTTGGCACACGACCAGCCGATGTATGCGGGGCAAATAAAAGCCCTGCATCTTCAAGATCGCTCATCTTGCTTCGGATCGAGGCCGGCGAAAAGTCAAATTTGCCTGAACGGGCAAGCCGGCTTGACCCAACCGGCAAACCATCTTCCAAATAGGCCGAAACCAGCTCATGGAAAATTTCCATGCTGCGCGGTTTTATGTCCTTTATACTGGCATCTGTCATGCATAAAATTTAGAATAAGCCAAGCCATTTGGTCAATCGAAGAAACGGGGATGCGGCAAATTACCTTATCCCTTTACTTCACTGGCATATCGCTTTAACCAGCTCGAACGCTGCAACAAAGGATATTTATCATGACACGCCCTTCCGGCCGCGCCATTGACGCGCTTCGTTCTGTTTCACTTGAACCATCAGTATCGCTTCATGCCGAAGGATCATGCTTTGCCAAATTTGGCAATACGCATGTTCTTTGCACAGCATCAATTGATGAGCGCGTCCCCGGATTTTTGCGCAATAGCGGCAAGGGCTGGGTAACTGCTGAATATGGTATGTTGCCGCGCTCAACCCATAGCCGCATCGACCGAGAAGCCGCACGCGGCAAACAAGGTGGCCGCACGCTTGAAATTCAACGGCTGATTGGGCGCTCGCTTCGCGCTGTTACCAATCTTGGCGCGCTTGGCGAACGCCAGATCAAAATTGACTGTGATGTGATTCAAGCGGATGGCGGCACGCGAACAGCCGCCATCACCGGCGCATGGGTTGCGCTGCGGATTGCCTCCGAAAGATTGCTTTTGGCAGGCGCAATCACGCAATCACCGCTGACCGGTCAGGTGGCCGCCATTTCATGCGGCATCTATCAAGGCCAAGCCGTTCTGGATCTTGATTATGACGAAGACAGCGCCGCCGAAATTGACGCAAATTTCATTCTGACCGCCGATGGCCAGCTTGTTGAAATTCAGGCAACTGGCGAAGAACATCCGTTTTCACGGGCAAGCCTGAATGAAATGCTGGATTTGGCCGAAACCGGATGCAACAGCCTGTTTGATCTGCAACGCCGTGCAGTTCAAGATGCCGGTTTTTAAAAAGCCCTAACCAAGATGAAAGATCCGATCATGACCGATCGTCAATTTACCGAAGATACGCTTGTCATTGCCACGCATAATGCTGGCAAGATGCGCGAAATTGGCGCGCTATTTGCCGGTTTTGATATTGATATTTTATCAGCTGCTGATCTTGGTCTTGCTGAACCTGACGAAACCGAAACTAGCTTTACCGGCAATGCGATCTTAAAGGCGCGCGAAGCGGCCATGGCGTCGGGCAAGCCAGCACTTGCCGATGATTCGGGTTTAGCGGTGACAGCCCTTGATGGGGCCCCCGGAATCTATTCGGCACGCTGGGCCGGGCCGGATCGTGATTTTAACCTTGCCATGGATGCTGTCGAAACCGCGCTTGCGAAAACTGGCAGCACGGATCACAACGCCGAATTTATTTGTGCGCTTGCCATTGTCTGGCCAGATGGGGATGTGGTTTGCGTCGAGGGTAAAGTGAGAGGCCAGCTTATGTTTCCGGCGCGCGGCACAATGGGATTTGGCTATGATCCGATTTTTCAGCCCGATGGTCACAAGATCAGTTTTGGCGAAATGAACCCCGATGCCAAACATGCCATTAGCCATCGCGCCGACGCATTTGTGCAATTGCTAGCACGTTGTTTTGGCAAAGCCGATGGCCGGTAAAGCACAATCAGTGGTTTTTGATCAGGCCAGCCGGCCTTTTGCGCTTTATCTTCATTGGCCTTTTTGCCGCGCCAAATGCCCCTATTGCGATTTCAATTCGCATGTCAGCAATGATGTCGATACCAAGATTTTTGGCGATGCGCTTTGCACCGAAATGGCTCATATGGCGTCATTGATGCCATCACGCCCGCCCCTATCAAGCCTATTTTTTGGCGGCGGCACACCATCATTAATGCCGCCTATATTGGTGGAAAGATTGATCCGCCATGCCGAAGATTTATTTGGCTTTACCGATGATATCGAAATCACCGCCGAGGCCAACCCGACCTCGGTTGAAGCAGAAGCCATGCTGGGATTTCAAAAAGCCGGCGTGAACCGCGTTTCAATGGGGGTGCAATCGCTTGATGATGCTGGTTTGAAATTTCTAGGCCGTGAACATTCGGCTGCCGATGCGCTACAAGCGCTTGATAAGGTCAACAAGGCCTTTGACCGCGTCTCGATTGATTTGATTTATGCGCTTCCCAACCAAAGCCTGAAAGCATGGCAAAAAATGCTTAGTCAAGCGCTGTCACTTGGGCTTGGGCATTTATCTTTATATCAATTGACGATCGAAGCTGGAACCGTTTTTCATACAAGACAGCGGCGTGGTGAGGTGATGGCGCTTGATGATGATGGCGCTGCCGATCTTTATGAAATGACGCAGCAAATGACCCATGCCGCTGGCTTGCCAGCCTATGAGATTTCCAATCATGCGGCACCTAGTCAAGAATGTCGGCATAATCTAACCTATTGGCAGACTGGTGACTGGCTTGGTGTTGGGCCTGGTGCGCATGGCCGGTTTGCGCTTTTTGATCCAGCCGAAAACCTTGCGGCCCGCAACGCCACTGTGACAAGACGCAGTCCGGCAGGATGGTTAGATGCGGTGGTGGCAAAAGGCCATGGCATCGAAGAGGCGCAAATTGACTCACCAGCTGATTGGGCTAGTGAAATGGTGATGATGGGGCTTCGCCTGACAAACGGTATTGATCTTGGCGTGATCGAAAATCTTTGTGGACCATGTGATAACTGGCTTGATGGTGATGGCGTTGAACAGGCGATTGCGGCTGGCTGGCTTCGGCGCATGCCAAATCAATCCAGATTAATGGCCAGTGATGATGGGCGGTTGCGGCTGAATCATATTTTATCGACAATTCTGCGCTAGCCAAACCGGTAATATAGCCCCCAAGCCAGTCCAGCGGCAATTTTGGCGGTTAAATTTTATTTGGTGCCGGACGAATGATCTTAGCCTCGCCCTTATTGATTTTCCGCAATTCAAAACTGCGGATATTGCGGCCGTTTGGCAGCAGACGAAACGCCCCGCTATAGCCTTGAAATCCACTATTGCTAACAAGCTGTTTTGACCAATCACGATGATTTGATTTTGCCAAAGCCGCAACAAGCGCCATCGCATCAAACCCCACCCGCGCCAACTGACCTGCCGGTTCTGCCCAGATCTCAGTCCAGTCAGCATCAAAACGCGCATCAAGATTGCTTGGCCGTGTTGAAAACAACCCGCCTTGAAGCGATGGTTCGGCCAAAAGCTGGTGCTGATTCCATAAGGCATTGCCAAGATAAAGCGCACGATCCGGCCCAACATCATAAAAGGCAAGGACCGGCGCAGTGCGAAGCGCAAAAGCCGGATCACCTGCAAAAATCACCGCATCAAACGGGCTGTCGGCAAGTGGCGCTTCATCAGTTGGCGCGGTATAGCGGGTAAAAGTGCGAATGGCATTTTTCAAATTGGTTTCATCGGCAAGTTCATCATCGCTTAGCACGCGCACCGCTTCGGGCGTTAACCCAAAATCGGCCAAACGTTGGCTAGCATGCGTCAAAAGACGCTGCCCAAAAAGCGAATCTTGCGCAATCAAAGCAAAGCGGCGCTTGCCCGTGCTGACTGCATGACCAAGCAAACCATCAAGCTGCTGTTCGGGAAGATAGCCCATCAACCAGCGATCGGCACTGGCAACATCGACATTATTTGACAGCAATAGCATTGGCGGCCGCGAGCGACCATCGCGAAGCTGATCGGTGACAGCGCGTGCTTGCGTCACCGCATCGGTGAAAAGCGGGCCAATGAAAATATCAACATCACTATTCAAGCCGGTCATTGCCGCATTGCCAGCGGTTTCACCACCCTTTGTGTCGAGAAATAAAATCTCGATCTTAGGATTGTTGATTTTGAATAATGCCATTTCAACGCTTCGCCGGATTTCCATGCCAAGCGCTGCATATTCCCCACTTAACGGCACCAAAAGCCCAACACGAATAACCCCATAACCCTTTGGCGGCATCTCAAAAACTGGTCCAAAGCTTTGCGGCCGAGTCCGGCTTGATAATAGTGCAAACGCCGCATCAAGCGCATCATCACTTAGCGATGGATCAGCGCCAATCGGTATCGTTGGTTCGGTGGTTTCAACCACTTTATCATGGGTTTGAAACTGCCAGATGATCGAATCCATGATCGCATTTGCCGCGGCAAGATCAGTTATGCTGTCCTGATCAGATTTTTTTATATCTAAAGATTTGTTTGGAGACGATATGTCTGGTGAGGTTTGTTGAATTTGTGATGACGAGGCTGTTTTTGTTGCGGCCGGAATAGATGATGACGGTATGGTGGCCGGTTGGCAGCCAGCAAGTGCAATCATCGTGATAGCTACAATCAACCCTTTGGTCTGCAGCCAGCATGGGTAAAAACCCTTTATCAAGCTTTGGCCTGATTGGTTCATCCAGTCATTTTCAAACATAGTTTGCATATCCAAAACATCTTACCAAATTTTGGCATTTTTTTGTTCAGCTTTCACAAAATATACCCCAAGGCTACGTCACATTTTACCATGACGGCTTTTGCCAAGCTTGTCATTATCGGAAATTCCGATTCGGGATCATGCCCAATCAAACCATGATTGAATTGCATTATGCGCTTGTGAGGCGTCTTGCCATCGCCCTATACTGGTCTCCTTATCTATGCAATTTAGGCGGCCAAAATCATGACGCAAAGCGCGGGACAATTGGTGGTCATCTCAACACCGATTGGCAATCTTGGCGATTTATCGCCGCGCGCGGCCGAATGGCTGCAAAAGGCCGATATTCTCGCATGTGAAGATACCAGAATGACGCGTAAATTATTGACGCTAACCGGTTTGCGCACAGCGGCAAAATTCATGCCCTATCATGATCATAACGGACAAACCATGCGGCCCAAGCTGCTTGAAGCCTTGCAAAATGGTAAAATGATTGCGCTTGTAAGTGATGCTGGCACGCCGCTTGTTTCCGACCCCGGATACAAGCTTGTTGCCGCTTGCCATGATGTGGGGGTTTCGGTCACGGCAATCCCCGGACCAAGCGCGGTTCTGGCTGGTCTTGCCGCCGCAGGCCTGCCAAGTGACCGGTTTTTATTTGCCGGATTTGTGCCACATAGCCAGAAAGCCGCAAAAACGGCCTTTCGTGAATTTGCCAATCTGAGCGTCACAAGCATCTGGTTTGACTCACCGCGACGTCTTGGTGCCAGCTTGCAAATCATGCATGAGATATTCGGCGATCGGCTGGCCGTAATTGCCCGCGAATTAACCAAATTGCACGAATCCTATCACCGCGACACGCTGGCGCTGCTTGCCAAATTTTATCAACAAGCGGCACCCCCCAAAGGCGAAATTGTCATTCTGATTAGCGGCATGACGGCAAGCGATGATACATTCGACACCGCCAAATTAACCGCAATGCTGCGCGAAGAAATGCGGGCAACAAGCCTTCGTGATGCGGTACAGACGGTCAGCCAGATTTCTGGCCAATCGCGGAAAATCATCTATTCATTGGCCATTGATCTTGACAGGGAAAATTGATCGCTAGCCAGATAGCGCCATGACCATAAAGCCGAAGCCAAATCATCAGCACCGCCAATTGGCCGAAAACGCGGCCGGTTTGCCGAATTCAAAGTGCGCTGGTTTTTATGGTTCAAGGGCTATCGGCTCATTGCCCGACGATGGCGGTGCGCCGCCGGCGAAATTGATCTGATTTTGCGGCATCGCAATCGGTTGATTTTTGCCGAAGCCAAATATCGCCAGCACGGCATGGCCGATCAGATTTTATCGCGACGCCAACAACAGCGCATCACCAAAGCAGCGTCATTATTTCTTGCTAAAGACCCGACATTCACAACTTTTGATTGCCAATTTGATTTCATCATCATGCAAGCTGGACAAAACTTTGGGATTGGCGAGATTACCCATATTCATAATGCATGGTGATTTGCCGCAAATGACCTTGACCGATGATTCGCAAAGCGTCACATTAGGGACATTAGAACTCAAGCGATTAGGAATGCACATATGCCAGCTGTTCGTTGGGCGCGTTTCGTGCCAACTGCCATTTTTCTCTTGCTTACGAGCGTCGGCCTTTCGGGATGCGCAAGCGCCGTTATTGGCGTTGGAACGGCTGCCGTTGCCGCCTCGACAACCGAAAAAGGATTTTCCACATCGGTTGCTGATACCCAAATCCGTGCCAAGCTGACCGACCGGTTTATCAAAAGCGACTTTTCACTTGTGACCGCGGTTGATGTCTCGGTGAATGACGGGGCGGTTCTGCTGACCGGTAAGGTAAAAACACCTGAAGAAAAAATATTGGCAACAAAATTGACATGGGAAGTTCGCGGGGTTCGCGAAGTGGTCAATGAATTGCAAATTACCGATTCATCCTCGATCAAGGATATTGCCAAGGATTTTGCAGCAAGCGCGACCTTGCGCACCAAGATCATCACCGATGGCGAGATTTCGTCACTGAATTTCAGCATTGATGTTGTCAATGGCACAATCTATCTGACAGGCGTTGCCGCAAATGCTGACGAGATGAACCGTGTGGTTGCGCATGCGCGTGATGTTCGCTTTGCCCAGCAGGTGGTGAATTACATCATCCTGCAAACCGACAAGCGGCTGTAATTCAACTGATGAGTCTTTCAATCGCCATTCAGATGGATCCGGTCGAAACGCTTCAGATCGCCGGGGACACAACCTTTGCGCTTGGCCTTGAAGCGCAAAAACGCGGCCATAGCCTGTGGTATTATACAGCTGACAAGCTAAGCCTGAATGAGGGCAGCATTACCGCCCGCGGGCAGGATGTCATTTTTTATGATCAGGCTGGTGCGCATTTTAAAACCGGCGCAATCGAAACACGGCCTTTGCAGGAATTTGACGTTATTTTGATGCGGCAAGATCCTCCATTCGATATGGCCTATATCACCGCAACACATTTGCTGGAAATGCTTGGCCCACAAACCATGGTTGTCAATAATCCGGCCGAAGTCCGAAACGCACCAGAAAAGCTGCTTGTCACGCTTTATCCCGATTTGATGCCAGCAACATTGATCAGCCGTGATCCAGAAACGATTATGGCGTTTCGCCAAAAACATAAAGACATCATTATAAAGCCGCTATTTGGCAATGGTGGCGCTGGCGTTTTCCGATTGCAGCCAAATGATCAGAATTTAAGCTCGCTTCTGGAAATGTTTTTTGGTGCCAGCCGCGAACCGGTCATGGTTCAGGCCTATCTTCCTTCGGTTCGTGATGGTGATAAGCGCGTCATTCTGGTTGATGGTGAGGCTGTTGGCGCAGTCAACCGAATTCCCAATGAAGGCGAAGCCCGGTCAAATTTTCATGTTGGTGGCAGTGCGGTCAAAGCTGAATTAACCGATCGTAATCTGGAAATCTGCGCTGCCATTGGCCCCGAATTACGCCGCCGCGGTTTGTTGTTTGTCGGTATTGATATCATTGGCGATTACATGACTGAAATCAATGTAACCTCGCCAACCGGCATTCGCGAAATCCAGCGTTTGTCAGGCATTGATATTGCGGCGTTGACATGGGATGCGATTGAACGTAAACGCCCAACCTATGCAAGCAACGGCATCGCCCAGTAAGCCAAGGCTTCGGCAATCGCGCGCGCGAAACCCGCATGATTTTATGATAGGCGCGCGCCGATAGATTCGTCTAGTCCATTGCCGTTCACAGCTGATCTTGGGCTGCATCATCCATCATGATTTGCTGATCAGGCTGGTCAATGCCGATATGGGCATTGGCACGCATAATATCTTGGTTGCGAAGCGCGCCAAATTGACGTTTAGCGGCCACCCGCGCCGCAGCAATCTGGCTTGATGCACCACTTGCTTCTTTCAGCAAAACACCGGCGCTGATCTCAGACACTTCAATGATCAGATCAAAACGATCCATCATTGGCCCCGAAATTTTCGGCTTGATAATTTTGGCCGCAGACAGGTGCCCGACTACAGGCACGCGCCAGATCTCCAAGATAGCCAAAACGACAGGGATTCATTGCCGCAACAAGCTGAAACCGCGCCAGATAGGTAACGTGATGATTGGCGCGGGCAACGACAACCAATCCAGTTTCAAATGGTTAGCGAAGCGAATCAAGAACAACGCGCGAAAATTCAGCCAGCTCATCAAGAAATAAAACACCATGATTTGCCAAAGAAATTTCACCCGGCTTGGCGCTTAGACCACCACCAACAAGTGCCGCCATCAACGCCAAATGATGCGGTTCACGAAACGGCCAGTTTTGGATAAGGCCGCCCTCGTTAAGATTGCCGGCAACCGAATGCAACATCGTAACCTCAACCGCTTCGGCCGGACCAAGGGGCGGTAACAGACCGGCAAGCCGTGCGGCCAGCATGGATTTGCCAGCACCCGGCGGACCAACCATTAAAAGATGATGACCACTCGCAGCGGCAATTTCCAGAACACGCCGTGCCATGTCTTGGCCTTTCAGATCAGCAAGATTTGGCATATTTTGTTTAGCTGGTGCCATTTTTGGCGTTGACGGATGCAAAACTTGGCGACCATGAATATGATTGATCAAACTGTTCAGGCTAAGCGGGGCGATGATTGACAAGCCTTCAGCCCATGCCGCTTCACTGCCGCAATCATGCGGGCAAATCAAATCACGGCCAGCCGCCGCCGCGGCAATTGCCGCTGGCAAGACACCTGATACAGGCTGGATTGCCCCATCAAGTGCCAATTCGCCAAGCACAAGCGCATCTTCAACCGCATCACGCGGCACCACACCCATGGCCACCAGTAGGCCAAAGGCAATCGTTTCAATGCCACGAAATGCGATCGTATGAATTTGTGC
>TARA_B110000305_G_scaffold128727_1_pt1 | contig 10345 bp, 6 predicted proteins | sample TARA_B110000305 | Tara Oceans TARA_B110000305 (sample SAMEA4397930) | marine metagenome | biome: Polar Biome; feature: [SRF] surface water layer (ENVO:00010504); material: water (ENVO:00002006), including particulate matter (ENVO:01000060) such as... | depth 5 m | reverse complement strand
TTCGCAATGAGGGCGGGTCCGCTCTCGAAGCCAGAGGTCATCAAGCTTCTCAATGCGTATTTCGTGCCCGTTTATGCCGTGAACGAAGACTACCGTGCCGTGGGACCGCAGCCTGCGGAGGAGCGTCGTGAATTTACCCGCATTTATCGCGAGGCGCTCGATGGGAAAATGTCGGCTGGAACGGTTCATGTTTACCTCACTTCGCCCGATGGTAAGGTCATCGATTCAATGCACGTCGCGGAGGTTGCCCATCTGGGTGATCACCTTATACTTTCGCGCGGTTTCGCGCATGAGCCTCGCTTCGGAGACCGAGTGGGTCAGAGGCTTCTGAAAGTAGACATGTTTTCCAAGGCGCATTGCCATGACGCTGGCGGCGGTGTGGGCGTGGTCGGCGGTGCTCACGGTGACAGCGTCGACCTTGTCACCCATGACACTCAGTAACTCGCGGTAGTCATGAAAGAGTTTTGCGTCGGGGAACTTCTTCGCCTTCTGCTTTAGGCGCTTGTCGTCGATGTCGCAAAGGGCAACGACTTGCCCAAACTTGGCCGCGTTGTCGGCATCGCTTGATCCCTTGCCGCCCACTCCAATGCACGCGACGTTGACCCGCCCGTTTGGTGATTGGGCGTGAGAGGATGGAATCCAGATTCCGGCGCTCGTGGCGGCGGCAACCTTGAGGAAGCGGCGGCGGTTTGTGTTTTGATTTATAACCCGAAATCGTAATCCTCTTACCCATCATGCCAAGGATTGTTTTAGCCGCGACTCCTTGGGATCTTATCGAGCGGAGTCTGGTGCTAGCTTTGTGTCCGAAGCCATTCGATGAGGTTCACAAAGTCTTTGGAAGTCAGAGCCTTGCCGAATGTTGCAGGCATGAGTGAGATGGGGAGGGTGAGGCGGGATGCGATTTTGGCCTTTTGTAGCCGTTTGAACTTTCCCTCGAGATCACGGATTTGAAGGGCGTTGCCGCGTTCACTAGTGATGAAGGCACTGCTTGTGGTGCCATCGTTGAAGGTGAATTGAGTGAGATGGAAATGGCTGTCGATATTACGATTCGGGTCGAGAATGTCTTCGGTAAGGCGTTGAATGCCACGGCTGCCGATACCGTCGAGTTGGGGGCCAATCAAGCCGCCTTGGTGTTTGATTTGGTGGCAGGTTGCGCAGTTGATTTGAAAAACATGGGCTCCCTTTTGAGGGTCAAGCGTCTCAAGTTTTTTGGCAGCTTGGTATTGCAAAATCCGCTGATTGATGAGCTGTTCGAATTGTCCGCTCTTGGGTCCATCGAGGACCTGCGTCACGGTTGTTTGAGAGTCCTTTGAGAGCCATGGCTTGAGTTGGTCCCGTAGGTTCACAGGAGCATTAAACTTTAAGATCTCCGCCAGCGTTGTTAGTTGGGCGTCGAGGTTGGTGTTCCCGGCAAAGGTGTCAGTGCTGAGACCTTCGACTCCGCTGATTCGGGTCATTCCCAGCCACGCGTAGGCATCGCCGGCGTCGCCATCGGTAATCTGTAGTCGCCTCTTTTTCCCTGCTTCTGTCGTCCAGGTGACCTTTCGAGCAATGTCGTTTCGCGGCGGGTCTGCGCGGAGGAGTTCGTTTCCTTCGTCATCGATCAGGGTGATGTGGTTTTTGCGTTGAGCTTCCTGATTCGGGTTGCCTCGATGCCCGACGATCCAGAATGATAGTTCGTTTGTTGTCGTGAATTTCTTGGACCGCAAGATGCCAGTGCGTTGTTCCGCATTCGGTGCGCCCATTTGTAGGCTGGAGATCACGGGGACATCCCGCCCGTCCCGACATCGACGATTTTGGGTGGCCCAGGGGGAGGGGCTCTCTGGATGGGAAGGGTGGGGAAGGTCGACCCACTCAGGGTTTGCCGATTGTTGTCGTGCTTTTAAAAGGGCCTCCGCGAGGTCTTGCGCCCAGTTGATGATTTCGGGATGGGGTTCCAAGCGGCCCCGCTCGTCGAGTCCGGCCTGGAGGGCATCGAGTTCCCTGAGTTGAGTTTCAGGAGTGCCCTGATTTGCGAGGTCCTTGATGAGATCCGTGATAATGGTGTCGTCGGCGTAGCGCGCGATTTGAGTGAGATGATTTCTCTTTTTCGGTGAAGCTGCCAGGAATGATGCAGCCTCTGCGGTTGATACTGCAGGAATGATATTTTCTAAGATTTGGGAGTGAGGAGTCTTGATGTGGATGCTATTTGGGAAGGCGATGAGATGGCTGCGAATAGCCATGCGTAGGACGTGGACGAGGTGGGTGTCATCTTCAGGAGTGCCGGCGAGAGCGTCGAGCAACGGTTCCAGAGATTTTTCTCGAGGTTGAAGTTGGAGCGATTGGGCGGCCTTTCTTTGGACGAATGGATCGTTGTTTTTGAGGGATGTGATCGCGTCGGAAAGAGGTTCTGCACGTGGAGTGGCGGGATGAGGGGAGGGGTTTCCTTTCTTGGTGATTTTCCAAAGTCGACCGCGTTCCCGGTCACGGCCGGGATGAGTGAGGGGGACTTCGTAGTGCCCGATGATTTTGTTGTAGAAATCGGCAACGTAGAGGGCTCCATCGTGCCCCATGCACATGTCAACGGGGCGGAACCAGAGGTCGTCGCTTGTGACAAGATCACGCTGTTCAATGGCCACCGGGGTGCTTCCTCGGAATTCAATTCTGTCATGGTTGATTCGTGACGTGACCGGGTTGCCAATCAGGAGATGGTCATTCCAATCCGATCCCCACCAATCACGGTCGAGGTAGGCGATGCCGCAGATACCTGTCGATCCGTGGGTGTGTTCGATCATGGTCGGAGCAAATTCGAGTCCGTCGTGAGGTTTGCCGAAGCTGGGATAGACTCCGCCTTGCAGAAGTTGGTAAACTGGCGCGCTGTGGCAGTCAGCGCTGTAAAGGTTGTTGCGTCGATCAAAGCAGAGCCCGAAGGGATTGACCTGCCCGCGGGTGAAGACCTCCACGCTGGATCCATCGGGACGAAACCGGAAAACGTTCCCCGAGTGGAGTTCGATCTGCGTGCCATCCTTTGCGGTGAGAGTGCTGAAATTGTTAAAGCCGTGGGTGGCGTATACCCAGCCGTCCGGTCCCATCCGGAAACTGGAACACATTCCGTGAGTGTCTTTTTCATAACCCAATGGGCCGAAGAGAACTTCGCGAAGGTCCGCTTTTCCATTACCGGTGGTGTCGGCGAAATACCAAATGTTCGGAATGCTCCAGGCAATGCAGCCGTCTTTGTGTTCCGGTTTGTGCCATGGTAACACACCGGTCGGAATGTTGAGCCCGTCGGCGAAGTCGGTCACCTTGTCGGCGTGACCATCGCCATCAGTGTCCTCAAGGATTTTGATGGCATCCCGACTGTCGCGAACACGAGTGCCGAGTGGGTCGGTCCAGCGATTTTTTGCGGCAGCGTAAGGATATTCGACAGTGGAAGAAACCCATACTCGCCCCCGGGTATCGTAGGCTATGTTGATCGGTTTGTTGATCTGTGGCTCGGAGGCGAAGAGCTGGATCTCGAATCCCTCCGGGACATGGAGGGCCGCGAGTTCTTCTTCGGGAGAACGTGGCTCCGAGCTTCGGACCAGGGATTCATTTCCTAAGGAGATTAAGCAGGTCGCGAGTGAAAGGATGATCGGAATTTTCATGAAGTTGATGAGTGTTTTCTGAACGGGAGTGGGGTAGAATCTGCGGTCCGCTTTCGTAGCGGCAACGAGACAGGTTGAAAGCCGACCCTACTTTGATAGGCGCTTCAGCCTTGGCTCGTCCAGATCGAGGCGGTACATGATTTGGTTGTAATTGTATCGTGGGGTGGCGTCCTTGTTGCCGGAAAAGGTGTTCACGTAGGTGCCTTCAAAATAGATCAAGCGCCCGCCGTCCTGATCAAGAAATGCGTGGTGAACCGGATTGTAAAAACTGTATTGATCATGCGTGATGATCTTGGTCGCCAGCTTCCATGGTCCGGTGGGTGATTTGGCTTCCGCATACCAGATCTCGCCGAGGTTCGAGGTGCTGCCGCCGAGTTCCCCAAAGATCATGACCCAATGCTCACGATGCGGATTCCAGTTGACCGAGCCGCGATGCAATTTGATGGGATTTTTCGTTTTGGCGTCCACGACTTGCCCTCGCGATTCTTTGGTCTTGATCAGGCCGTTTTTGATCAAGGTTGTTTCCATTTTGGAGTCAACGGGCAGTCCGTGCTTTCTCCAGCTCCAACGAAGTTGTCCGGCCGCATCTCGATCAACGAGCGGCTTCTCTTTCGTTGAACCCGATTTCAGACACGTCCACGCCTCGTAACTATCGAGGTTTTTAAAATGTTCCAAGGTCGCGGGCACCCGGACGGTGGGGTAAACATCACCGAGTAAGAGGTATTCAAGGCCATTGATCTCGTGATGAATCGGATGCGACTGCGTGGGCCAACGCCAGAGCTCTTTTAGGTCAAGATCCGCAAGGCGCTCGAATTCTTTCCGCTCGTCGTTGTAGATCGCTAGGCCGTGTCCAAGAATTTCATCGAGCGATTTCAAGTGAACGTAGTGGCAAACAAGTCGTTCCTTTCTTTGCTCATCTTTGACTGTTGTAAATCCATCCGCCCAGATCAGTCCGCTCTCGAATCCAAGCTGGCACATCGGTCGACTGAATCCCTTTTCATCGACGAAGTAATTCAGGTTGATACCGGTGGAAGGATCAAGCCCGTCGTGTTCTGGAAGATCCGAGGTGGCACCGCCCATTCCGAAATGACCGAGCGGATACGCCATTCTCGACGTGTCGCCCCAGAACCAAAAAGTCTTTCCACGATAAGGAACGGCAAAGGTAGAATCCTGCCCCGCAACCAATCCCGAAGCTAGTGCTTGTTCGAGAGGCGTGTCGTGCCCGAGCATCACACTGTCGCGATACAATCCAAGTCCCGTGATTCGGTAGAGGCGTTCGGCGATGTTGAGCCGTTTGAGTTTCAAGGTCACCGGTTCACCCGGCATCGGCGTGACGGCCTTTCCCTGATATCCGAAGCCGTCCGTCGGGAACTCGTATCCGTGGCTCTTGATGTGGAAGAACACCGGATTGCCTATCAAGCCCGGTTCGTCAAACGCGACGCGCCCGGCGTTGTCGGTGATAAATCGCAGATGATTCACAGTGGTCAACTCCACGAGGGGCACACCTCGACCGGATGCCTCGTCGATCACTTGAATCTCCGCAGGTTGAGCCATTGCGTCACCGATGTAGTTTAATCCAGCCCAGAGAACAAATGTGGCCGTAATAGGTGATGAGAAAGGTGGGAGATTGATGATCATCAGAATCGAGTGGGTGTTACGAAATCGGTGACAGACAGTGTGACTCGGTTCGAGTCATAGAAGAAACTCGGATTTTGGAAAAGTTGAACCACTCAGGTGGACGCCTCTCCGTAATACTGGATCACGCGACTCTGACAGTGGAGATTGTGACAGAGGTTTTCGCCTGATTGGCCACAAACAGGGCAAGGTAGTCGTCCACGGCCTCTTCCAGCGTAAACGGGCTTCCTGACTCTGTAAGCTTACGCACGGCGCGTGCGGCCATTTCCTGCGTGTCTTGGGTCTTCGAGGATAGCGGCCTTGGCCTGTCCGAAGTTGTCACGTTTCGCTTTTAGACTTGAGACATAGGCGCGAGCCTTGGCGATCTCTCCATGACGGAAGAAGCGGCGATAGCGATTCCCCCCGATGCGGGCATCTACGAGGTAGAGGTAGCCACGTTCGGTGCGATAGCTATTCCCCTTCGTCCAGTTCTTGAACGCTGATTTCCTTTGCCTTCCTCATGGTGCTAGAAAGGGGAGGAATGAGAGGGGAATTAAGCTCTTTCGCGCAACAAATGGGCAACAGAGATAATAATCCTAGGTTTAACTTTGGTTGTCGGCGGTCCAAGAAACCGATGAAGAGTTCGCGGCTAAGGCGAATCTCGTTACCGCACGCACCCTAGTAACGCGCGGGACCGATCATTTTTAAAGTTTCTCGACCGATGTTGAAGTCTGTTCAGGTAAGGGTGCACGTCGGCCCGTTCCCGGCGAACTCGGATCGACGTAGTAATTCGGCAAAAACTATGGGGATCTACCGCTTCTGCCGCCCGGTCTCATGGCAGAGCTTCCCTGATGCCGGCCTTCCAGCCGATCTTCAGGAATTCAATTCGCTGGGTATAAAGCGGATGGGGTAAAGATAACGACAAGGCTTTCCGAATGATTTGCTCGCACGGAATTCCTAGAGGAGCCAGTTGACTTCCGGCGGCATGTCCACGAAGCGTCCGTCGACGCAGAATGGCTTACCGTTGAGTGTCACCACCGAGCCTTCGACAAGCGAGGCGATGAGGTCCCAGTGGAGGGCGCTCTTGTTGACATTTCCGGTTTCGGGATAGCCCGCGCCGAAGGCGAGATGGAACGATCCGCCCATCTTCTCGTCATAGAGGATCTGACCGGTCGGTTGTGAGATCGCGCGGTTGGTCCCGAAGGCTACCTCGCCGATGCGGCGTGCACCCTCGTCCTGATCGAGCATGGCGATCAAGAAATCCTTCCCCTCTTCGGCCGTAACCTCCGTTGCAAACCCCTCTACCATGACGATCCGCGCATTGCGAACCGCATGCCCTTGGTAGACACAACGTTTGTCGAAAACCACGACACCGTCCGCCCCACCATTCTCCGCATTGAGGTTCGGGCCGGAATAGACTTCACCATCGGGGAAATTCTTCCTACCCGGGCTGGAGAGCCAACGCATTCCAGCGGTGTCTACTTTAAGGTCGGTTCCTGCGGGTGTCTGGAAATGCAGTTCGCTTCCGGCCATAAGCTTCTCTGCAAGTTCATGCTGCCATTTGTCCAAGCCTTCCCAAAAGGCCACCGGGTCCTCTTGGTTGAGTTGACAGGCGCGGACCACGAAGTCGCTGTAATCACCGAGACTCATTCCTGCGTCCTGTGCATAGGCGTTGGTAGGGAAAAGGGTGGTGGACCATAGTAAGGGAGCCAGTTCAGAATCGATCGAGGGATCGTCAGCGACCGCCGCGCGTTGAAAAAATAATTCGCGCGAATCTTTTTGGGCCCGTGCGGCCCGCTGAGTGACCGCAGTATCGAATTTGTCCAAAGTCCTCAGGTTGGTGATCGCGGCGATATTGATTGATGCGTCGATGGTTTCGGTTTCTTGGAGCGTGAAAGGATTGACCCAGTCGAGCTGGTCGTTGTTAGCGTGTTCGTAGAATGCCTCGACGAGAAAATCCGGGCGACAGTTCACGACCGGATGTCCTTCTGCTTCGAGAATTTTTCGGTAAACTGCCTCAAGCAGCGGTTCGGCGGCTGACTGGGCATTAATACGGACGACGTTTCCGGGGCTGACTTTGGTTGCGTGCCGGACAAGAACTTCCGCCCAGCGATTAAGATGGAGTTGAGTCAACATTCAAATGGCCTAGATTAGAGTGGCGGACTTGTCACGTATTGCCCCTGAATCTTATTCCAAGAGACTCGAAGAGAGACCATTGAAATAGCGGTCCGATGGGCTAGCTTAAACTCACCCATACTCCCATGGGTGATCCCTGCGCTACTTCTGGGTGTTGTCAGAGAGAGGCTTACCATTGGTGGTGAGGATCTGGAAGTGGTGGAAGCCGTTTTTCCCACCGGCGTATTTCCACACCACTTTCTTGTCGCGGGTCACTTCGGTGAGTTTCACCTTGTCGCCATTGGCGTGATAGCTGGTGACGACGGTGTTGCCATTGGGGAGGCGCTGCACGCCGCAGGCATCGTCGAAGAGCTTTTCACCCAGATCTTCGTTGTCGACTTTCCAGACGATCGTCCCTTCGCTATCGACTTCAATGACGCGATTGCCATTGGTGCAGCCGATGAGGGTATTGCCGTTCGCGAGACGAATTGCAGTGAAGGGCCAGTCGCGCTTCTCGCGGCCGCGATCGTCGGTGGGGAAGCTTTTCAGGACTTTGCCGGTCTTAGGATCGTATTCCTTGACAGCAAAGTCGAGGAGATGGGGTGCGATATAATTTCCGTTGGGCAACTGGCGCAGCATGCGGGTCTGCATGTGGACGTTCGACTTCTGGCATGCGAGGGGCATATCGTGCAGCACTTCGCCCTTGCGATTGATGGTGCGGGCCCGGGGTTCGGGTCCCAGTTCGGCAACGAGGAAATTACCGTCGGGCAGGAGTTGCACGGTGCTAATCTCCTTCTGTTGACCCTGATAGGAGAATACCGTCTTCTTGCTGGCGCGCTCCACTTCGGCCACGCCTCCCTTTGGATACTCCTTGCACGGGTAGACTGCGAGGAGGACATTGCCGTTCTCTAGGACCCAGCCATCGCTGGCGGGGAGATCGATTTGCCACTCAACCTTGCCGTCTTCACCCACGATGGAGGTGCGCGCGCCTTTTCCGAGTCCAAGGAAGGAATGCTTGATCTTGCCGTGATGATCGGCGAGCAGCGGTGAGGCGAAGAGGGCGAGCAGGATGAAGGTAGGACGTGTCATTGCCATTTTCTGCCGGAAGATTGAGGCGAGAGCAAGGTCGGATTTGAGGAAAGACTGGACGATTAATGCAGGGAGTATGACTAATCTTGTCGCGGAGGATATTGAAGTGGAGATGAACCGCTGAACTCCGTTTTCATCAATGTCCTTCTCCGGGTGCGCCCGGGAGGGGTTTGCTAGAATTTACCTTTTGTGTGGGGAGCTTGACATCGTCATTGATGGGATCGGATAGGGGAGAAAAGGGGGGTGTCTTTCCAACAGGTGTGTAATTAAGTTCCGCCCAAACAGGACGATGATCCGAAAGCGGTTTTCCATAATTCTTCCACTCAGTCTGGTAGCGATTCATCTCCAGGTCTTCGTCATGAGGATTGAACGCATTGTAGATGACCCCGCCTCTGATCGCGCGGGCTTCGGAGGAGGCGTTGTAATAGATGTGATCGATCACGCCTGATTCAGTCCCAGATTCAATGTGTCGATGAGTGCTGAGGCGCGTCGTATCGATATCTAAGTCGTTCCACATGGATCGCATCCCACTCGATTCGATTCGATTGAGCGGGGCATCCCCCAACCAATTGTTGAGGTCCCCAAGCAGAACGATGTTTTTCGCCTGTTTCATGGCCTTTGGAATTACTGTTTCTGCAATAAACTCGGCCGCTGAACCGATCGCGGTATCGCTGAAGTTGGGGCGCCCTGGAATGTGTGTCGAGTAGATTAGAATGGGTATCCCACGCACCGTAGTTTTCGCTCCGACCACGGAGGAGGGGGACCATCCCTTGGAGTTGATCTCAATTTCGTGGAGTTCGGACAAAGGCGTGCGACTGAGGATCGATTTGAATTTGTCTTTGTGATTTGCCGACGAGATTTTTCCGACGTAAGCGTGGTCCATGTTCAAAACTTTTCCTACAAGGGCAGTCCAATCTCCATCGGGCACTTCGCTAAAGCCGATGACATCCAGATCGAATGGTTTAAACATTTGACCCACTCGTTCAGGCTCTGCCCAAATGCCGAACAATACATTGTAAGCAGCCATTCGGACGGGACTGGAAACCGGTTCAACCTCAGGAAGATCGCCAGTAAGGATTTTAACTTTTCCACGCGTGTTCGAATCAAAGCATTCTCCACGGAGAATTGTATTTGCGCTTAATTGAACAAGACCGTAGCTGAAATCATTTTTCGATTGACCGATCAACTTGAAATTTCGGTTCACCTTGAGGAGTCCTGGATTCCCTGGGGTTCCGTAGCAACCGAACCACCAATGGCCATTAATATTGGCGGCGGTTTGGATGCCGAGTTTTGTCTGACCGGTGGGCAGAACATGCCGACCTATGAAGGTGAATCCTTCATTGTATTCGAACACGTAGTTGTTCTGATGATCGCCCGGTAACCCTCCTACAACGACAAACTGCCCGTCGTGATAGGCAATTCCACCGGAGCCGTGGACCAGTTCAGGAATCTTATGTTTGCGTAATAGTCTGAGATTTTTGGCGTCATAGACGTAGACCCAGGGGTCTGATTTTCCGGGCGGTTGGTTGAACTCCCCGAGTTCGACGGCAACATAGATATTTCCATCATGCCATGTGAGGTCTCCGTGGTGGTCGGGCACGTCAATTTCTTGCATAACACGTCCATGAAGGTCGGTCTTCACCAACTGGACTGTGTGGGACCAAAAGATTGATTCACCATCCGTGGCGACACCTTGCAGATGACCGCCGTAGCTTCCGTCGCACAAAATCCATGGCCCGGAGAGGTTCTCCAAATCACCCTTGCCCGCGGAAGCGGAACCAGACACCGGATTCGCTCGAGCGACGATGTGATTGTCGAACGTCACAGAGTAGTTTGAAAACTCCCGGTTTGGCTCCCGGTAGTCCGTGCTGATAAACTGTGCACCGCTTGCGAAAGCGGATTCC
>TARA_B110000305_G_scaffold22831_2_pt1 | contig 10360 bp, 16 predicted proteins | sample TARA_B110000305 | Tara Oceans TARA_B110000305 (sample SAMEA4397930) | marine metagenome | biome: Polar Biome; feature: [SRF] surface water layer (ENVO:00010504); material: water (ENVO:00002006), including particulate matter (ENVO:01000060) such as... | depth 5 m | reverse complement strand
GGCTCATTTCTTCTCCACGACGCCATCAAAGTCTGTCTCAAAGACGGAACCCGCCTCCAAATCCGCGAAGCAGCCGCCAAGGCCCTACGCCAAGAACCAAAAAATCTCCACCAAGGCCGCTCGCACTGTTTACAGATCTCAAGCCATCGTGCTCTTTGCCACTGCCTTAAGGAAAATTACTGAAGCGATCGCAAATTCTTGACCCCGGCCGCTCAAGCTTTCATCTTCCGCCCGCCGATGAAATTGATCCCAACCATGACTCGCAAGCAGATCGAGACCGCGATCCTGATCTACCTCGTCCTCCACTTTTCCTTCTTCTTAGTTTACACCGTGAAGGTCTGTCAAATGATGGGCCTTTTCGGAGGCATGTAAGCCCCTGTCCCTTTTAAGAGAATCAAGGAGGGGCGATCGCCGTATCGCCCAGCTAGCAGGTCTATTATTCCTGCTCCCCAAAATCAGCGGTCGATATTCGTGTAAACCGCTTGGACATCTTCGTCGTCCTCAAGAAAATCGACCAGAGCATCGATTTCTTCCAGCTGCTCAGCCGTAAACTTCTTCGGATTATTTGAGATCCGCTCAAGACTCGCTTTTGTCACCTCGACTTTCATCTTTTCCATCACCGAAGTGAGGTTTCCAAAATCGGTGTAAGCACCATAAACGAGACCCATCCCGTCTTCGGCTTCCATTTCCTCAAGCCCAGCATCCATGAGTTCCAACTCGAGCTCTTCCAGCTCCACGCCCTCCGTCCCAAATTCGATCACGCTTTTGCGGTCGAACATGAAGTCGAGCGAACCCGAATTCACGATTTCTGCGCCGTTCTTACTAAAAATGGTCCGGACGTTGGTGTAAGAGCGATTGGTATTATCCGTGGCGCACTCCACCCAGAAAAGCGAACCGTGAGGCCCCTTCGCCTCGTAATTGATCTCCGTGATATCTTCTAGGTCCTTCGCCATCGCGCGCTTAATCGCCTTATCAATATTGTCCTTCGGCATGTTCTCTGCCTTGGCATTGACAATAGCGGTCCGCAAAGTCGCATTCGAGTCAGGATCATCACCACCCGCCTTCGCAGCCATCGTGATGCTCTTTGCTAGCTTCGGAAAAATACGTGACATTTTTCCCCAACGTTTCTCCTTGGCCCCTCTCCGAATTTCAAATGCGCGTCCCATATCGTATTGCTGCTTACGTTGAAGCTAGCGGGACTAGCAGAATTGAAAATGGCAAAGTTTTCCGGATTCCCTAGCTCACCTTCAGCTCCAATAAAAAAAACGTTCACCGTCACCCTAATCGCGCTCTTTACCCTGAGCCTGACACTTGACTTGATCCAGTCAGGGAAGATTCAACGTTTTGCGCAAATCTTGAAGGCGACCGTAAAGCCCAACGAAAATGAAACCAATCCTTGATGCCCATAAACTCATTTCTTTTCTCGTTGCCCGCTCCATTCGAACGGCTTCTTTCAGGCAACCCAAATCCGCCTCTCTAAAGCTTGGGATGCCAGAAAAAGAAGAGTATTATAAAAAAAAAAAGCTATTCAGCGACCACCAAGAGACACTTAAGAAGAACTCCTCAACCCCTAAACAACCTCCCGCTTCACCACCTTCATCTCACCCCGCCAATGGCGCTCGAAATGAAACCGTTCGCGCTCCGTTTCCTTTTTCTTCGATGACCCGTGCTCCACCAGCATCATCGCCCGATCACTCCGCACGAAAACCTCCCGAATCCGAAAGATCGGCTCGCGCTTGTTTCGAATAAAGCAATGTAGCGGAAGATCCCAATGATCGGCATTCCACAAAAAAGCCGCCGGAAGAAACTCCGGCACTTCCGAGAGCGCCAGACAGAGTTCCCGCATATTCGCTTCCCCATGCGCATTGATAAGCTTCTTCGCCATCCGCTTGTTCATCATGCGATCCACGTAGCTCGCAACCGGATTCGCACGCTCCTCTTCCGCCTCTTCTAAAATGGCGGCCTGATGCAGCGCCATGAGTCGCTGAAGCTCCTCGCGCTTGATCTCCCCCGCCTCCCACTGGAGCACCAAAACGCGGGGGCTGGGAAAAGGCGCAAGTTTCATCGCCGAGATGATACCGCCCTCCTCCACTTTGGCAACCCGCTCACTCCCGAGGTCCCCCTCAACTCGGCATTCAGAGTTCCTCTGCTTGCACCCCCCATTTCTCCTGTTACCCCTCCTTCATGACCGTTTTGAAAGTCAAGTATGCCCTCTGGGCCTCCGACCACCTCCGCGCTATCAAATTCTATCAGGACACCTTCGGTGCCGAACTCCAGTTCGAAATGGAAGTCTGGAGCGAGCTCACTCTTTGCGGCTCCACCATCGGCATTCACGGCGGCGGCGAAGGCAAACGAACCTGGACCGGCCTCAGCTTCCAATGCGACAATGTCCTCGAAGCCGTCGAAATCCTCAAAACCAATGGCGGCGGACTCGTGCGCGAACCCGAGGAAGAAGACGGCATGGTCCACCTCGCCTTCTGCTTTGACACCGAAGGAAACGAAATCATGCTCTCCCAGAAGCGCGCCTGATTAGGAGAGGAGTCGCGGCGCCCTCGCCGTTTCGCTTGTCCCTAACCGAACCTTCACCACTCATCCTTCAAAGCCATGTTTCAATTTCCCCTCGGCCTTCTCCGCCTTTTCTCCCTCCTCGACGGACTCTCCTTCATCGTCCTCCTCTATTTCTCTATCTACGAAAAACGCATGCTTGGAAATGACGACGCCATCCGTATCCCCGGAATGATCCACGGAGCCATCTTCACCGTTTTCCTCATCCTCCTATTTGCCTGCTGGGACCGCCAAAAATGGCCCCTCAAGCGCGTCGTGCAAGTCTTCATCTGCGCCCTCATTCCCTTTGCACCTTTTTTCCTCGAACCCTCACTCAAACGTGAGCAACAATCCGCTAACTCATGAAAACCCTCATCTGCCTCCTCGCCTTCATTCCCTTTTTCGTCATGGCTGATCATCACGAAGAATCGAAACCCACTCCATCGCCTTACCGCCACATCGTGATGTTTAAGTTCAAAGACAACGCCACCAAGGAGCAGACCGGCATGATCGAAAGAGAGTTCATCGCTCTCTCAAAGAAAATCGCCACCATCACGGACTTCGAGTGGGGCACCAACGTGAGCCCTGAGAACCACGACCAGGGTTTCACTCACTGCTTCGTCGTCAGCTTCAAGGACAAGGCCGGACTTGAGGTCTACCTTCCTCACAAGGCCCATAAAGCCTTCGTCGCAAAGCTTCTCCCCGTCCTCGACAAGGTCCTCGTCGTCGATTTCGTTTCACAGAAGTAGATCACTCGAAGTAAGTGTCGTCGTGCTGATATGGCGGCGCACAGCAGCAGAGAAAACGCAAAGATTCGGTCGCTTTGATCTGATGCCACGCACCCGATGGGATCAGGATGGCATCACCCGGCCCCACTTCGCGCTCTTCTCCCTCAATCTCCATGAGACCCTTTCCTTCCAAAAGGTAGTAAAGCTCTTCGCTCAACTTGTGATAGTGCCTCTCTGTTTCCCCACCTGCGGGAAGAGTCGCTTCAGCCAGACTCTGCTTCTGCACCGGGGCATTGCTGAGATCAAGCAGACTACGAATCGTGGACCCGTCCTTCGTGGTAAAGGGCTCCTGTTCAGAGTATTTCCGAATATCCATTGCTTAGAGTTTCTTGTGAATGCTTAAAATGGTGATCGTCTCCTCGTTCGCTCGCCATCTGACTTCATAGCCTGCCAAAAGGCAGCCGTATTCCCTCTCGGGATCACGATGGTAAGCAGGCCGGGGATCCAGCGCGAGTGCCTCGGAAACAAATTCCCGCGTGGCCCCATCGAACCCGCCTTTAAGTTCCTCTGGAAATTCCACCGCAAGAGACTTCGGTGCTTCTTCGGCAAATCCACCCACCGCCCCAGGCACCGATTCCACGTAGGGAAGATAGGGTTTCAAATCGAGAACAGGAGTGCCCTCGACCAAATCCAAACCACTGATCTCCACCGCATCCGGGGTCACTTTTTCGATCCTCACCAGCGAAAGGCCGATTCGATTGGGGCGAAAGGGCGAGCGCGTCGCAAATACACCCTTCTTCTCATTCCCACCCAGCCGCGGTGGCCTTACCAGCCAGCGCACCTCCTCTTGTAAAACTTGATCAAAGACAAAGACGATCCAAAGATGGCTGAATTCCTCCAATCCCCGGCAAGCTTCCGGGTCCACCTCATCTTCAAAAACAATTCTCCCCCGGGCACTCGGCACGAGCCCACTTTGACGTGGCGTAGCGAACTTTTCTCCAAAGCAACTCTCGATCATTCCAATCGGGCGCATGGAAAATTGCTCCGCCTTCATTGCTATCCTTTCGCTAGAATAGCCGACGCCAAATCCACCCGCTCGTAATCAACTCCAGCGGCATCGCAGAGAAGATTAGATGAAATACGACCGCTTTCAAAGACCGTCGGAAGTCCACTCCCCGGGTGGGTTCCTCCGCCGACAAGGTAGAGATTATCGAAGCCCCGAAGTCGATTGTGCGGACGGAAATAGAGCATTTGATCCATCGTGTGAGCGAGATTGAAGGTCGCCCCCATAAAGACATTCGACTCTTCTTCCCAATCCGTGGGAGTCAAGATGCGCTCAGCCACGATGTGCTCGCTGAGGTCCTTCATCCCGGTGCGCTCTTCGATCCGCTTGATCACGATATCGCGATACTCTTTCTTCGTCGCTTCCCAATCATGTCCGTGTCGGCAATTGATCGTGGGCACCAAAATATAGAGCTGTGAATGGCCCTCTGGAGCCACCGTTGGATCGGTCACACTCGAATTCCGCACGTAGATCGACATATCCTGTGAGATCTCTTTTTCACCCCGGATCTCATCAACATTGCGCTGATAATCATCCGCGAAAAGGACATGATGGTGAGGCTCATCGGCGTAGAGTTTGTCGATTCCCAGATAAAGCATGAAGGTGGAGCAGGAAAATTTCTTCCCCCGCATTTCCTCTTCTGATTTTTTCTTCCCATTCATGAGATTCACCATCGCATGACCGAAGTCGGCATTCATCACTACGTGATCGGCCTCCAGACGTTCGCCGTTTTCAAGGAGAACTCCCTTCGTCACCGGGCCATCCATGAGGACCTCTTTCACACCGCAAGAAAGTCGAATACTGGCACCATCTTCTTCTGCGGCCTTCGCCATTCCCGCAGGGATCTTATTAAGACCCCCCTGAACATGGTAGATCCCGTATTTATACTCGATGTAGGAAAGGATGCTGAAGAGCGCCGGGCACTTCCAAGGGCTCATACCGAGATACTTGGCCTGGAAAGTGAAAGCCAGCTTCAGCCGGTCGTCATCGAAATAGGTATCCAAAACATCGACCACGCTCTTTGCCGTCGCAATATAGGGGAAAACACCTGCGATGTCCTTCGTGATATAGGAGGAGAGCTTATGGTAAGGCTGCTGCAGGACCGGATAAATCTTGTTCAACTTCGCAGCATGATCGGCAATGAAACGTCGGTAGCCTACCTCGTCACCAGGGAAGACCTCGGCAATGCGTCCTGCCATCGTGTCTTCATCGCTTGAAGTCTCGATAGAAACCTCACCCCAGCTCAGCCGGGTCATGGGATCAAGGGGCACAAATTCGATGTAATCCGCGCTCTCCCGCCCGGTTTCGGCAAAAATCTCATCGAGCGCAAATTTCTGGTGAAGAAAGGTGGGACCCAAATCGAAGGAGTAGTCGCCCAGCTTCATTTCGGCAGTTCGCCCGCCGACGCGATCCGCCTTTTCGACAACCGTGACATCAAAGCCTCGGTTTGCCAAAATCATGGCCGCAGAGAGCCCTCCCGGGCCCGCTCCTATAATCACCACTTTTTGCTGCTTGCTCATGGACACTCGATCCATAGACCAGCACTGAAGGTCTCGCTAACTCTTTTTTTGTCGAACCATGATCACTCGATTTGCCCCCAGCCCCACCGGCCACCTCCACCTCGGTCACGTCTTCGCGGCCCAGGTGGCTTTTGAGCGCGCTCAGGAAAACGGCGGTGAGTTCCTCCTGCGATTCGAAGACATCGATCACACCCGCGTGCGCGAAGAATTTTACGACGCCATCGAAGAAGACCTGCAATGGCTCGGCATCCACTGGCAACAAAAACCGTGGCGACAACGGAAAAGGCTTCCTCAATACGCCGATGCTCTTGAAATCCTAAAATCTCAAGGAATGGTCTATCCCTGCTTCTGCTCCCGAAAAGAAATCGAAAGAGAACTCGCCGAACTCGCAAATGCGCCCCAAGGCCCCGAAGGCCCGCTCTACCCGGGAACTTGCCGTAATATAAGTGCCACTGACGTTTCCTGGAAAATGCAACAAAGAGAACCAGCTTGGAGGCTCGACACCCGAAAAGCGGGCCAAAAACTCACTTTCCACGACCGTCTTCACGGAACCATCGCCGTTGATCCCACGCTCCTCGGCGACGTCGTTCTCGCCCGTAAAGACATCGGCACTTCCTACCACCTCGCCGTCGTCGTGGACGATCACGCACAAAATATCAGCCTCGTTACGCGCGGCGAAGACCTCCTTCCCTCCACCCACGTTCACCGAATTCTTCAAGATCTTCTCAATTTTGAAGAACCAGATTACGAACATCACCAACTGATTCGGGATGAAACGGGAGAACGCCTTGCAAAAAGGAACCACAGCCTATCCATCGCCAGCCTCCGGCAAAAAGGAAAAAGCGCTTCCGAAGTGCTGAAAATGATCGCTGATTGAAAACCATCCACGATTCCCCGGATAGAAATTCGTTCAAAAAAACGTCCCGCAAAAGCTAAATTGACCTCTTTTCTTTTTTCCTACTTTGCGTAGCGTCTTGGCATGTCCTTTAGGCAACCCACCCTCTTTCTTCTCGCAGCGGGCTTCCTTTCATCCTGCAACAGTAGCATCAATGAAGCTCAACTCGCCAGTACCGTCGATGCCACCCAGGGAAGTGCTAAAGCTCTTTATGACAGCGGCCGTGCCGCAGAAAGTTCCGGAAAATCGAAAAAGGCGATTAAGATCTATCACAAAGTCTCCCGCATCTACCCCCTCTCAGACTCCGCTGCCGATGCCAAATTTCGAGAGGCGTCCCTCCTCGATCTCTCCGGAGCACTACTCGAGGCCTTCGAGGCCTACGACAACCTCCTCTCCAAATATCCAGCTTCCCCTTACTACGCCATCTCCATCACCCGCCAAGAAACCCTTGCCCAACTAGCTGCTGGCGGAGATTTAAAAAACCCCTCCTTCATCGGACTCAAAACCCGGGTGGGAGCCAAAAAAGCGACCGAAATGCTCGCTAAGGTGCGCGATAACGCCCCTCGCTCGCTCTCCGCCGCGCGCGCACAATTCACCACCGGCGAGGTCTGGAAAAATGAGAAAAAATACGACCTATCCATTGATGCCTTCCGCCAAGTTGTTCGCGATTACCCCGATTCAAAATATGGCCCCGAAGCCCAGTTCCGGATCGGTAAGATTCTCCTCGCCCAGGGTCTCGAGGGAAATCAGGACTCGGCCAACCTCGAGCGCTCCCACCGCGCTTTCGACGACCTTTTACTTCGCTACCCCGACAGCAAACAAGCAGGTGATGCGCGCCGTGAGATTGCGAAGCTTGCCTCCAACGAGATTCAACGTACCTATGACGTTGCAGAATTTTATCGCAAGAAAGGAAAGACCTCATCGGCCCTCTTCTACTTCCGCGAAACGGTTCGCAAATCCAAACCCGGCACCCTTCACAATAGGGCCAAAGCCTGGATCGTAAAACTCGGTGGCTAGAAAACTTCAGAAACTTCCGCGATGAAATCCTTCCTTCTTCCCCTCTTCTGCTTCATCGCCCTCAGTTCCTGTGCAGGATACCGTCTGGGTGGCCAAAAACCGAACCATCTTACTTCGCTCAAGTCGATCTACATTCCGCTCGCTAAAAGTAGAGTGATTTTCCCAAGGGCCGAGGCTCTCACGACAAACTCGGTCGTCGATTCCTTTGTCAACGATGGCACCTATAAAATAGGTAATGCCTCTCACTCAGACGCCACCCTTTTTGTCACTCTCACTTCTCTCAACTACCGCCAGGTCCGCTCGTCGCGCTTCGATTCACTCCGATCCGAAGAACTCGAAATGGAGGTCACGCTCGGTTGGACGCTCATCGACCCAAGCAAACCCGGCAGCCCGCTCGATCAAGGCACTAGCCGCGAGCGCAGTCGCTTCTTCGTGAGCAAAAACTTACAAACCGCGAGAGCTGACGCCCTCCCGGACGCCCTCGAAGGCGCAGCCCAGAGAATCGTCTCCCGCCTCTCCAACGGCTTCTAGCATTTAGAATTTTTCACCAATGTTAACCTTCGTTCCCACCCCCATCGGCAACTTGGGAGACATCACCCTTCGGGCCATCGAGACCCTAAAAGAAGCGGACCTCATTGCCTGTGAGGACACCCGCCATTCCCTTAAACTCCTGAATCGGCTCGAGATCTCGAAGCCCCTCACGGCCCTCCACGATCACAACGAAGACCGCCGCATTCCCGAACTCCTAGAAAAAGCGAAGGCTGGCGAAAAGATCGCCATCATTTCCGATGCCGGAACCCCCTGCCTTTCCGACCCCGGCCATCGGCTTTTGAAAGCGGCACGCGATGCCGGAGTCCCCTTCACCGTCCTTCCCGGGCCATCGGCCATCACCACCGCCCTCGTCGCCTCCGGCTTTCCCCCTCATCCCTTTTCCTTCCACGGCTTCCTCGCGGTGAAAAAAGGTAAACGGGCTAAGCAGCTCCAAGCCGCCCTCGACTCCACCGAGACCACTCTCTTCTTTGAATCTCCTCACCGGATTCCCTCCACCCTCGAAATCCTCGCTGAACTCGCCCCCGGGGCCAGGGTCTGCGTCGCCCGCGAGCTCACCAAGAAATTCGAAACCCTCCACCACGGCACCACCACCGAACTCTTCGCTCATTTCTCAGAACGAAAAGCAAAAGGAGAAATCGTCCTCATCATCCCCCCGCTCGCAAAAAAGCCCATCAGGCCAAACTAATGTAGCCCGTTCAAATCTCACTGCTCGTGCTCAAATCTCTTCCCTTCCGACTTCCTTCTCAAAAAATGCGCGCTGACAAATGGCTCTGGGCCACCCGTTTCTACAAGACACGGAGCAACGCCGCGCACGACTGCGCCGCCCGCAAGATCAAACGCGCGGGTAATCCAATCAAAGCGAGTACTGCCCTTAAGATCGGCGACCACCTCGTGGTCCCCTCACTCGACGGCACCCACAAGCGCTCCATCGAGATCGCCGTTCTCATCGAAAAGCGCGTCAAAGCATCACTCGCAAGCTCCGCCTTCATCGATCACACCCCAGCCGAAATTCTCGCCGAAGCAGAAGTCCGACGCCTCGCCAACAAGGAAAACCGCGACAATCGCAAACTCGGCGACCAAGGCCGCCTCACTAAAAAGAAAAGACGCGACTGGCAAGACCGTGACTCCTTCTAATCCTCAACCCTCTCAATTCCTGCGTTTTCTGTGGTTAAAATCTCCACCTCATTTCTATGAAACTCCCTCGCTTCTTCAGCTTCCACCCCGTCGCCAACCCCTAAAGGAGTCGGGGCCTCTCGCCCCATTCTTTTCCTCTGAATCAATCAAGAGAAACTAGCAAATCCTGCCAATCTCTAGAAAGCTTGGTTCTCCTTCGCCCTTTGTATTCTCTCTCGAAATGCTTTGCAGCCAAGGAAAACTTGCCTCGTTAAGCGTATGAGGAATCCAAGTTAAGCCACCATCCGGGGAAAGGTCGCCTCTCCCGCCAAAAGGACCGTCGGCGCCGCCTCCAGATAATGTCGCCATCAAGAGTATCGGCTTCCCCTGCCACAAACCTTCTGTTCCTTCCGCAAAACCCAGTCGTAGGTATTTTTGAAGGCCGCCGAGTAGCGGCCGGTGTGCTCCGCAAGCGAGACAACAGTCTCATCAGACTCGTCCACAAACTCAACGCCAAAGTCGCCAGAGAATTCGATGGCATCGCCAGCCTCCGCCTTGGTGGCGGTGTCGAAGCCGGCATTGCCTTCATCGCCGAAGGCGCAAATTTCGGCAGCTCCATTAAAATCCTTCCTCTCAAGTCGACCCCGGAACCCGTCTGCGCCTCACTCGGATCCTCCGTAAAACGAAGCCTCGAAGAATGGAAACTCGCCTTCCTCAAAGCTCTCCGGTCCTAGCTTTATCCCACTCCGTATTTCAAAAGAGACGAAAGATATCTTTAAATAGTTAGGAAATAGCGCTGCGTGTTGGAATCAAGAGCCGGGCGCTTTCTCGAAATGGCAGTGTTGATCGTCAGTTGTGGTACACCTAAGGGCATTTCACCCGCACCACGCCTTCGTCCCGCCTTGCTCTTTCAAGAAATCACTCTGGC
>TARA_B110000305_G_scaffold114136_1_pt1 | contig 10374 bp, 8 predicted proteins | sample TARA_B110000305 | Tara Oceans TARA_B110000305 (sample SAMEA4397930) | marine metagenome | biome: Polar Biome; feature: [SRF] surface water layer (ENVO:00010504); material: water (ENVO:00002006), including particulate matter (ENVO:01000060) such as... | depth 5 m | reverse complement strand
ACATCGCTGGATGCAACCGCGCCGGAGTAAACGTGGTAGAGTAGAATATCACTGAGTGTTGCGTTCTCTTCATCAGTATCAAAATCAGCGAGAATAATGCCCGCTGCTGCAAAGGCTTCGTCGGTCGGTGCAAAGACAGTGAATGGGCCGGTGCCTTGCAATGTCGTTACGAGATCGGCATGTGCAAGAGCGGCTACCAATGAGTCATGGACCCCGGTGGCTGCGGCGTTTGTCGGTATATCTTCGGTGTCATCTGCCGATACATTCAGTGGCAAAGTGGTCATCAAAAGGCTGGCTAATATGAGAGATGCTAGTGCTCGCTTCATGGGTGCGTTGCGCACAGGCCTCTACTTAAAGCACTGTAAAACAAACAAGAACAATTAGAAAGGTGACCGGTACTCAGTGACGTCTTCAGCGATGCGAAGCAGTTGATTGTATTTCGCTACTCGGTCGCTTCGTGCTGGTGCACCAGTCTTGATTTGACCCGCACGGGTTCCAACAGCAAGGTCAGCGATGGTTACATCTTCAGTTTCTCCACTGCGATGCGAAATGACGTTATTGTATCCGTTTGAAGCGGCCAAGTCCATGGCCTCAAGTGTTTCAGTTACGGTTCCGACTTGATTTAACTTGACGAGCATGGCATTCGCAGCACCAAGTTCGATTCCTTGGGCCAAGCGTTCAGATTGAGTAACAAACAAATCGTCACCAACGGATTGTACTCGGTGACCTTCTCGCTTGGTAAAGTTCGTCCAACCCCGCCAGTCATCTTCACCAAACCCGTCTTCAATCGAAAGAATAGGATAGTCGTCGAGCCAACCGGAATACACATTAGCCAACTCTTCACTCGACAAAACCTTTCCATCCATGTGGTAACCGTCCTCTTTGTGGAATTCAGTGGCTGCAACATCTAAAGCAATACCCATTTCATCAACTGAATATCCTGCGCTTTCGATCGCTCGAACCATGTACTTGAGCCCTTCTTCATTGGCAGGTAAGTTTGGAGCAAACCCTCCTTCGTCTCCAACTCCGCCGAGCAATCCATCTGCTCTCAGTTCTTTTTTGAGTGCGTGATAGGTCTCGACACCGGCTCGTAGTCCTTCTTCAAAGGTGTCAAAGCCATGCGGCATAACCATGAATTCTTGAACATCGACGTTCGTTGCAGCATGTGCTCCACCGTTGAGAATATTCAGCATTGGAACGGGCATTAATCCGCCAGCGACGCCTCCGATGTATTTCCAAAGTGGTAATTCATGAGTCGCTGCTCCGGCATGGAGGCAGGCAAGAGATGCGCCGAGCATGGCGTTTGCTCCAAGTTCTGCTTTGTTCGGAGTGCCATCCAATTCGATCATCAATTCATCAAGAATACGTTGTTCATCAACCGGCATTCCAAGAAGAGCCTCTTCGATACGCTCGGTGACATTATTAATGGCTCGAGAGACACCTTTTCCGAGATACTTGGTGGAATCTCCATCTCGCATTTCGAGCGATTCATAGGCGCCTGTAGAAGCACCTGAGGGAACTGCTGCACGACCGAGTAGATTTCCATCGACATAGCAATCAACTTCGACAGTTGGATTACCACGGCTGTCGAGAATCATTCGAGCATCGAGACCGGTGATATGTCCTGACATTGACTTCCCCATCCCACCCCAATCTACGGCGCCCTTTCAATGAAACGGAAAAACTTCACAATAAACCAATTTCAAGCAAAAGGGAGGTTTTCTTCCACATTCCGGTAGCATCCAACTTATCAAGGCCGTAAAAAGGCATGAAGGTGATTTGATATACTCTAAACCGTAGGACTGAACATGCCTCGTGTTTCAGAAATCGACCGCGCCATTCTTGCCCAGCTTCGAACCAATGGACGAATGTCCTATGTGGAACTTGCAAAAGAAGTCGGTGCCTCGGAACGAACTGTGCGTACGCATGTTCGTAAAATGGAAGAGGATGGGACCATTCGAGGCTACACTGTTCGAGAAGGAGGGGTTGGATTAACTGCTCTGGTTCGTATCAAGGTGTCACCCGGTGCTGAAATTGGTTCATTCGCTTCTGAAGTGACTGGATGGGAAGGAATCGAAATTATTTACGAAGTCTCTGGAAGTGCTGACTTGGTCGCATTGGTTCACGTCGATGACACCATGTCTTTGCGAACACTGCTTGACAAAATGTGGCTTGCTGCACCGAATGAAATTGCTTCTACAACGACAGAATTAGTTCTTGAACAATACTGATTATTCTTCTTCAGTCGGAGGAGTTGCGACTTCTTTCTTGACCTGTTCATCAGGAAGGCTGTAATCGATCCCACAACTTCTGCAGACCATGTTTTTATCCCAATCACATTGACGGCGGCAACCAGACATAACCTCACACTCACATTTTCCATTTGACAGAGCAACCAATCGATTCTGTAACAGATATCTCAGGGGCAACTCCAGCAAGCATGGCTTGTATTGCATCATCTAATTCGGTCATCTGAACCTGCGTAGGGTCTTGTGGAGAGTCATCCATTCGCCCTTTGTAGATTAATTTGAGTTCATTGTTAAAGAGGAAAAACTCTGGAGTTCTTTTGGCATCATACGCATGTGCAATGTCTTGGGTTGCATCGTGGAGATAAGGATATGACATTCCTTCGGCTCTTTTTTGCATATGTTCAAACGAGTCATTTGGATAGGCTGTCGGATCGTTTGAATTAATTCCAACAAATCCAATATCAAGGCTATTGGCTTTACCTGCCATCGCTTCGAGACGTGAAATACTGCCGATGACATAGGGGCAATGGTTACACTCAAAGACAACAATAAGGCCATTTCCTCGACGTGCATTCTCAAGAGTCATCGGAGAAACTCCCTGTGATTCATTCGAATTTTGAAGTTCAAAGGCTGGAGCAGTGTCTCCGATATTGAGGGTCATGAATCCCTTGAGAGCGCCGTGACTCAAAACACTTCGCTTGAAAAGACGACTTGGAGTTGATAAACTGTCGATTGAAAGACCAGCATGACACCGCTCGAAAAAATTTCTTTGCATTACCCTCATGAAAGAAAAGCAATGCAATGGCTTGACAGCATTTGCTCAGGCCATGATTGGGTGGCCGTAGAAAGTACACTAGGTGAAACCAAAGGTTATGATTTTGAACATGTACTTTTTGAGATCACACTCAAAGGAGAATCAAAACGAATGTACCGTATTTCCGGAATGGTCACTTTAGGAGAACATGGACTTGTCGAAGTACATCCAATCGAAGTCATGGGGTCGATTTTACCATCAAACGAACCGCAGAAACACGATCCTTGGTGTTCGCTCTGTATCAGCACACAGCGAGGAGAGGATGATTTACCACTTGGTGACCGTTTGGGTTCGATGGTTTTAGCGCTCCGTAATGACAAGGTATTAGCCAAGTCCATTCCATTATTAGAATTGTTTTTAGCCCATGACTCTGAAGAACATCAATGGATATTTGGCTACTTTTCAACAGGAATTTCATTGGATGATGATGAAAATGAAGTGTATGGCCAGATTCCAATTGAACTACGGAACTTATCTCATCACTTCGCGTGTATCGAAGATGAATTACAAGGCTCAGTATACTCTTCTGAAGAAAGACAGAGTATCCTTGATGATGAAATGCGTGCAATTTCGCAAGAGATTCGAGAAAGGAAGCAAGTAGAAGAGTGATATCAGGAGAGAGTTCATGACTCTTCACTCAATGGTTCGCTTGACCACCATGGTAACTGAACGATGTGGCGGACATATTACGCTCTTGTTTTCAATTTGGAAAGAAGCCCATCTTGCACGTTTCCAGGGCAGCCGTGGAGCGGGATTGAATCTTGCAGATGGTGTGGAAGCCACAGTTGAATATATCTCCTCAAACCTACCTGAAGTTGAAGCGAAGTTGTCTTCCGGGTCTCAATTGGATACGCCAGCAGGTCCAATGATGGAGGGGGATATTCAAATCCATGTTGTTGGAATGGATGGTTCAGAAATGGTTGATTCCAAACAAATCTACATCGACCTTGTCGAAGAATTAAGAATTGTTCGTTTACTCAAACGTGAAGATTCTTACCATATTCATGTGAAATTAGAATTGCCGACAAGTCAGGGTTTTGGAATGTCTGCAGCCGGATTGATTGCAGTTGCTCGAGCATTTCGTATGCTCACTCAAAAAGGGTCTGAGGAACAATACTTACGTATCGCTCATCGAATAGAAAGAATGCACGGCTCAGGTCTTGGAGATGTCCTTGGCATCTCCGCCAAGGGAGTTGAATTACGCCTCGAACCTGGAGCGCCGGGTTCAGGAGGAGAGGTCGTCAGCTTTACAACCAGCCAACCAATTCTCGTTACTTGGCAACCGGAAGAAAGTCGGCATACTTCCGAATATATCGATGATGTGGGATGGCAACGCTCGATTTCTAAAGCAGGAGAACATTCAGTATCTCGTTTGCGATTGAAAGATTGGACAATAGAACGATGGTCGGACTTAATGCTTGAATCAAGAAACTTTGCAGATGCTTCAGGATTGCTTGAAGAACAAGTACGTAAGAAACTACTCTCGATAGCCCAGAAAGAGATTTTACTCCTCGATCTACAGTCTCGAGTGAATGTTCGATTGTGCATGCTTGGTGTTTCACTGGCGATACTTCCGAGGCGATTGGACAGCCCTCTTGTACAACATGAATTGGAAAGTATGGCCAAGGCATTACGAGCGATCGGACTTGGCGTCCGAGAAACAAGAATCGAATAATTACTCGCCTGAACCCAATTTGCTCAAATCTAAGACATTCGCATCGAGTAATGTGCACCCTGGCATGAAGAGATTTCGAGAGAACCCATGCCTGTAAACAACAGCACCGCTCCCCCATTCCTCAATATAGCGTGCCATTTGTTTCGCCATTTTCTTACGTTGGAATTCGACATCGGCTCCATAGAAATGTTTGGCATCAATCCATGCCACTGGCTTGCCGTTGATTTCTACGTGGTCGAGGAAGAGTATATCTGGAGTTCGAACAGGTCGGCCCAGATCTTGTTTTTGTTCCTTGACCATTTCGGGTTGACGCCGTAATCGGACACCTTGTTCTTCAAACCAATCCGCTAAAATGTCCTCAAATAAGTCTGCTCGTTCTTGGGATTCTCCTTGATCGACATTGGAGACTCTGTCGGCGGCTTCAGCGGCTTCAAACTCAGTTCGTTCGCGTTCACTTAAACGGCTTGGTTGGCGTAAGCTTTCCTTTATTTTGGATTTTGACCAGCGCATTTCAGTAAGAATAATTCGGAAAATATTCATCGGAGGGAAATCAAAACGGGTTGACAAATCAACAACACTCACGCCTTCTTTGTAGAGGCGCAACATGGTTTGACCCTGTGAGCGAAGTCGTCCATGCCCATAGACTGTTTTTTGTTGTAAAAGAGCAGAACGAAGAGAGAGAGCTTGTTCGAGTGTCATTTTGTAATCTTTAGCGATGACTGCGATTTCGTCAACGCGTTCATCTTCTAGCCAACCGAATTCACCCTTTCGCATTACTTTACCAGCCATGGCCTCTTCATCTTTCAATGGAACAGGGGATATCTTCCATTCAAACTTAAATGTCTTTGGCTCCACTAAATCATCTGGAAAACCCATAGGTGTTGGTTTTTTGTCAAACCTCGCCCGTGCTTGTGTTTCCATCTCGAGAATAATCGTAGCATTCCGTTCTTCAAGAGTTTTTTTGGCTGTGCTGCCATACCGTCGCTGGCGGTTTTGTCGACTGTCTCCGCGGTTGTTCCGAGAATGAGGTTTTTTTCCTCGGCTAGGTTCGCTCATCAAACATCGTCGTCGCCGACCGTCTTTGAATCCTCGCCTTCGGAGACTGTGAACAAAAAGGGTTGAGATTCGCCGTACAAAGCAATTCCTTTGGTCACAAGGTCGTTGAGCCATTGGATTGCAAACGATTTGGCTTGCGTATTGACGCGCCCACGGAAAAGTCTCGCCCACCAAGGAATGTCCCACCATGCGGCGATTTCGACACCGCCTTCTTCTTCGCACAATACCGTGATTGACATTCGTAATGATTTCACGGCAGTTCCAACCGTTTTTCCTTCTCGTTGTTGTCCCAACCATTCAAATTCTATTTCTCTAAAGTCAGGGTTGTTTCCAGTCCGAATGGTGTTAACAAGCCATAATTCTTCGATTAATCGTTGACGTTCAATGCGATGTAAATCAAATCGTTGACCTTCGAAAAGTGAACCTGTAGTCGATGAGAGAACCCTTTGAGCCGAACTGTTCCAAGAAGGCCACGTGTCCAAGTTGAGCAGGTTTTCACCAACCTGTGCGGACTGAAGAGGCTCAAGGGCGTGTCGCCAGACGCCTTGAGGATGATCCATGCCATCTCCACTGAGAAACGCATCATGAAGTTGTGGGACAAAAAGCACACGGTTTCAAATGCAGCAACATGGTCCGTCATCTATGCGCAGAAGTCATATTTGCAAAGTATTGGTTACTTTGCTTGTTCTCGGAAGCCTCTCTTCAATTCAATACGGTGGAGGGTATTTGTCCGATGAGACAAACAACCCCTCTGCTGTTGACGGAAATAATACGACTGCATTGGGATGGGTTTCTCCGTTCGGAGGGCCTTTGATGGATTATATTGAAGACAGTTTAGTGTACGAGAATGGCACGACTGTGTCAGCAGGGTGGTTCCAAGGAAACCTCCGATTCCCCAACTCCGTAGACCCTGTTGGAGCAACTGGGGGAAGTGATGATTTTGATTTCTTTATCGTATGGATTGATGGAAATGGAAGTGTGATTTCTGCGATAAATGGTGGCTCCTCGGGTTTTGATACCATTGACAGAATAGCGATAATGCCAAATGGCGACCTTCTCATAGCAGGTAACTATTGCATGTACAGTGATGATAACCAATGTCAACTTGGTCTTGGCGGTCTTATGCCATTAGAAAGTACAGATGAAGATGGTGGGGAAAATGTCTTCCTTGCCCGTCTCGATTCAAACGGCATATGGTTATGGTCAACTCAAATACAAAGCTCGAAAGAACTGCCAGTTCTCGACATGTTAGTTTCAACATCCAATGAAATTCATTTCGCCGTACTCTTCCAAGGGATTTTGCAATTTAATGGAAGTGAAATTGTTGGACCGGAAGTACAGAACTTACTTATCGCAACCTATGATGGACAAGGACAAGTCCTTTCTCATAGATCGGCGCAGGCTGATGAAGGGATAGAAGTGAGTGGGGCTCTCTGCATAGATGGAACTGGCCAGATGTATGTGGCAGTCACCTTTAGTGGTACATTCCATATCGATGGTTATGACCTCGATGCTCTTGGTTCGACGGATGTTGCTGTAGCCAGTTATTCCGAATTTGGTTGGAACTGGGCAATTTCTGCTGGAGGTGCTGGAGCAGACAAGACATGGGATTGCGATGGTAAACTCACTTCAGGAATTCATGTGGTTGGTGATTTTTCTGGCAATGCTTCCTTTGGTTCTCTGTTTACGACACAATCCGATAATGTGGACTTCTTCATAACTGAAGTTTCCTCAACAGGCGGCTGGGTGAATCTCAATCATGCAGGCGGTCCAGGCACGGATAGCGTCAGACATGTAGTGCTGTCTCAGCAAGGCAACATCTATATCGCCGGGAGTAGTTCTGAAGGATTAACACTTGGTGAATACGTTTTGCAGGATTTAGACGGCATAAGTGATCGTTCATATAATGATATTTTCTTAGCGGAGTTGCTCGTAAATGGCACCTGGGGATGGGCCATTCAAGCAGGTGGTAGTGGAAACGAGGAGCCAACCGGTCTTTCGCTTGGGAGAGACGGCTCCCCTTTGCTTTCATTCATATTCTCAGAGACCTTTGAGGCCGGATTAACATCGGCCTCCACTGAAGGTCAGTACGATGTAGGGGTTTGGCTCTATCAAACTGACTTCGATAACGATGGAGTGTTAGATGGAGAAGATAATTGTGCCCGTGTTTCAAATATGGACCAAACAAATCTCGACAACGACCTTTATGGTGATGCTTGCGATGAAGATGATGACAATGATGGTATTTTTGATGGGAATGATGATTGCCCACGAGGGGATTCGAATTGGTTTTCAGAAGCCTCTACTGACCATGATAGCGATGGATGTAACGATGCAACTGAAGATTATGATGATGATGAAGACACCGTTTTTGATCAAAATGACTTATGCCCATTAGGGCCTGTCGGTTGGATTTCAACTCCAGAGGAAGACGCTGAAGGAGATGGATGTGCAGATATTGATTCCGATAGCGACGGTTTGGTTGACCAAATGGATAACTGCCCCAATGAGGAGAATCCAGGGCAACTCGATTTAGATGGGGATAATATTGGGGATGCATGCGATATTGATGAAGATGGAGACGGTATTGCCAAACCAATGGATAATTGCCCACGCGATTCAACGGGTTGGACTTCTACGTATATCAACGATCACGACCAAGATGGATGTCATGATTCTCTGACCGACTTCGATGATGATGAAGATGGAGTGGGCGATGCTGAAGATTCGTGCCCACGTGGAGAAATTCGCTGGGCATCGAACTCTTCCATCCCCGATTATGATGGCGATGGGTGTCGCGATTTTAATGAAGATGATGATGATGATGCCGATGGTGTACCGGATGTAATCGATAATTGTAAGACTGGCCTAATTGGGGCTGCGGCACCTGGGCAAGATCTTGATAAGGACGGGTGCATCGATAGTGTTGAAGATTTCGATGATGATGGAGATGATGTGCTTGATGTCAATGATTTGTGTCTTCGAACGACTCTAGGGCAACCAGTTGGGATTACTGGATGCAGTCAATATCAGCTTGATGATGACCTCGATGGAATTCCAAATGCAATTGATTTGTGTCAAAATACAGATGCTGGTAAAAGTGTCGATTTAGCAGGTTGTCAGATTATCTCAGAGAATTCTGCCACCGATGGAGCATCTTCTAAAGATGGGTTCAGCTTGTCGTACATATTGTATTTCTTCGCAGCATTACTCCTTGGTGGAGCCGTCTTTGTGACATTTAGTAAGAATCAATCGACAACAAACACTTCTTCACAACCCCCTCCACGCCCAAAAGATTTCCCTAAAATTGGAACTGATACATCCTTCAGTGCTGAAGAAGAATAACGGCTTCATCCCTTTGCCGAGTATGATTCAATGTGGTCAATCATTAAACCATTCAACATATAAACAAACATCAGTTCAGTGGAGGTATGTCGCCCCTCATTCGAGTACTTCTTGCTTCAGTTTTACTTGTACTCCTTGCTGCTGCTCCATCGATTGAAGGTTCTTCGACTGGGAAGCAAAACCAAGCAACTACTGGATGTACATGCCATAGTAATGGGGCAAATGGGATTACTGCGAATCATAATTTCCCTACCAGTTATACTCCGGGAACGACTTATTCAATCGTGATTGATGGAAGTGGCGGGTCTCAAGCATTTGTTGGTGGTTTTTCCTTACAAGTCGATAAAGGATCTTTTTCAAATGCAGGGACTCTCGTTCAATTTTCAGGACTCAGTGCAACACACACAGGCTCCGGCTCTCTCAGCTGGTCAATGGATTGGATAGCACCAAGTTCAGGAAGCGGTTCAGTGAGCGTTGCATTAGCAGTTCTCCAAGCAAATGCAAACTCTGCAAATACTGGAGATTCATGGGATACGACATCGGCCACAATCACTGAATCTGTCATACAAAATCAACCTCCTACTGTTTCAAATTTGATGTTGGTTCCTGGAGGAGACTTCCCCACAAGTGAGGATATTATTTTTGACTACACATTCAGTGACCCAGACGGTGACTCGGAAGTAAATTCAGAAATTCGCTGGTCGAAGGATGGAGTTGTCGTTCCTGCATATAACGATATGATGATGTTACCATTCACTGCCACTTCTGTAGGCGATACATGGACTGTTTCAGTGACTCCAAATGATGGAAAGGACCTGGGAGCGACTGAAGTTTGCCCTGACAGTGCCGTAATCGTTGACATCGACTCTGACGGTGATGGAACCATGGACCTCGATGATGCATTCCCAGATGACCCTTCGGAGACAACCGACAGCGATGGCGATGGAACTGGAGACAATGCCGATGTGTTCCCAAATGATTCTTCAGAAACCATCGATACCGATAGCGATGGAACTGGAGACAACGGAGATGCATTCCCAAATGATTCTTCAGAAACCATGGATTCGGACATGGATGGCGTTGGAGACAATGCCGATGTGTTCCCAAATGATGCTACAGAAACCATCGATACCGATGGCGACGGAAGTGGAGACAACGGAGATGCATTCCCAAATGATGCCACTGAATCCCTCGATTCCGACATGGATGGAGTCGGCGACAATGCTGACGTATTC
>TARA_B110000305_G_scaffold171771_1_pt1 | contig 10375 bp, 5 predicted proteins | sample TARA_B110000305 | Tara Oceans TARA_B110000305 (sample SAMEA4397930) | marine metagenome | biome: Polar Biome; feature: [SRF] surface water layer (ENVO:00010504); material: water (ENVO:00002006), including particulate matter (ENVO:01000060) such as... | depth 5 m | reverse complement strand
ATCTACCTTTTTGAGCAATAAAAATTGATAGTGCTTAAAGTCTTCACTGTCATAACTAAGCACAGGCACCGACAGGCGCTTTATGCGCTCGGGCATGGGCCAAGCCATGACCGCTTGGGCGATCACCTGGTTAATCTGGGTTAGATCGGTATGTTTTCCATTACAGATACTCATGGGATATTGTACGAAATTTTTATACAGAGCGATCTTCTAGATAAAGGCTGGCGACTCAAGCCAGAGTCTTGTAGGGTTTAGCCTATAAAAATAATAAGGGGTACTAACGCCATGTCAGCAATCTTATTCAAAACTTTTGTAGCAAGGACATTAGCCGCATTCGCTATCATTTCACTACTTGCCGGATGCAACGATCACGCTAAAACAGACCAAGCCACCAGCATTTATAGCAACGGCCAAGTAATCAGCGTTGATGATAATGTAGGCACCGTTGAAGCAATTGCCGTTAAAGAGGGCCGCATTATTGCCTTAGGCTCCAATAAAGCCATGGAGCAGTACCGCAGCGAAAGCACCAAAATGATTAATCTGCAGGGTAAAACCTTGATGCCTGGGTTTGTGGATGCCCACAGCCATCTCTCTGCTGTGGCGATCCAAGCCATTTCTGCAAATCTGCTACCCGCCCCCGATGGCCCGGTTAATAGTATTGCCCAGCTACAACAGACATTGCGCGACTATATGGCCACCTCTGCCATCGTCAAAGAGCATGGGGTGGTTATCGGCTTCAACTATGATGACTCCCAGCTTGCAGAACAGCGCCACCCAACCCGGCATGATTTAGATGCGGTCTCGACAGAGATTCCGGTGTTTGCGTTGCATCAGTCTGGGCACCTTGGCGTCTATAACAGCAAGGCTTTAGAAATCATTGGCATTACCTCGGCATCGATCAATCCGCCTGGTGGCGTTATCGAACGAGAAGCCGACGGCAAAACCCCCAATGGTGTACTGCAAGAAAATGCCCATTTCGCCGTTGTGTTTGGACTTGTCCCAGACTTTTCTCCACAGCAATATCTCGCCGCGCTCAAAGCAGGCGAAGCTATTTATGCAGCCAATGGATTCACCACCATTCAGGACGGTAAAACAGACCCAAAGAGCCTCAATACGTTAGCTGCCATTTCTAAATTAAATGGGTTTGATCTGGATGTAGTGTCCTATGCAGACCTAGTTAAAGTAGACGAGACGTCGCCAGTTCATGGCCCACTCCTTTCTCGCAACTACAGCAATAATTTCCGTATTGGCGGTGTGAAGCTCACTTTCGACGGCTCCCCGCAGGGTAAAACGGCTTGGTTCAGTCACCCCTACCATCAAGCGCCTGCCAACCAAACTGACGACTATGCAGGTTACGGTGCCTTTACTGATCAAGAAGCACAGCAATGGCTTAATCTAGCCTACGAGAACAACTGGCAGCTCATGGCCCATGCCAACGGCGATGCGGCGATAGATCAGTTTATAAAGACCGCCGCACAGGGTCAGGCTGACCTCGGCGCTGGGGATCGCCGCACTGTTTTAATCCACGGGCAATTTTTACGTGAAGACCAAGTAGACCTTGTGGATGAGCTAAATATTTTTCCTGCACTGTATCCCCTGCATACTTTTTACTGGGGCGACTGGCACAGAGACTCTGTCGCTGGGCCAGAGCGAGCAGAAAATATCTCGCCCACTGGTTGGCTGGTTGATCGAGGCATCAAGTTTTCTATCCATTCAGATGCTCCAGTTACCTTCCCCAATTCCATGCGTATCATGCACAGCGCCATGAACCGGCTCACTAGAACAGGCGCTGTACTCGGAAAGCAACATCGACTCAAGGCAATGGACGCCATTAAGGCCATGACCATCTGGCCTGCCTATCAGCATTTCGAGGAAGACAGTAAAGGGTCTCTTGAGGTGGGTAAACTTGCAGACTTCGTGATCCTAGATAAAAACCCATTGACCCAAGCTCCAGCTAATATCGGCGACATTAAGATAGTAGAAACGATTAAAGCCGGCAAAACCGTTTATGCAGCGCCAGTCGTTAAGGATGATCCTGTAGGTTCCTTAGTGAGTCGCCTGAACCTTGACGCCTACAAGGCCACGCTCAAGGGCCTAACGCAATTTGGTGATCGCCGCCAGGGTACCAGCCGCAATTCCAATTCCATTGATTGGATTGAACAGCAGCTAAGCGACTATGGCTGCCAGGACATACAGCGCATCACCTATAATTTTGACCCCGCCCCCCGAGCACCTCGCAATCGCAAACCTCTATCAACAGACCCAGCAGATTTAATAACCTCTACAGGAAAGTCTGTGGGCCGCAATGGCAATGGCCCCGGAGGATCATCGATCTATGGCTATCGCGCTGCTACAGGAGTCAATAGAGACTTGGAAGCTCAGCCCGACAGGGCGATTCGCGAGCTCAACAGAGAAGAGCCTACTAATGGCCAACGTCAGGAAGTCTACTGCACAAAAATTGGTACCATCTATCCAAACGAAATGTATATTGTCAGCGCCCATATGGATGGCCACGGTGTTAACGAAGCGGTTAATGACGACGGTTCGGGCACTGCTCTAGTGATGGAGCTAGCGAGAATATTCAATGGCACAGATGTTCAGACAGAGCGGTCTATTCGCTTTGCCCTGTGGAATAACGAAGAGACTGGTCTAAACGGTTCCAGTGCTTATGTGCAGCAACGCCAGCATTTGCAGGGTATCGAAAACCCAGTGGGCTCTGGCCTCTACCCAGAACCTCGCTGGCTGGGCCTAATTCAGCATGACATGATGCTATGGGACCATGGTGCACCCAGAGCAGACGGCACAGTTAGCCCGCACCAGCGCCCCGAAGCAGACGTTAATATTGAGTTTCAATCAGCCTCTGACCTAGCCCAGCAATCAATGCAGCTGGCGTTTATTTTTAAGGCGGCCGCCGACACCTACAACACTGACTACCCTGCCACGGTTGGCCCCCATATGACTAACACAGACTCCACGCCCTTTATGAATCTGGTGCCTTCTATTAGCCTGCGCGAAAATGAGCGCGGCGCGCAGACCGGTGCTGGGTGGAACCCAACATGGCACACGCCATTGGATGTTTGGACGACATTTTCTGACGACGATTTTCGTCTTGGCCTAAATGCTGCGCAGACAACCCTGGGGGCTGTGGCTGGTTTAAGCGGCGCTGCCCTTAATAGCGAGACCTTCAATGTCGCAATCCTTAATGACGCGTACTCTGATGAAGCATCTATAAATAGCACAACCACGAACTAATTCTCTTTAAAAAATGTATCGCGTAGATATTAAATACGCAAAAAAAAGACGGCCCCCAAGGGCCGTCTTTTTCGTTTTACTACTGTAAAAACTACCAGATCCGAATACGCTGCTCTGGTGGTAAGTACAACGCATGGTCCGGACCAATATCAAATGCCTCGTACCATTCATCAAAGTTTCTCACCACTCCATTCACTCGGTAGTACGGCGGGCTATGGGGTCCACGTATCAGCTGCTGACGCAGAGCCTCTTCACGATACTTGGCGCGCCATACCTGCGCCCAAGCCATAAAGAACCGCTGTTCACCAGTGTAGCCGTCAATAATAGGCGCTTGCTCATCAGCACTTAACTGTCCGTCGCCATTGCTATCAAGGCTCAGTTTGTAGGCCTTAAAAGCCATGGACAAACCACCTAGATCACCCGTATTCTCGCCCAATCCAAGTCGGCCATTCACACAGGCCGTACCCTCGTCTAGGGGACAAAAGCTATCGTACTGGCCCACTAAAGCATCGGTCTTAGCCACAAAGGCTTCGTTATCTTTGTCCGTCCACCAATTGCGCAATACGCCATCACCATCAGATTTAGAACCCTGGTCATCAAAACCATGGCCAATTTCATGACCGATCACGCCGCCAATAGCACCGTAATTTACCGCTGGATCTGCGTTAATATTGAAAAACGGTGGCTGCAAAATAGCGGCTGGGAAAACAATCTCATTACGGTTAGGGCTGTAATAGGCGTTTACGGTTTGCGGTAACATAAACCATTCGGTCTTATCGATAGGCTGACCCAGCTGGGCAATCATATCGTCGTAACCCCATTCACCTGAAGCCATAACATTGCCGAAAGCGCTGTTGCCAACAGTTAGACTATCATAGGTCTCAAATTTTTCTGTGTAGCCAATCTTTGGAGTGAACTTAGCCAGCTTGTCCCGAGCCTCAACCTTAGTCTCAGCACCCATCCAATCCAAGTCATTAAGGTTATCGGCCATGGCTCTGCGCAAGTTGCTCACCAACTCATCCATAGCCACTTTGTTTTCAGTCGGGAAATAACGCTCGGCATACACCTTGCCAACTGCCTCACCAAGCGCACCTTCAACCGCGCCAACTGCACGCTTCCAGCGAGGACGTTGCTGCTCTTGACCACTTAGCTGCTTAGAGTAAAAGGCAAAAGAAGCCTGATCGATTTTTTCGGGCAACACAGAGGAGAAGTCAGACAAAAAATGTGCCGTTAGATACGCTTTCCAATCATTCAGATCAGCTGAGGCCATCAGGCTCATTAGACCCGCGATACCACCACCAGAAATCTTAGCGACCTGCTCTTCCGTTAGGCCAAGCTCGGCAATTTCTTCGGCATCTGGTGTGACCTGGCGAACCACGAATTCATCCTGGCCGCTCAGTTTCAATTCCTTAAGCATAATTTCAACAGGGAACTCACCACCTAGGACAATCAAGTCAGCCTTGCTCATCTTGTTATAGGTCAGGTTGCGATTACGCCCCACTGTACGGTCCCAATGGACCTTGGCAATTTCAGTTTCAAGAGCCATTACCCGCGCGGCAGCCTCAGCCGAATCGGCGTAACCCGCTTCACCCAATAACAATGTTAGGTAACTAAGGTAGCCTTCGCGAGTCTCAATATTTTTACCTTCATCATTGAGGTACATATCGCGATCAGGAAGACCGAGGCCACCCTGTGTCAAATAGAAGATATAGTTCTCGGTGTCCAAGGAGTCCACATCGACCCAACCACCAACCGGACTAGAAAAGCCATTTCCCGCAAAGACCATAGCGAGATCTTCAACAGTCGTCATGGCGTTGATCTGATCTAAATAAGGCTGAACAGGCATCATACCTGCAGTTTCAATCGCGTCTGTATTGAGATAAGCATTGTAATAGGCAGCAACCTTACCTTCGATTGTGGCGATATCTGGCTGCGCAGCGGCCAGCTCATCAATGATGACTTTTACTCTTGCTTCAGACTTGTCCCTCAACAGAGTAAATGCGCCGAACCTTGTCTTGTCTTCGGGCATATCAAAATTCGAGTACCACAGACCGTTTACATGGCAGAAGAAATCATCTCCCGCGGCAAAGCGCTTATCCATGGCCTCAAGGTCTAAACCAGCTGTGCCCCATTCATCACGATCTAGGGCATTGAGAGCTGGTGTAACCCCTGTAGCTCCCTGGCAGTCGCCAAGATAGGCTGCCGCATCGGCGCCATTGTCTGCCACATTGTTTTCAACATTGGCACCACAGGCAGTTAGAACTGCCAGTACGCTGCTGATCAATAGTAATTTTTTCACGTTACCCTCCTGATTTTTTCTTAGAGTATTATTTAGTGATGGATTGTAGCTACAACATAGGCATAAAAGAACCCCAGGTAAGGCGCTAAGGAATCTATTTACAATGCAAAAGCTGTAACTATGGAACCTTCTGTATTTAGGGTGCAGGTCTGGCTATTAACCGCGGGTTAGTTATTATTGAGCTCAACACAAAAAAGATAGACTTAAATACCAGCATATCTTGGCAACCCTGTATTCTTAACTAATTGAACAATCGGGATTTATGCCCTTTTTGTTGCATTATTGAGCTGAAAGTAACCCTTAAGCATAGTATTTAAAAAGGAGCGACAATGAAGTCAGTTATCTGGCTGTTCATGTTCATGTTAACAGCCTGCGGTGGTGGTTCCTCGTCGTCAGAAAACCCTCAGTCATTTTCTCCTGATTCTGCAGGCACTACCGCTAACGGTAGCACTCCAGCATCATCTCCGACGGCCCTCATATCAACACCTGGGCAGAAGGCAATTAGCCAGACGATTGATGGCCAGTTAGTGGAGCGGACTTTTCTTATACGCTACCCAGACAGCCCCATTAAGGATAACTATCCTGTTATATTTTTTGTCCATGGAGCCGGTAGCAGTGGGCAGGCCTGGTTAAATGCTAACCCGGATGTTTTGGACTTAATAAATGCCGGTGAATTTATTGGTATATTCCCTGACGGCTACAATCAGCGCTGGAACGTAAGCGGAGAGACTAGTGCTGATGATGTGGAGTTTATCTCTATGATTATCAACAATCTCGATTCTTCGGGGCTATTTAATCTCGATAAAATCTATGGCGTAGGTACCTCCAATGGTGCAGGTCTAGTAAACAGAATAGGCAAAGAGACATCTATTTTTAAAGGGATTGCGCCCTTAATAAGCCAACAAACGGCTGCCATAGGCCAAAGTGTGCCACCAAGAGCGGTGTCGGTATTCCAGTTCAATGGTGCCCAAGATACTCTGGTTCCATTGAATGGCGGAGCTGGAGTTAACGGCGATGTATTCATGTCGGCGCAAGCCAGTGCAGAAAATTGGGCCGCAAACTTTAACTGCGATATGACGCCAACTAATAGAACTAGGACATGGGGTGATAGCTCAGTTCAGGAGGTCACTTTTGATCAGTGCCTAGACAACAAAAAAGTTCGCTACTATATTGCCGACGGTGTTGGGCACAGTACTTCCTTTGATCAAAGCTTCAATTTATATCAGCTTATTTGGTCATTCTTTAGATCCACCGATCGAGACAAAGCCCTTAATGTCAAACTACTCGCGCTTGGTGACAGCTATACCGTTGGCAAAGGGGTCTGTGACACCTGCAGCTTTCCTGAGCAATTAAAAGAAAGCTTAATATTTGAGTACTCGGCTAGAGATACAGTTAACTTGCAAATGATCGCTCAGACCGGGTGGACGACCACTAATTTACAAGAAGCCGTTGCGATGGAAAGCCCCGCAACGGATTTTGACTTAGCCACACTGCTTATCGGCGTCAACAATCAGTTTCAAAACAAGCCGTTTAGCATTTATGAGTCAGAGCTAGTCGAGCTTATTGATAGCGCCATAGTCTATGCTGGCGGGGACTCCAGTAAGCTAATAGTCCTATCCATTCCGGACTACGGCTATAGCCCCTTTGGGCAATCAAGGAACCCTTCCCTGATTAGCACTGAGATTGACTTGTACAACGATTTTGCACGGCAATACTGCGAAGATAATGGAGTCTCATACCTGTACATAACAGATATAACACGACAGGGAATAGTCAATCCTGCACTTGTAGCATCAGACCAGTTACACCCCTCTGGGTTAGCCTATGAGAAGTTTGTGAAACGACTGCTGCCGATCGCTCTTCAAAAACTGGAGCCTTCAATACCTCATTAAAAGAGTGGTTTGAAATAGACTTCAAAATTGGTACATGGATAATTGCTTATATACTGACACTTTGGGCATACACTTACAGTTGGATTGTGCTGTATGAGTAGCAGTATGCTCAGTTAGCGGTCTTCGCCCTGCCAATATTGAATGCTTTTATTTACTGCTTTTATTTACTGCTCAGTGCACTTATCTACCTCATCTATCGATATCAGATGGAACTGTGCCTGCCCTACCCTCGGTCAGAGATACTTTAGAAACAGGCTTTTTCAATGGGAAATAATAAACCAATATTTCATCCAAAAGGGGCCGCCAGTTATACCAATTGTGAGAGCCTGGTACTTTTCGATATTTAACGGGATAACCCTTCTCTTTTAACGTTTTGTACAGAGTTTTTGCCTGCCTCCTGCCATCGTTGCGCGCTCCTGTACTGATATAAAACTTTAACGGTAGCCTTTCAGATTGTTCGTAGTATTTGATCAGCTCAGGTACCGGCAAAATTTGCGGAGATTGGATCGCTATTCCACTAAATGTCTCACTCGCCAAGAGACCAAAGCATGCAGAATTCATTCCTCCGTAAGAAGACCCCAAGATCACTCTATCTTCTGCAATTTGTGACGTTCTATAGTTCGAATCAATTGTCTTAACTAATTCTTTAGTCACAAATTCAAAGTACTGATAATTACAGGAAAACTGAGAGTTTCGACGATTGTGGGATAAATCGTCGGGATCTCGAGAATCAATAAACACCCCTATGGTTGGTCTGATTCTATTTTGCGCGATCAATTTTTTCATTAGTCGTGGCATCGCTCCACCCTTTATATAACCTTGGCCATCGGTGACATATATAGTCGGTAGGTCAGCAAAGTCTGAGTAATTTTTAGGAATGAAAATGCGATATTGGACATCATATCCAAGGTGCGTACTTTTAATAAGAATATTATTACTGAGGCCTGTGGCGTCATTAGCCGTAACGAAATGGCAGCTTATCAACAGAAGAAGAGCGGCTATAGCTTTAGTCATATGAATCAAGATAACGGAGTTCATCGGAGTTTCATCTAGTGGGCACAAAGTATAATCGCATAGATCTGTTAAATAGACTTCAGAATTTAAGAGGCTCTTGGAGTCTTTATTGCTAGATTAGCTATCACTTGGGTTGTGCTGATTATTTTTGGAGGAGAAAGAGGGATGGATAAATAGCAGGCTGAAGCCAGCTATTTAGTCCTGCGGACCGCCTGCGGCGTCCAAAATACTGCGTATTTTGTCGAACCGGCTAGGGATCTCGCCCTGCTTGCTACGCAAAAAAAATCCCCCGCATCTGCGATGCGAGGGATTGTTTTTGGCGGAGAAAGAGTCTTCCTAACTCTATTCCTATACTATCCTATAATTTACTGTATACCCCTTATAATATGCCTTATATGCTGCTTTTCGAGCACGTCTCTTCCGATACTGTCCTCTAGGCTATTACTACATATTGGTTGACAACTGTAACTCTAACTGTAACTCTATTCCCCTATAAACGATCTTGGCTAATACCAGAAGGATTTATCAAAGGTTGATGTAAAGTCGCTTAAAACGCAATTTAGAGCGCCTGATTAGGGGTATAAGAAGTCATGGCAAAGAGAATCACCAAACTAGAACTAGATGCGATAATTAAGGCTAAGAAATCCAAGCGTTACCCGCTGGGTGATGGTTTGTACTTCACTATAAAGAAAACAGGCGCTATGAGTTTCGGCATTCGTTACCAGATCAATGGTGAGACCCATTACAAAGGCATAGGGGGTTACGATAGAGCTAACAATACGCTTGGCATGGCGAGAGCAAGATGTGACCAGTATCGAGTCAAGATCAAACAGGGGATTGACCCTAAAGTAGAACGGCGCAAAGAGCTAGACCTCAAACAACAAACAGAGTCACTCAATAAGAAGCTGAAGCAGAACACCTTTGAAAAACTAGCCTATGACACCTATGAACAAAAGCGTGCTGGCTGGACTAATCAGAAGCACAATAAGCAATGGATTAGATCGATTGAAACTTATGCCTTCCCTACTATAGGTGAGCTGCCGATCGCTGAAGTTAACACTGACCATATTTTGGCTATCCTGAATCCAATCTGGAATGAAAAGCCAGAGACGGCTGATCGAGTAAGAGGTCGCATAGAAGCAATCATTACACGTGCAGAGGCTCTTGGTTTAAGAGCTGATAAAAACCCAGCACAATGGAGAGGCCACCTAGCCGGTCTGCTTACCTCGGCAGCTAAAGTTAAAGAGGCTAAAGCACCCAAAGAAGAACGACATCACCCTGCCCTGCCCTATGATCAACTACCTCTCTTCATGAGAACGCTAAACGAAGCACCTGGGATGGGAGCAAGAGCATTAGAAGTATGTATTCTATCCGCTACAAGAACTACTGAAACACTGAAGGCCACATGGCAAGAAATCGATCTCGATAAAGAGCTATGGGTCATTCCAGCTAATCGCATGAAAGGCCGAAAGGAACACAAAATACCTCTATGTAAGGAGGCAGTCGCAATACTAAAGCGTATTTATGAGGCTAGGATTAGTGAGTATGTTTTCCCTAACCTCTCAAACGGAAATCACCTATCTCAGGCAGGCATGTCTTCAGTGCTTAAACGATTAAACAAACAAAGTGAATGGCTCGATAATCAGGGTCGAAAAATCTCTACCCATGGATTCCGGTCTTCGTTTCGAGACTATATTGCAGACAAGACTACTTTTGACGGTGCAATGGCTGAACATGCCCTCGCTCACAAGATTCCTGATGCTGCTGTAGCTGCCTACCAAAGAAGCACAATGGTGGAAAAAAGAAGAGTAATGATGCAGGCCTACGCAGATTACGCCTGTGAGACCGGAGCCATCAGGGCTAACGTGTCACAGATAAAAGCCTAAATTAATCCTAAGCTATTGATTTATATACACTT
>TARA_B110000305_G_scaffold53929_1_pt1 | contig 10388 bp, 9 predicted proteins | sample TARA_B110000305 | Tara Oceans TARA_B110000305 (sample SAMEA4397930) | marine metagenome | biome: Polar Biome; feature: [SRF] surface water layer (ENVO:00010504); material: water (ENVO:00002006), including particulate matter (ENVO:01000060) such as... | depth 5 m | reverse complement strand
TAAATTGTTGGTGCAACAATGTCATAACAACATTATTACCAGCTAATAAGTCATCACGCCATCGTTCATATTGGTGGAATTGTTTCACTTCACCATGGTGAACTTGTTTCAATTTATCTAGCTCAGATGTAATAACATCGTAATCTTCATCTGCAATAATTGCCCCGATGTAACCTACCTCACGTTTAAAAGCTCCATGGGTAAGTGTTTGTGCTTTAATAACTGCATCATATAGCTTTTCAGGCAGGGCAAGCTTGTTCAAATCTTTAAGTGGTAATGAGATCAATGACTTACCTAGGTCTTTTAAGGCTTGTAACTCACGTTTAACCTGTGACTTACTTTTTTCACCATCATGTTTATTTTCAAACTCAGTCATTCTTTTATCGCCTACTCGCAGCATTAGTGCTATTAATTTGAGTGTTACTAGTTATTTTACGTTATTCAAGGGCACAAAAGCGTTGCCAATCACTATAATTATCGACATCCCAATGGGTCCTTAGGCTAGATAAACGGATTCCAGACTCAATAGCACGTAGACGGGTCTTATCTGAGACGTTATCGATACCCCATTCCATGTCAGAAAACAGTATGGGGTAATCTTCTCTACACCCTATCATTACATAACCCCCATCTTCAGCAGGTGCAAGTACAACATCATGGTTACTTTGTAAGCGTTCTATCATGTTTGATACATCACATTGCCTGACAGAAGGTGAGTCACAACCTATTAATAATGCTTGGCTTGAACTTTTCAAATGACGGGCTATCGTATATTGCATTTTATCACCTAAATCAGTGCCCTTTTGTTCCTCTAAAGACATACAATATTTAGCGGCACAGGCTTGAAAAAATGGATGTGATGTATCAGGTGAACACCAGAGTGTGATTGGACAGAGCTGTGCTTTATCAAGCCAACTTAACAGTCGGTTTGTTAATAACATATGTACATCAGCTGCTTCCTGTTCAGTCATATCGGGTATCAAGCGTGTTTTGACCTGTCCCGGTATCGGTGCTTTGCAGAAAACCGCAAGACTCGCTTGCGGGTAAAGATATGTCATTTCAGGGGTTTAAAAGGCATTAATAGTAATTTCTTAATACCTACGTCTGGGCTGTGACGATAACTATTTAAACCTATGACCATTTTATCGTGTCCTAATTGTGGCTGATCTATATAAGAACTAAACAATCGATCCCAAATACTAATAGAAAAGCCAAAGTTACTATCTATTTCTTTATCTTTACTTGAGTGATGGACACGGTGCATGTCAGGTGTAACGATCCATAGTCGAATACGTCGTTCTAGTTTAAGCGGAATAAAAATATTACTATGGTTGAATAGTGACGCGCCACTTAATACCACTTCAAAGACAACAACTGCCAACGGATTACAGCCTATAATATAGATAATAATAACCTTGTAACACATTGATATTATTATTTCTATAGGATGAAATCTTATTCCCGTAGTGACATCAAAATCTAAATCTGAATGGTGAACCTTATGAAAACGCCACAGCCATTGCCAACGATGAGATGCCCTATGTTGGCCATAAATAGCCAAGTCAAGAAGCAGTAATGTTATTACAATTGAAAACCAGTCTGGTATTAAAAATTGGTTTAATAAACCAATTTGGTTATCCATTGCATATAACGCTGAAACATAAGCAATACCTCCAACCGTAAAGCGAACGATGATCATGCCTATAATGGATATAGAAAAGTTGGTAGGCCAACGCTGCAATCGCGAGTATCGCGATTTACGCCTTGGAGCGTATACTTCCCAAAGCATCATTAGGCATAAAATACCGATAAAAGCGGATAAGCGAATTATGACTTCCAAAATTGCCCTCCTTGATATTGTTGGGCTAGTTGTTTGGGATCAGTACCCAAAAAATATTTCAATCTTAGACACCACATCAGCAATATAGTTTTATAAACGCCATATTGCAGCCAACGTCTGGCTGAACTATGGACACAACTATAAATACGAAAAGGTTTTCCATGTTTTTTAAGGTTTTTAGCCAGAGCTATATCTTCCATAATAGCAATATTGGGATAACAACCAACCTCCTTAAATAAACTTTTATCAATAAACAATGCCTGATCACCGGTGATAATGCCACTTATTGCCGAACGAATATTCATAAAATAACTAATTACAGGTAAAAACCAATGTCCACCTGTCAAACAAATGTCGAATCGGCCCCAACGATAATCTTCTTGCAAAGCTTGTTTAATTTGACTCACAGCATCGTGGGGTAAAAAAGTATCTGCATGTAAAAAAATCAAAACATTACTACAAGCTTTTTCAGCTCCAGCATTCATTTGTTCTGCTCGGCCACAAGGTGAATGTATAAGAAGATCGACAAATGGTTCGGCTATCTGGACAGTCTTATCATCACTCCCGCCATCGACTAAAATAACTTCACACTGAGGCCTAAGCTTTTGAAGCTTATGTATAAAAAGAGCAATACCTTTTTGTTCATTAAAACAAGGAATGATAATGCTTAATTCCGGCATGAAACCCCACTGTATATCACTAACAACATGTAGTATTTGATTCATCACCCTTATGTATTGCACCTTTCGTTTCCGAAGCCGGACGTAATGTCCCAGCAGGCGAGCACCAGTTTACCTCTGGTTTTAATTTTCTTGGAGTAATACCAATAAAATCTTCACGGTATACACTTTCAATTAATAGTTCATAGGACCGTTGGCAGGTTGCAATACGCTGACCGCGAGGATAGACATGGCCTTCATCATCGTACACTTTAGAGTAAGGACCACGATAAATTACTGCATGACCAACATCTAAACAAGGATCTTCTTTAGGTTTTATCCCAGTAATAGTGGCAGAGCGAAACTCAATACCTTCTACTACTTGCCAAGGTTCACTTTCCCACTTGTCATAAGATACCGCCACAAACCCGGCGTCTACAAATGCAATTAGCATTTCTTCTTCTTGCAAAGCACCAGAAATGCAACCACTCCATAAAGTCGGATCGGCTTTAAGGTGATCTGGAACATGCTCATCACTGATGATATCTGAGATGGCTACACGGCCCCCAGGTTTTACGACTCGGAATATCTCATTAATCATCTTGTTTTTTTCGCTATCTTGTACTAAGTTAAGTACACAATTAGACACCACCAGATCAATTGAGTTATCTTTTATTAATGGCATTTGCTTTGATTGATTTACTTGCCATGATTGTAAGTGAGTTAACGATGCGCTATCGGTCACTGGATGTTCAGCAAGATGCTTATCCATCGCTTCTAAATCAACAGTAAGATCCTGAATTAAGCCTTTGACAAACTTAACTCGATCATCACCTAACTTGCTCTCCATTTCAGGCTGATATTTTCGAGCTAAAGTCAACATATCATCGTTCATATCAAGGCCAATTACCTGGCCATTTTTACCAACAATTTGAGCTGCCATATAGCAAATCTTTCCAGAACCAGCACCTAAATCGAGAACAATATCTCCTTTGCGGACATACCGAGAAGGATCTCCACAGCCATAATCCTTATCGATAATTTCTTGTGGTAATAAGGCTAGTAATGAAGAATCATAATCAACTGGACAGCATAAATCAGGCTGACGATCTTGAGCCCCTTCCGAATATCTTTCTAATACACTATGCTTTGAAGCCATTACGTTTTCCTAAATAATAATCTGTTCATGATAAGGCTCCGCCACAGCTACTGCCCTGACCAGCAGTGCAGCCATAGCAATGTTGTCGAGTTGCAATTTCCTGATTTGCAAGTACTTTACCATCCAGTTCTGAAATATGAACTTTAGTTTTGTCTGCTATCGGTAAATCTAACATCTGATTAAAATCACAATCATAGACGTAACCTTGCCAATCAATGCTAATTAACTCTCTACACATCACATCGTTAACTGTATCGGGGTTATAACTTGCAACAAGTAATGCCATATACTCATTGAATAGTCCCTTACTAATTAACATGCTACCAAAGCGCTTTATGGGCATATTAGCTAAGGTATAAAGTTTATTAAAAAACACATCATATTCTGCAGCTAAATGGGTCTTATAACTTACCTCCAACGCTTTCTGTTCGGGTGGCAAATTAATCCCTTGTGGGTTAAATACTAAATCCAGTATGAGATTTGTCCCCGGTAGTCCGTAGCCTAAGATATTCAATCGCTTTAATGCAGCTAAACTCGACTGAAATACTCCGTTACCACGTTGCTTATCTACATTATCCTCAAGGTAACAGGGCAATGAGGCTACGATATCAACACCCTGTTCAGCTAAAAACAATGCTAAATTTTCATAACCTGGCTCTTCTAATATCACCAAATTACAACGATCTATAACACGTAGGCCCTTAGCACGAGCTTTTATTACAAAGTATTTAAAATGTGGATTCATTTCTGGAGCACCACCAGTCAAGTCGAGCGTTGTTACATCCAATTGCTCTATAAAAGCCAAAACCTGATCAATCGTCTCCTTTGACATTAACTCTGTTCGCTTTGGTCCTGCATTAACATGACAGTGCACACAGCTTAAATTACATAAATATCCCAAATTAACCTGTATCGTTGTCAGGGTAGAGCGGACTATTGCTGGAAAATCACTAAGCTCTAGTAGAGGTTTAGAATCTAACATAAATTAATTATTCCTTACTCCTATAACGCCTGAAATGACTAATGAAAATCGGCGACAACATTAAGAAACCCAGCAAAACTAATGCAAGTAACATCTGTGGTGAAAAGATCTGGTCAAGGCTCTTAATATCAGCCAGAGAGCGACCTAGATTAGCAAATACAAAGCTACCAGGCATAATACCCAAAAATGTACCTAGAGCATACTGGCTTGTTTTAATACTGGTAAATGCCATTGTCAAATTGACGAGCCAAAATGGAAACAACGGTACCAAACGTAGAAATAACAAGTAATTAAAAGAATGTTGTTCAAATTCTGTAGTTATTTTTTGCGCCACCGTTATCACATCAATTTTAGCTTTTGCCCAGTCATAAAAAAAATAACGAACTAACCAAAAGACTAATACTGCTCCGACAGTTGCTGAAACTAACAATAGTAACCATCCCAACCAAAGACCAAAAACAAAGCCTACTGCTAAAGATAAAACAGATGCACCAGGTAAACTCAAGGCTACGACAAGTATATAAATCATCATAGCCACTACAATAGATAAGCCATAGTGTTGCTCTACTGTTTCTAGTAGTAGTGCTTTATTCGATTGTAAAGCCGATATTGTCAAGTAGTCAGGCCCACTAAATACAAAGAACATAGCTATGAAAAATGATAAAACAACTAAAGTAACTAGTTTAACTGACATCTTAACCTCGGCCTCTCAAGCCAAACAAGCGCTTTATCCATTTCTTCCTGTTTTCTGTCAATCCTGCTTTCAATCGCTGATCCGCAACACGGCGGTTGATTTGAGCTAAGGTCGGGTAAATATGAATAGCTTTACTCAACGCCGACAAACTTAAACCAGCAGACATTGCTAAAGTGTATTCGGCTATTAACTCACCTGCTTGAGGCCCGACAATACAGGCACCTAATATTTTGCCTCTTGGACTGGTAATGATTTTGGCCTTCCCAATCGTTTGATCATCTGTAATAGCACGATCTATTTCATCAAAGGGGAAAGTATATACATTATGTTTAACCCCTTTCTCCAATGCCTCTCTTTCTGATAAACCAACCCTCGCAAGCTCTGGTGCAGTAAATGTACACCAGGGTATACGGCTAGTTTGTGACTTAACAGGTAGCTTAAATAACGTATTTCTTAATACTATACCCGCTTGATGTTCAGCCATATGAGTAAATAGAAATGGTCCAGCTACATCACCACAAGCAAAAATATGTCGATTTGTTGTTCTTAACCGGCTATCCAGAATTAAAAATCCATTTTCTGTATCAACTTTAGCGGCTTCTAACCCCAAGTTATCAATATTAGATTGGCGCCCAGTAGCTATCAACAAATGACTCCCTTCAATCACTGTCATCTGAGGGTCATCGAGATGCACAGCGATGCCTTGCTTTGTTTTAACTACTTCTCTTACCTGATTTTTTAAATACAGTTCGATCCCTTCTACTTCAAATTGCTGCTGTATGACCTCGCTCATATCTTGATCTTCTCTTGGCATTAAGCCAGAACGAGTAACAATTGAAACATCAGAGCCTAGTCTAGAGAAACTTTGTCCTAACTCACAGCCAATTGCGCCGCCCCCTATTATGATTAAATGTTTTATGTTCTCTTGCAGATTAAAAATCGTTTCATGGGTATGGTAGTCAATTGTATCAATACCTTTGATACTAGGAATTGCTGGCCTTGATCCCGTTGCTAATACAAAGTTTTTGGCCGTAATGGTTTGCTGACCTACTGATAAAGTTTCAGCATTTACAAATTTCGCTTTTGAAAATAGAATTTCAACTCCTAGTTTCTGAAAACGTTCAGGGCTGTCATTAGGTTCAATACGTTTGATTACATCGTCTACATGCTGCATCACGGCACTCTGATCTACTACATTTAAATTTACTGATAACCCCACTTGTTTTGCCGTATTTATACTATAGGCAGTATTAGCAGAATGAATTAGTGCTTTACTTGGCACACAGCCAGTATAAAGGCACTCACCACCTAATTTATTTTTCTCAATAAGAATTACTTTTGCGCCAAGTGTAGCCGCTCCAGCTGCTGTAACTAGACCTGCAGCACCCCCGCCAATAATACAAAGGTCATAGTCTTTTTCTCGTGACATTGAAAGTGTCTTCCCCACTACATGAGAACTTAACAAATAAAACCATAAAAAAATTCATTTATTTCCCGCCATTAACATAACCCCTTCCGAAGAGGATTTAATACGGACTTCTAGCTTTTCTTTACGTTTCTATTACCTTACTAATAAAAATTGGGTTTCACTTTCTAACAACATACGTGTCGTAAAACTGCCAAAAATAAACCCATGCAACTTACTGTGACTAAAGGCTCCCATCATTGTGATATCAATGTTATTCACTTTCTGATATTGAGTCAGTAATGATAGAGTATCACCACTGAGAGCTTGAACAGTTGATGCAATACCAGCCTCTTTTAAAACTTCTTCAGCGTCTTCTATTAAATTCCTCGCTTGCTGAAGGTTTTTTGATACGCTAACTACGTGGATCTCTAATCCTTTATGAATTAAGGCTTCCCGCTTCAATAAGTTGAGCGCTTTAAGCGAAGTCGGACTTCCATTATAGGCAAACATCAATTTCTTGGGCTTTTTAAAGCGGGACTTGGCAATAAAAATCGGTTTAGTCGCAACACGAATTGCATCTTCCAATTGGGTCCCTAAGCCCTTTTCCTCGCCAGTATGATCTTGACCCTTAGAACCAATGACAATTATTGCGACCTGTGACTGCAAATCAATCAACGCTTCTGGCAAGGTACCATGTCGTTGTTTAGCAATAAGATCAACAACGCCAGCACTTTCTGCTTTGTTCCTGGCGTCATTAAGGATCTTTTTACCATCAGCAATTAACTGCTTACTCTCCATCCGTTCTTCATCAGACAGTTCATCTAGTAAATGTTCTTTAATGTTAGGCGTTAAATTACCTTCGTGATGGACATGTTCACTGTGATGAGAATGCTCAATAGTATGAAGTAAGTTTAAAGGTGTGGGACCTTTTTTAGTAAGCCAAATAGCATAATCGATCACCGAATTGCTTAATTCAGAACCATCAATTCCAGCTAGAACCCACTTATTTTTTGTCATTGACATATTTAATGACCTCCCATCATTTTTTCTACTTCTTCAGGCTTGTCATGAATTGCAAATTTATCTAATAAAGTTTCACTTGCTTCATTTAAACCAATAATACTGACATCTGCACCTTCACGCCTTAATTTAATAACTACCTTATCTAGTGCCGCAACGCCAGTGATATCCCAAAAATGAGCACGGTGCACATCAATAACTACCTTATCAACAGCTTCTTTAAAATCAAAAAAGCCAATAAACCTATCCGAGGAGTTAAAGAAAACTTGTCCAATAACCTGGTAAGTACGTGTATCCGTCTTATCATGATAATCACTTTCCACTATCAAGAACTGACTAAGGCGTTGTGCCATAAACAATGATCCAATCAAGATCCCCGTAAACACACCGAAGGCCAAATTATGTGTCCATACCACGACAATCACTGTTGCCACCATGACACTTGATGCACTCACTGGGTTAGTTTTCAATTCTTTAATTGAGGTCCAATTGAAGGTACCTACTGAAACCATAATCATAACGGCTACTAACGCTGCCATTGGAACAATCGATAAAATATCATTGAGAAAAACTACTAAAATAAGCAATAAAACACCCGCAGTCATTGTTGATAGTCGCCCTCTACCGCCAGACTTAACATTAATAATGGACTGACCGATCATCGCGCATCCTGCCATACCACCAATTAGGCCAGAACCTATATTAGCAATACCTTGACCTTTACACTCTCGTTTTTTATCACTTTCTGTATCTGTTAGTTCGTCAATAACATTTGCTGTCATTAGAGATTCAAGTAACCCAACAATTGCAATTGACATGGAGTAAGGAAATACAATCCCTAAAGTTTCAAAGTTAAAGGCTACATCCGGCCATAAGAAAATTGGCAAGGTATCAGGCAGATCACCCATGTCACCAATAGTACGAACTTGTATGTCGAATACATACACAATTATAGTCAAAACAACAATATTCACCAGTGGTGAAGGTAATAACTTTCCAACTTTAGGCACATAAGGAAACAAATAAATAATGCCCAAGCCAACGGCTGTTAGGGCATAGACATGCCAACTTACGTTTGTTAACTCAGGGAGCTGCGCCATGAAAATAAGTATGGCTAGGGCATTCAAGAAGCCAGTCATGACTGACTTTGAAATAAAGCTCATAAATTTATGTAGGTTAAGAAAGCCAGCCACAACTTGAAGGACACCAGCTAAAATCGTTGCCACTAATAGATATTGTAGGCCATGGTCCTTAACCAACGTTACCATCAAGAGTGCTGTAGCTGCTGTGGCTGCAGAAATCATACCCGCACGACCACCAACAATCGCAATAATGACTGCAATGGCAAATGATGCATACAAGCCCACTTTCGGATCGACACCTGCAATAATTGAGAAAGCAATTGCTTCAGGTATTAAAGCTAACGCAACTACAATCCCAGCTAAAATATCGTTACGTACATTACCTAGCCAATCTTGTTTAGCTGATAGCAGCATAATATTGTGTTCCTTCTTAACCTGGTTGAGTTTAAATTAACTTTTTGTCCTAAAAATATAGGCAGTAGGTACAATTTTACTCGGGAGTAAATTAGGCGAGAAAGTATACAGTAAAAGACTAGTTACTATTTTTTTGTAAAATTAGCATCTAGAGTTAGAACGGTCGTTAATACTTCTTCATATTGCGTATGACCACCTCTTACTCGACTATTTGCATTATGCAGCAAGTGATAATTAGATAAGGGTAGTTAGGGCATAGGGGTATTTAAACACCTTATAACTATCTTTATCCATGCATCGGTCGACAAATAGCCGGCAGACCAATCTTCCCACTCCAAAGATAAGCCTTCAGACTGTATTTCTTCAGCAGTCATACCTTTAGTAAGCATAGCTTCCACTTCGGCTGTTGTCTCCACTAACATTTGATGAAACTCCTCAAGATCGGCTTTTGAAGATAATGGCCCATGACCAGGAATAACTATCGTTTCATCATCAATTCTTGCTAGGATAGATTTGATATTATTTGCCATATTACGAACATTTCCGCCTGTGTCAACATCAATAAAGGGGTAAAAACCCGAGAAAAAATGGTCTCCCATATGAACAATATTAGCTGACTTTAAAAATACTACAGAATCACCATCCGTATGACCATTTGCAAAATGGATAACTTCAAGTGTTTCACCATTGATAGAAAGCCCTATAGCTTTATCAAATGTGATAGAAGGAATTGCATGAGAAGCATAAGGCTCTGATACCATATTAAAAAACTTAACTTCCTGTCTCGTTAATAGCCGGCTACGGACATTCTTATGAGCGATAATAGGTGCATGATCTCCAATGAATGCATTTCCCTCTGTATGGTCAGCATGCCAATGAGTGTTAATGAGGTAAACAACGTCTTCTACGCCCCCATGTTTTGCCAATTCGTACTCCAAAGCTTTGGACATTTTTGCATAACCCGCGTCAATTAGGACTAAACCTTCGTTACCTCTTAATAAGGCAATGTTGCCTCCTTCACCTTTTAACAAGAAAACATTTTCACTTATTATTGTCGATTTAAAAAACTTCTCGGGTACTTGATGTGACGTATCAGCACCGTAAGCAAATAAATTAGTCGATATTAGAAA
>TARA_B110000305_G_scaffold241656_1_pt1 | contig 10391 bp, 10 predicted proteins | sample TARA_B110000305 | Tara Oceans TARA_B110000305 (sample SAMEA4397930) | marine metagenome | biome: Polar Biome; feature: [SRF] surface water layer (ENVO:00010504); material: water (ENVO:00002006), including particulate matter (ENVO:01000060) such as... | depth 5 m | reverse complement strand
ACTCTAGTTGAGCCCGTTGATCCCGCGGAGGCGGGACTACCTGCGGTAGCCTCGGTTGCAGGCTGAACGCCTGTAACCTTCGCACCGACTTCGATGGTGAGTCCTTGGCCTTTCAGGATTCGAGTAAAGTTGCGCACGATATCCTTGTCCGAGGCACCGGCGATTTGGGGGAGGAATTCGACAACCGTCACGTCGGACCCGAGGCGGGCCCAGACCGAGCCGAGTTCGAGTCCAATGGCGCCGCCGCCGACGACGACGAGTTTATCGGGGACGGACTCGAAGCCGATCGCGTGATCGCTGGAGACAATGGTCTCACCGTCAAATGGCATAAACGGCAGTTCCACCGGAGCAGATCCGGTGGCGATGACGATATGCTTAGCGGTGTAGGAATCCTCGCCGACCTTAACGGTCTTGGCTTCGGAGAATTTGGCCTCGCCGGTGATCACCTTGATCTTGCGGGCTTTGGCGAGCTGAGCGACGCCGCCGGTGAGCTTAGTCACCACGGCATCCTTCTTCGCCATAAGCTTGGCGATATCGATCTTCGGAGCGGCGACATCGATGCCGTGATCGGCAGCGTGGTCGCGAACGAAGGCAAAGTGCTCCGATGAGTGCAGCAGGGCCTTGCTAGGAATGCAGCCAATGTTGAGGCAGGTGCCGCCGAGGGCGGCGCGTTTATCGACGAGAGCGACTTTTAGTCCAAGTTGAGCTGCGCGAAACGCGCAGACGTAGCCGCCGGGGCCGGCGCCAATGACGATTAGATCGAAGGAAGAGGAGGACATGGGAAAAGTAGCGAGTAGTGAGTAGCGGGTATCGAGTAGGAATCTAGCACGGTGAGCGGGTAGTTTGTTGTAAGATGCTCACTGCTCACTACTCGCTACTTCAAAATTAGATTTCCAAGAGCAGGCGGGAAGGGTCTTCGATGGCTTCCTTGATCTTGACGAGGAAGGTGACCGCTTCTTTGCCGTCGACGAGACGGTGATCGTAGCTGAGGGCGAGATACATCATGGGACGGATCACGACTTCACCATTAACTGCCATGGGGCGCTCGTTGATGGCGTGCAGGCCGAGGATTGCGCTTTGGGGAGCGTTGAGAATCGGTGTTGAGAGCATGGAGCCGAAGATGCCTCCGTTGGTGATGGTGAAGACACCGCCTTCGAGATCGGCGAGGGTGATCTTGCCGTCGCGAGCGCGACCCGCGACCTCCGCGATGGAGGATTCGATTCCCGCCATTGACTTGGTTTCACAGTCACGAATGACCGGCACCATCAGTCCCTTGGGGGTCGAGACCGCGACGCCGATATCATAGTAGTGGTTGCTGACGATTTCTTTCCCATCGATCTGAGCGTTCACGCCTGGAACTTCCTTGAGTGCATTCACCACCGCTTTGGTGAAGAAGGACATGAAGCCAAGTTTGAACCCGTTCTTCTTTACGAAGGCTTCTTGGTATTTTTTGCGTATGCCCATGACCGCGGACATGTCGACTTCGTTGAAAGTCGTGAGCATGGCGGCTTCTTGCTGGGCTTCAACCAGCCGCTCGGCGATCTTGGCGCGAAGCGGGCTCATCCGCTTCCGCGTCTGACGCTCGCCAGCCGATGGAGCCGAAATCGGCTTGGGCGATGGCGCTGTCGCAGGCTGAGCCTCTGGCTTATGGTTACTTGATACTTGATGCTTGTTACTTTCAGCCGCTGCAGCGGCTGACTGCATATCGCCCTTGGTGACGCGGCCGGCTTTACCGGTGCCCTTGACGCCGGTCGGATCGACGCCGGCTTCTTCGGCGATGCGACGGACGGCGGGTGATTGAGTTGTAGCTGGGCTCGCTGAGCCCGGCCCGGGGTAAGCGCCGGCTACAGCGGTTGGTGCCTCTTGGGCGGGTGCACCTGATGGATCGATCGTGGCGACGATTTCGCCAATTTTGACTTCGGCACCGGCTTCAACTTTCAGGCTAATCACGCCGTCCGCTTCGGCGGTGCCGTCGGAGGTGATTTTATCGGTTTCAAGTTCGAACAGGTTTTGCCCGTTTTTAACGGTATCGCCATCGGCGACATGCCACTGGGCCAGCACACCGCTGACGATCGATTCGCCCATAGGCGGGATTTTAACTTCGAGGAGAGACATGAGGAATTTACGAGTTACGAATTACGATTTTCGAATTTCAGGGACAGGCTCCGCTTTATAAACTGAACGCTTCCATCAGGAATTTGGCCAATTCGCGCTTGTGGAGGGCGAGGGCCCCGACGGCAGGTGAGGCAGCGTCGTCGCGACCGGCGTAGGCCGGTTTACTACCAAATATGTTTTCCAAATGAGGAGCAATGTAGCTCCAGGCACCCATGTTTTGCGACTCTTCCTGACACCAAACGAGTCGAGCTCCGCGGTGTTCGTCCGCGATGCGTTGGAGCGCCGTTTCGTGCAGCGGGTAGAGCTGTTCGACTCGGATGATTTGGGCGTCGGAAATCTCATGCTCGTTCCGGTAGTTCACGAGGTCGTAGTAAACTTTTCCGGAGCAGAAAATGATGCGGTCCGTTTTGGCGGGCGGGTTAGGATCCGAGATGATTTCCTGGAAGGCGGTATCATCGAGAAACTCTTCCACCTTCGAAGTGGCTTCCGGGAGTCGGAGGAGCGACTTGGGCGACATAACCACGAGCGGCTTGCGGAAATCGCGGTGCATTTGGCGCCGCAGGACGTGGAAGAAATTGGCCGGGGTCGTGATATTGCAGACCTGGATATTATCTTCGGCGCACTGTTGGAGAAAGCGTTCGAGGCGTGCGGAAGAATGCTCCGGCCCCTGACCCTCGTAACCGTGAGGCAGCAGTAGCACCAGACCGCTGACGCGTTGCCACTTCGACTCGGAAGAGGTGATAAACTGGTCGATCACCACTTGGGCGCCATTAACGAAGTCACCGAATTGCGCCTCCCACTGACAAAGCATATCGGGGTAGTCGAGCGAGTAGCCGTAGTCGAATCCGAGCACGGCGGCCTCAGAGAGTAGTGAGTTATAGACGCAGAGTTTTCCTTGGCCTTCCGCGACGTGATCGAGGGGGGCGTAGCGCTCGCGCGTCTCCTCATCGTAGAGGTAGGCGTGGCGCTGGCTGAAGGTGCCGCGGCGGCAGTCCTGACCGCTCAAACGCACGGGAGTGCCTTCCGAGAGCAGGGTGCCCCAGGCCAGGGACTCAGCATAGGACCATTCGATTGGGCCACCGTTCTCGAAGGCCTTGGCCCGGTTATTCAGCAAGCGCTGGATCTTTCGATTCACGTGGAACCCGTCCGGTGTGGTGGTGAGGGCGTGAGCTACTTTGGCGAGAGCTTCCTGCGATACTCCGGTGCGAACGGGCGCGTGGTTGTATTGCGGCTGGAACACTGCAGTGGAGCCGCGGAATTGATCTTGATTTTCGTGGGCAGCGATACGGGCGACGTCGGCTTCCTTGGCCTTGTGGAAAGCGTCCTCCATCGCGGCGGTGTATTCGGCGACGATTTTGTCGGAGTCAGCCTGAGTGATGATGCCCTCCTCGACCAGTTTACGGGTGTAGATGGTCGAAACCAAATCGTGAGAGCGGATGCTTTTATACATCAGCGGTTGGGTGAACGCGGGTTCGTCGCTCTCGTTGTGGCCGTGGCGGCGATAGCACACCATATCAATCACGACATCGCGGTGGAACTTGATCCGGAATTCGAGGGCGAGCTGCATCACGTAACACACCGCTTCGGGGTCGTCGCCGTTCACGTGAAATACGGGAGCTTCGATCATCTTCGCGACGTCGGTGCAGTAATGGGTCGAGCGCGCGTCGGCGGGATTGGTGGTGAAGCCAATCTGATTGTTGATCACGAAGTGCACCGTGCCACCGGTGCGGTAGCCAGGAAGTTGCGAGAAATTGAGCGTTTCAGCCACGACACCTTGGCCGGCAAATGCGGCGTCACCGTGGATAAGTAGGGGGCACACGAGCTTGCGCTCGAGGTCACCGCGGATGCGTTGCCGGGCGCGGGTTTTGCCTTCGACGACGGGGTTTACGATTTCGAGGTGAGAGGGGTTCGCCGCCAAACGCACGTCGATGGTGCCTCCGGTCTTGGTGGGGATTTCGGCTTCGTAGCCGAGATGATATTTCACGTCTCCGTCTCCGGAGACGGCATCGGGAATATAGTTTTCCGAAAATTGATCGAACAAGATGTCGAAGGGCTTGCGCAAAATGTTGGCGAGCACGCTGAGACGGCCGCGGTGGGCCATGCCCATGACGATCTCTTCGACGCCAACCTCGGGACACTTCTCGAGAAACGAATCGATTGCGGCGATGGTGGTTTCGCCACCTTCGAGGGCGAAGCGTTTTTGGCCGACGAATCTGGTGTGGAGGAACTTCTCGAAGAGTTCCGCCTTGAGGAGGCGGCGCAGGATCTGGGTTTTGCGAAATTTATCGAACGACGGCTGATTGTCGCAGGATTCCATGCGTTCCTGGAGCCAGTCGCGGGGCTCCATATCGTTGAGATGCATGTATTCGACTCCGATGGTGCCGCTGAAGGTCTTTTTTAGCGAATCAACTATGTCGCGCAGCTTCATCTGTCCGCCGCCTTTGAAGCGGGTCAGCGTGTAGCTGGAGTCGAGGTCGGCCTCGGTAAACTCAAATGCCTCCATCGCGAGTTTAGGATGCGGGGGCGGTAGCGGATTGAGAGGATCGAGATGCGCCTGCAAATGCCCATGGGATCGGTGGGCATTGATCATGCGGATCGCCATGACCTGTTTGCGGCTGTCGACGATGCCAGCACCGGCGGTAGCGGCGTTCGAAGAGGACATGGATCCACCATCGCTGCCCAAGGTAAATCCTTGGAAAAAGGCGCGCCACGTGGCGTCGACCGAATCGGGGTTTTCCTGCCATTGCTCGTAGAGGGTCTCGAGGACCGCGGCGTTGGCTTTGGAGGAAAGGGAGGGAGGGTTCATTTCAGCGAGAAAAAGCGCATGGCGCCTCGTTCCGTGAGGAGAGGTGCGATGGAGGCTAGTAGAAGTCGTGTTCGGTGGTTGATTTGAAGCCCAACGGATAGGAACTGAAGGGTGAACTCAAGAGCGATCCCGGGTGTAAAGGGAGATAGATGGGTAAGTTTGAGTTCGTCTAACCAGTCACGGTTGCGACATTACTTCAGCTATTCAACCTATGGAGACCGATATCAAATCAGCCTTGGACAATTTGTTGGCCGGAATTTCGAGCGGAGATGGCCCGATAATCGCGACCGAAATGGGTCGATTGGACGATTTTCTGGCGGCCGGACGAGGGCAACTGCACCCGCAATTGGTTCATTTTCTGGAAAATCGCAGTTACGCCAAAGCCCACTTGTATCTGGGAGGTGAATCCGACATCCCGGTCGGAATCTGCGGAGGCAAACATGGCCGCTAAACCGAACAAGATCTCAATCGATGGAGGTGGCGACCTCGGACAAAACCCGTTTGCCGCGTTGGGCGGACTTGGAGATCTCCCTGATGGACCAACCCCCACCGCATCATCTGCGTCTCCCAAGCCTTCAAAACGAGGCCAACCTAATCGCAACCGCGGTCGGGTGGAAATACGCCGTCTCACGGGTGGGCGAGGCGGAAAGACGGTCACTGCAGCCTCCGGATTTAAAGGAATCGGCGGGGCTGAACTCACTCAGCTCGCCAAAAGCATCCAGAAATCATGCGGAGCAGGCGGCACCGTGAAAAACGGCCAGATCGAGATCCAAGGAGACAAGCGCGATCAGGTCGCAGCAATTTTGACCGAGGCTGGGTTCCAACCCGTGATCGCCGGCGGCTGATGTCGAATGTGATGGAGAATTCTCCGGCACCTTCTGGACTTTCCTGGTCTTGGATCATCAGCCCACGACAGGATTTGATTTGGTTGATTTCGAATACCTGCGCTACACGTTGCCGGGCTTTGTTTACAGTGTCGGATTGGCTCCGGCGGCAGCGGCAGCAGCGTTGGCTGCGTTGGAGATAGTCGAAGCGGAGCCGGAACGGGTTTTGCTTCTTCGAAAACGCTGCAATGAATTTCGAAGCCGTCTCGTGGCGGCGGGAATTGGGGTCGGCCTAAGCGAGTCGTCAGCGGTGATGCCGTGGATCGTGGGAAAATCAACTGAGGCTTTGCGGATCGCCGCCGGGCTGAACCAGCAAGGTATTCTGGTGCATCCGATTATTTCCCCGGCGGTGAAGGAGGGATCCGCGCGTCTGAGGTTCTTTGTGAGTTCGGCTCACGGCTCGGATCAAATTGAGCACACTGTCAGCGTGATTCTTGGGATCGCTGAATCTAGGGTGTGAGTTTTGTGCGCCGAACCGGTTTTATCGTCGGATCTGGATTCGGATTTTAGGCTGAAGGGGAATTTACCGGAGTTGGAAAACTTCTGATTGGGCTAGGAATTCGAGTGGTCCATCGGGCCGCCTTTGTCGTCGGGGTGCGGGGGAATGAATTCGAGATTCTTGGCGGGCATCTCGGCTTCCAAAATGCGGGCGTCGATGCGGGCTTTGAGCTGCGTTCTGGTTCTTTCGTAGGCCGGGTAGGAGTCGAGATTTTTCATTTCTGACGGATCCAGTTCGTGATCGTAAAGTTCGATCCCGCCATCGTCCCAGAGCATGTAGCGGTAGCGTGGGGTGCGCAGCGAGTAACCAAATTCATGGCGAATCAACGCATCCTCACGGAACGCTTGATCTGGATTTTCGAGCACCGGCCGCATGGTTTTCCCCAATACATATTCCGGTGGCGGGGAAATGCCGGCCAGGTCGCTGAGGGTTTGATAAAAATCGATCATCTCGACGAGAGAGATGGACCGCTGGCCGGCGGTGGCCATGTCAGGGGTTCGGATGATTAAGGGCACGCGGGCCGAGTCTTCGAAGATGGTGCGTTTTTGATAATAACCGTGCTCGCCCATGTGGTAACCATGATCAGAGGTGAAAACGACGATGGTGTTTTTGCTCAGTCCGGTTTCGTCCAATGCCGCCAGCACGCGGCCGATTTGGGCGTCCATGAATGTTATGGTGGCGTAGTAAGCTTGGATGGCTTCCTGCGCGAGTTCATGCGGCAGGTTGACCTGATTCTTTACTCGGGTGAGTGAATTGCGCGCATGGGGAGGTAACGTGTCTAAATACCCTTCAGGCACCTCCGGCACCACGATGCTATCGCGGTCGTAGAGCTCCCAATATTTCGCTGGCGCGACGTAGGGGGTGTGGGGTTTGAAAAACCCGACTCCGAGGAAGAACGGCTCTTTTGAATCCGCATACTGTTTCAGCAGTTCGATGGACTCGGTCGCAACCATACCGTCGGTGTGATCTTCATCTTCACCCGGGGCCGCCAACCAACTCATGGTTCCACCAAAACTTCCCTTAACCAACGAGAAGGTCTCGTCCTCAATGTCCTTATCGATTCCACGGGGATTGATCCGGGTGTTCCAGGAGAGTTTGTCGTCGTGGCCGTTGGTGCCGACATCAGAGGGATTGTTGTAGTGGTAGAGTTTCCCGACGCGGGCCGCGGTGTAGCCGTTGGCTATGAAATGCTGCGGCATCGTCTGCACATCCGGCAGGTAGTCTCGGAAGAGTTGCTGGTGATGCATCACGCCGGTTTGGCGTGGGTAAAGCCCCGTCATGAAACTCGCCCGCGATTGCCCGCACTGGGGGAAATTGCAGTAGGCATTGAGAAACGTGACGCCTTGTTTCGCGAGGCGATCAAGTTGCGGGGTCTTCACCACGGGATGATCGTAAGCACCGAGATTGCAGTTCAAGTCATCGGTGATGATGAACAGGACGTTTTGACGTTCAGTTTCGGCCGCGAGGACCGGACTGGCGATGAGTAGGCTAAGCGCGAGGAGTCTTGAGAGCATAGGGGCATCCCGACTCAAAAGCGCCACGCAACCGGGCGCGAACGAAATGTGCTGTAAGCGTTACGCTACCAAATCACATCAATTGAGTAGGCGGCGAACTGTGAGTCCTGTGTGACGATGGGTAGGTTCTCGACCATTGCGGTCGCTATAATTAGACGATCGAATGGATCCCGGTGATGGAAAGGGAGCCGACTCACTGCAAATAGGTGAGGCCGTGCGATGGGGAGTTGCTCGAATGCATTTCGCTCCAGTGCGGCCACCAACCGCGACTCGAATGGCTCCGCAAGTTTTAGTTTCCCTAACGATTGCTTGATGGAAATTTCCCAAACACTGGCATCGCTCAGGAATCTAGTATTGGATGACGATTCGATTGCTTCGCGGGCGGTTGCGCTAAGGCGCGAGTCGCCTAGTAGGAACCAGAGTAATGCGTGGGTATCGACTAGGACTTTCACGCGGAATTACTGGTAACCTTCGAAGTCTTCGAGGGGAGAGGAAAAGTCTTCGTCGATGTGTTCGATGAGGTTCTTTTCACTTCCAAAACGGGCTGTCGGTTTGGCGGCCCCCGTTGCAGCTCGCAACTCGGCGATCGGCTTTCCTCGACGAGTGATCTCGATTACTTCTCCGTTCTCCGCCCGGTCGAGGAGGGAAGAGAGTTTATTTTTCGCTTCAAACGTGCCGATTTGCATTAGAAGTAATTATCTAGCTTACAAAGCTAGCTAGAACAAGCGAAAAATAAGTTTCTCTAGTTGAGTATCTTGAGCCGCGAGAAGGCGCGGATTACGCTGCGAGGCCTGCGGCGAGAGCGAGGGCACCGATGTTGCAGTTCAAATCATCGGTGATAATGAACAGGACATTTTGCTTTTCGACGGCGGCGAGGTTGAGGCAAATGAAACTCAACATGATTGACTACTACTGATAGGAATTTCTTTTTAGCGCCCTGCTGGGAGGAGGTTTTTTTGTCCCACAGGTGATTCTCCAACGATGCGAATGACTGTCCCAGCTAACACTTTTAAAGAGCCCTCTTTCTGGAGCGCCCTTTTTGTTTTTACTTAACGCTTCAAAAGAACGTCAGCCAGGAGCTTAAGGTCCGGGGCCGCGCTATTAAACACCGGGATACTGGTATGTGATTCGAGTTCCCTGATGTGGAGCGGCGAACTTGAGCAGACACCGGAAATGGCATCAGGCTCAAGGCCGAAACGCTCCTTAAGTACCTTGAGCCCACCAATCGCCCCGAAGGCGTCGCCAGCGGCAAAGATCAGGGTGTCGATCCGGGATTTGACGTCTTCGGAATTTAGCAGGATGGCGGTCTCACGTTGTCCGATGCCGTCCGAAATCTCGGCCACCCAGTAGTTGGACGCATTGTTGCAGTGCTTCAGGTCGATCTTGTTGAAGATGTCCAGCAGGTCCTCCTCAGGGAGCATGTAGGTCGACGGGTGCCCGAGGTGGGTGAAGTCAAGGTAGGGATATGCTCCCGCGTCGTTCATGTGGAGGATGTCCTGAAGGCTCGCTGTTCCGGTGATCTTCGAGCCCCGGACATCGTAGCCCATGGACGATAGTGCCCAGCAGCATGACGCCGCCGCCATGCTCTTGCCGCTGTTCATGGCCGTGCCCACCACGAGCACCAGCTTGGCCCGTTTCGGTTTTTTGGTGGTGGCGCGGGGCTTGACCAGAGAATGGTTGCGCGTGTTGAGGACCTCGCCGTTCTCATCGAGTGCGTAGCCCAAGACCTTCACTCGCGTGGGGTCCTTGACGAGGGCATTCTTGGTCTTCACCTCACCGACGACACCAGAGCGTGCGAGTAGGTCGATGTGGCGGGTCAGGCTTTCGGGGACGAAGCCTTCAAAGTAGTCCGGGGCGTAGCGGTTGCCGAACACGAACAGGCCCTTGGAGCCATTGTGGGTCATGTGAATCCGGCCCGAGACATTCTCAAGCGAGGAGTGCTGACCCAACCGCTGGATCTCACCGTAAACGACATCTCCAGGCACGGGAGGCTTGTCGGTGAAATCATAGCTCTTCACTTGCTTTGGCTTGATCGTGAGTGCTGCGCTGCAGTGGATCAGGATGTTGGAGACTTTTTTCATCGTGGTGCGTTAATTTTCTACCAGAGCGTTGATCCCGCTGGCCCTTGTGGTTCTGCAGACAAATGCTCTGGTAAAACCGGAAAAGTGGTTTTGGAAAGGAATTGGCAAACCGAATTTGAGGGTCGAAAAAAATAGATTCCTTCGCCTGACATTTGCTTGGCAAAGCCACCGACCCGGCCACGATGAAGCCCATGCCGACGATTCTCATCCACGGAGGATGTGGCCGCTACGAATCCACCACGATTGCCAATGAGGAATACGATGTGAACTTGAGACGGATCGTGAAACAGGCATTTACGATTTTGACTGAACAGGGAGCGCGCGAAGCGACCGTCCAGGGACTGATGATGCTGGAGAATGAGAAAATTTTCAATGCGGGCACGGGATCCAAACTTCAACAGGATGGCAAGGTGCGGATGTCCGCGGCCTACATGGATGGATCCGAACAGCGTTACTGATAGGAATTTCCTTTTAGCGCCCTGTTGGGAGGAG
>TARA_B110000305_G_scaffold235254_1_pt1 | contig 10400 bp, 5 predicted proteins | sample TARA_B110000305 | Tara Oceans TARA_B110000305 (sample SAMEA4397930) | marine metagenome | biome: Polar Biome; feature: [SRF] surface water layer (ENVO:00010504); material: water (ENVO:00002006), including particulate matter (ENVO:01000060) such as... | depth 5 m | reverse complement strand
AATTGCTTTAAATAAAGATTTTGAAATAAGTTTTTGTTTTCCATTTTTAATTTTTATTATTACCGACTACAATCCTCCAGCTATTCCAGCTAATGATCCAAGCATTCCAGTCATTGCACCTGTTTGATCAGATTGAGATTGAGCGTAAGCCTGATTTGCGGCTCCAAGCAAAGATGCTGTTCTGTCTAACTCTTGCATTTGTCTATTCTCTGTTTGGCTAAACACAAATTGTTTGCCAGCTACGTCAGCTTGTTGCATTCTTTGACCTTCAGACATAGCTATTCCTTGCATTCTTTTTTCTTCAGCTAGTTGCTTATCTTGCAACTGCTGTTCTCCAGCTGCTCGCTTGTCTTCGTTTTGTTTTTCTTGCATTTCAATGCTAGCTGCAACACCTTTTTTAGATTTTAAAGCAGCCTGAGCTAACGCTGTAGCTCCTCCAGCTCCACCACCTGTGGCTCTAATAGTGTCTAATGTATTTGCTAAAGCTAAATCAGCTTCTTCAATTTTCATCTCAGCTGCACCTGTTGCTACTGATAAATTTGCAAAAGGGTTTGACATTTGAGAAGATAAGTTTGTAGCTAATTCAGACAGATTTGTAATGCCTTCGTAAGGATTTATTATTTCTTGCCTGCTGTTTTCAAGATTATTCAGCTTACTTTTTAACCTGTTTCTTTCTCTCTTTTGCTCCTCAGCTCTTCTTTTAGCCGCGCTTGAACCAAAAAGTCCTGCAGCTACAGAAAAAGCGCCTCCTATTATTGCTGGTATCATATATCTTTATTTTTAATATCCATTTGTTGTTGTTGCTGAAGAACTCACCATAAATAGCTTACGTTCTTCAAATTGATCTTCAGCACCTATACGCATAACACACGTTAAGAAATAACCTTTAATACCACTTAGATCTTGACCTGAAAGTATTTCCGCGTTATTAGGCGGTGTTACATTAAATAAATTTGCTGCGTAAGTATCTTCTTTTAACTTAAAGTTGTTTACAAATAACCCAGCTTCCATATCGGCTAGTGAGCCATAAAAAGGAACTGCCTGCTCTACAGAGAGAGATGTGTCGGTATTTGTTTTAGCTACTCCTAATCCCCAACCCGAGTCTCCTTCATAGCTTATTGTTTTAAAGCTTTTAGTTACAGATGGGTTTTGATTCAATACAGTTGTTATACTAGAAATATTGCGTGCTGAATGAAAATTAGCTCTTTGGGTTCCTTTATAATGTTGCCAAACCTTTCTATCTTTATAAGTGTAAAAGTTGTTTCTAACACTGAAAGATTGATCTGGCTCAAAAGAATACCTACTGACCCAACCGTTAATATTATCATCAAACACTAGTGTATTATACGAATCAACTGGTCGTAAAGAGAGAGTGTACTGTTTGTTGTGCTGATCCCATCCACCAATTATCTTACCGTTGTCACCAACTCTAGCTAAGTTGTCTCTAAAATAATCTATCATACCATATCTAGAGATTTCTTCTAAACCATCTGTAGACAATCTAAGTACTGTGTTTTGAACTCTATCTGTAAAGTACTTTCTAAAGCCGTGAATTGCAAAACTTTCTGGATTATTACTTATTCCATATTTTCCAGAGTATGCTCTAATTTGTCCTATAACCAAGTTACCGCTAGTAGTCAAAGGTTGACCCTCAGCAGAGTATATAGCGTCTTTATCTATTAAAGCGTTACTAACTTTTGATTCTTGGAAAATAATTAAATTAGTATCTTCCGAGTAAAGTTTTTGTATAGATCCATTTACTGGGTCTAAGCTTCTAGTTATCTCTTCACCTACAGAAAACTGGTTTGTATTATTTACTCCAGTTCTAGAGTTAAATATACCAGAGTATATCATAGAATTAAATCTATGGTTCTGAGTTATGTCATCTTCTACTATGTAAGCCTTAACGCCTAAGTCAACATCTGTATTGTTGTAGCCTCCTCTAATTCTAGATTCTTCTACATACCAATCACTAGCCGGCGTTGATGCGTAAGCTCCAGGTATAAATGTAAAATCTTGTAAAGGACCAAGTCTTAGTTTATCACCAGGCGCTAACGGCGTTACAGTCTGAGGCACAGCGCTGACTGTTATTACACTCCCACTGACTGCTGTTACATAAACTTCATTCTGTATTGGGTTTGAAATGGAAGCACTTCTAACCAACTGACCAACAGCTGGGGTTCCAGTTTCAGCCGATACCGTTATATCAAGTCCATTTATAGAATCAAAATCAGCCATGCTGTCAATGACATCTACTATTTTATCTAGCTTCTTTATCCAAAAAGAGTTAAAGTATTTTAGCTCGAGTGTTGCTGCCATATTTTATTATTACTTGTTTTTTTATTAATTTAAGCGTTTAGTTCTTGAGCTATTGGGCTTAACCCTCTGTCTCCATCTCTACTAGACGAGTACGGTCCAAGATTAACCACGTTACCGTCTGCATCAAGCCTAACGCTGGCAATTGGCGTTGGCGAAGGCAACGGCATTAAATTATCCCAACTTGTAGGTGGCTCTGCAATACCGCCATCGAACGCTGTTGAATAGTTTAAATAATTTGGGGCAGGATTCCTTTGATTATACAGTTTAAATAAAGATTCAGAATTGTCGTTGTTGATTATACTAAAAACATTCGTGCAAGCTGGATCATAGAAAAATTGACTAACAGTGTTTACTCTACCTACAGTACTGTAAAGAGTTGTATTGGCGTTTTGTGCAAATGGGTTTAATAAACCAACTGTTCTACCTATACTTATTGTTGTGCCGCTTGGAATAGAGGATGTTATTTGTTTGCTTAATTTTACTCTATTAACATCTCCACCTACGTTTATAACTGTTGTAAAAGTGTCTACTTGAATACCTGTGACACTTTGATCAAGATTTAAATACGGAGAAATACCGTTATTAGTTATGCTTGCAGTTGTAAAAACCAACTCATCATCTCCAACCGAAGCTGTCTGAGCTAGTACGTAGTTTTGAAAAGGAACTTTAGCTTTGTCTTTTTGAGTTTGATCAAATGGAGCAGTTGTAGTAAACTGAGAATTATAACCCACGGGAAAAGCTCCGCTGACTGAATTTGAATAACTAGGGTTTACGCTGAATTGAGCTGGATTAGTTGTTGGAGCAAACCTAAGCTCTCCAGTTGGCACGGTGGGGGTATACTTAAAGTTTAAATCTTGAACACCCACCGACATAGTACCTCCATTTGACTCACCAGTTGGGTACCACACTCCACCAGCAGCGTTAATCGTTCCGGGGGTTTGAAAAGGAGTATTTGTAAATCTATAAATAATACAGTATTCGCCAGGATTTGCAGTTCCATCTAAAACAAAGCTATCTTCTCTACTTGCCACTCTAGCTTGCTGAGCAATGGTTTGTTTTTGATCAGAAAATTGCACTTTTGCAAAAAGATTATTTCCATTAGCTGTAGAACCTGTACAAGCATTCCCCCAGCCAGTTGTTGGAACTGATTTATTAACATCAGAAACCTGAACCCAAGAGGCGTTATTACTTGCGTAATCAGTTTCTCCTGTAATTAAATCAGTAACTAAACCTCTACGATATATCTTATAATCTAATTCCACTTGACCAGCGCTCATGGTGTTTCTGTTGAAGCTAGTACTGCTATTAGACCAATCGCCGTTTGCTATAACTTTATTTGTTATTAATACTTGTCCACTTATTAAGCCTACTGGTGATATAGAACCGTTTTGTACTTCTAAATTAATTCCATCTGCAAAAGGCCCACTAGTACTCCATGAGTTGCCGTTTTTATCTAAAGGAACAACGTAATCATTTGAAGATGGTTCTGGTAACATCGCAGTAGGGGTAATTGAGCTGGATTCATTATTACCCATATTGTTGCTAAGTGGGTCGGTGTTTATATTTATTCCTCTAGGGCCCATATAAAGTACTGCAAACTTAACGTTACCAGAAGCACCTGAACTTATCGAGCCACCTAATGTTGTTGGTCTGGCTATTCTATTAGAAACCGTATCTGTTGTACACATTCTTACAACGCCATCATTTCCGCCAGCTGGTTCGCACAAACCAAAACCACCCTTACCAAACCCAGTAATCGTAGGATCAAATGTGTATTGGTAAAACCCCTGAGTTGGATCAGTTCCCTGAAAACCTCTATAATTGTAAACATCTCCTTTAAAAATATCAGTTTTATCTATATGAAAACCTCCAGGAGTTTTTTCTTGACCTACAGTTATAACTACAGATTGGCTAACGCAGTCTGTTGATATACTGTTAAACTCATTTGATAAACCGGTTGTTAATGCATCTACGTTATATGCATCAGTTACTCGCACGTTTAAAGTGTAAACACCTATTGGTAATGCGGGAGTTCCAGTTGGAAGGTCTACAGTTATGCTACCGGATTGATCTATATTGAAGTACTGACCACCAGTTAATATTTCGTAAAATATATCAGATTGAACATTAGCTCCAGATGATTGAAAAGCACCGTTTTTAGCGTTAATAGTTGCAACTGCGCTAGCTTGCTGGTCTATTGTAACGCTGTAGCTGTCACAACCACCTACAATAATAGGCTGTATATTTCCTAACCTACCAGTTATTGGAAGTGTTTCTGTAAGCGTTTGACCTTGAGAGTCAAATGAAACTTCTATATTAAATGTGTAGCTCTGCAAAGTTTCTGCATTTCTATTAAAAACAAAAGGAATACTAGGATTTTCAACAATTTTAAGTCTATACTCACCAGGGTTTCCTGTTGCTTCTAATTCAAAATCACTAAGACGCGCATTTGTAGCGCCATCAACAACACTAGTTAATGTGAGGGTAGTAGTTCCAACCAAAGGACTTCCTTGATTGTTAACCGCTGTAAAAGCGTTTGTAATATAAGCGCTATCTGGGTTTCCAGTGCCTGTCCCTGTTTGACTAGGGTTTTGATCTTCAAAATGTCTATAACCAATTGAAGTAAATCCAACAGGTCCGTCGAACCCAGTTAAAACATCGTCGTTTAAATCTGATATCAAACCAGTGGAAGCAGTTTCCCAGAATATTTCTAATTGAGATTTTATAGGTTTTGTTTCGTATACACTTAAGAAGGGTATCATTTGCCCCGTAGTTTCACCAATTGCATTAACTGTTGATATACGAGCAATTAAAGGGTTTGATTCTAGTTGGTACAAGTTTAAAGCAGCGGAACCTCTGATGTTTTCTACTCCATTTGCTAGAAAATTCAAATCTGTAGCTGTAGATATAGTGTTTACTGTATCAGCTTTTCTAGATGGATAATACTGTTTGTTTTCCTCTTTAACAAACTCAAACGTGGTTGTTGGTCTTGGGTTTCCATATATTAATTGTGGAGGCGTAAATTTTATAGTAGCATTAGTGCCTATGGCATTAAGCTCATTACTTACAACAACAGTATCTTTTAACCAGTTGTTTGGGTACAGGTCTTTAAGCGCGGTTCCGCCGTTTAAAGCCGTTATAGAGTCACCTGCAGTTATAGTGGCAAGAATTAAAATGCCATCTGATGTTGTTGAATTGTATACTATTTCGTCAGTTTTCTGAGTATTCTGCTCCGGGACACTAGTATTAAAGAGCATTTGCAAAGTGAGTCCAAAGTTTTCTACCCTACCGTATAGCTCAACGCTACTTCTAAATTGTTTTTGATCTGGACCAACTTCGGTTAAATCTCTAGGTATTTTGTTTATGTTGTCATTTATGAGAACTACATGAGCTGTCTTGTTTATTTCGTTGACAGGAAACGAAGTGGTGTCAACCCCATATTGTGTCACTGACTGAGGGTATATAAATTTTATCAAATCATTTGCTGTTACTGAAACCTGCCTGTCTAATGTGACTGATATGTTGCCAGCGTTTACTGTAACCTCTGTAACAAGTACTGAATCTGCGGTTCCAAAAGCTGCATTAAGGTTTTGAACAGTCATTCCTGTAATTATATTTTGAGAGCTTGGGGATGTAGCGAAGATTATTATGCTACCTGATGCTACAGAGCTTAGCGCTGGTACTATTTCAGTTTGAATATTCAAAACATTACTACCAGACGTTTGGCCTTTTGGATAACCATTTAGCATGCCTGGTAAATATGAATTGTAATACTGCTGTTCCTGTTGTTTTACTACAACTTTATAAGAATACCATCCACGCGCGTTTATATTATAAGCAAATCTAGTGTTAGCCACAGCAGCAGGTTGAGTGTTGTCAAACAAGTACAAAGAGTTAATTTGACCGCTTGTGGTTATAACATAAGGATCTATGCTTGTGCCTGTGCCTGTTTTAGTCAAAACCTCGACGTAGTCTGTAAACTGACCTCTCATGTAACTATCTACTTCTGGCACTTGATTTTGCGTAGGAAACAACGGATCTAAAATGAAAGTGTAAACGCTGCCGCTTATAGTGGCGGTGTTTGTTATAGCAAACCCTTCACTTGTGCTGATTGGGTTTGCATAAAGACCAGGAGTTCCTGCTTGTGTATTGTCTAAAACTGATATAGGTGTGTTGACTAAAACTCTTAACGCGTTACCAAACCACTTTTTCACGTCTAATTGATCGTTTTCGTAAGGTGAATACACCGTAGACCCGCCAAAAAGTTGACCAGCTGTTGTTACACCGTCATCATTTGAAGAAAGAACTACAGAGGATTGTCTGTTGTATTTGTCCGCTAATATAAAACCTACCTGGTAATTTCTGTTTTGTTTTAAAGTGTGATTTGGATATTCTATAAAGTTTGTAAACTCATCTGTTTTATTTTGAACACTAACGTTGTAGTTTATGGGATCAGGGCTTGTCCAAGCGTCTCTGTAATTACCATATATGACTCTGTTTCCAGAAACTTCTTGAGCTCTTGCTCTAACTGGAACTTTGTCATAAACTCTTACTGTTTGCGCTTCTGGAAGCGTTTTGTAAGGTTTTGATGATTTATAAGTGTATGTAAATATATTTGTATTAGCGTAAACTGAAGATGCTATCTCGTTTGCTGAAATAGTTTTTAAAACACTAACAGTTAGCCCTTCACTTTCTTTGTATAAAATATCTATCTCAGATACATTATAGTCACTTAGAAGTCTAGACCCAGTGGTTGGTAGAGGTATTAAAAGCTCTATATTGTTAACGTTGTTTTCAAACCAATCAACAATTGTACTTCTAAGTGCGCTTTCTTCGTTGCCGTTTATAAAATAGCCTTTTTGCTTAGGTATAAAACATATTTGAGTAAATGGAGCAAATGTAGAATACTCGTTATCGTCATAGCGTATTCTATAACTAAATCTTACGTATCTGCTTTCTAAGTAATCTGGATCACCAGACCAAGAAGTATCGCTTGATGCATCGGTCATGGTAGATGTTAAAAAGCTAACGTCTTGATTGTCTATAACTTGTATACCTAAGAAGTTGGCATTTCCAGTAGAAACCGTGACCTGGTTTGTACCTGTATTTACAGCTGTCACTTGAACATATTCACTTCCTTCAACAGTAGAGCTTATCATAAACATACCAACTGTTATACCTACAACACTGTCAACTATAAAAGTTGTAACCGAAGACGCAGCGGTTTGGTTTATTTTTGTATCTATTTTTTTAAACAACTGAATAGCATCTACAGGAGCATATTTAGCAACTGATATTTGATGCTCTGTTGTATAATATCCTGGCGTAGTTAGAGCCGTATCAATGTTTATCTTTCTTGGTTGATTTCTGTTATCAGTCCAGAATAATAAGTTTTCTATTAGATTAACACCTGTTATAGTGTATTGATTGTTTGTTGCAAGATTTAACCAATAACCTTCAACTAAAACACTAGAGGTTATATTCTCAGAATCATTGAAATCAACAAGTATAATAGAACAATAATTAGTACTAGCCGCATCGTTTATTTGCGTTTCACTGCTGTCTTCGTAATCTGTTATAAAAAATATTGCTATGTTTTTAGAATCATCTTCTATTTTACCTATACACTTAGCCGCGGCTGGAACATTGAAAGTAACAATAGCGGTATTACCTAGAACATTTTGAGCTGTACCAACGCTAGAAGATTCAGATTTACCTACGGTTATATTTAACGCATCTCTATATTCGCCAGTTGGAATAAGCCTATCGTCTAAGTCTTTGTTCATTTTAGACTTTAGAAAAGTGTTTTGAAGTTTAGCCATTTAATTTCAGTGTTTAATCCATTTAGATTTACCTCTCATCACTTGAACTATTTCATCAAGTTTAATGTTAGATAATCTTATTTTTGCATTTCTTAACTTAGCTCTACTATCTTTCTTCAATCTTTGAACAACGTATTCAGGTTGATTAATTCTAGTAGATATAATAGAGTATAGTATGTAAGCATAAAGCGCGTCCTCTGCCATCTTAGGCACCTTAGAATCCATTTCGTAAGCTAAACCATCAGAGATGTATTCTAATACAATAAGCTTTCCAACCAAATTACTAGAAAAGGACATTTTACCTTCACGTTCATTCATGTTAAACCACCCGTTAGACTGTGCTAGCTGCGGATCAAGACCATATTGTCTTCCCCAGTTCCAGCTACCCTCAAACCCGTAAGCATTTTGAAAATCAACTGCTTGATCTATGTTGTTAGCAAGCTGACCGTTTAATAAATTATCATTAGCTCTTTTCCATCTTTCTTCTGTTAAGGAAGTTCCTTCAATGTTTTCTCCAAAGTTATCCTGTGTTGGTACACCTACTTGATCTTGTATAGGTGTTTCGTAAGGACTTATTGTAAGATTATTTGCTGGATATATAATTCTTTTAACTCCTAGTTGATCTATGAAAGATACTCTCACGTAGTTTACGTAGTCTTGAGGTAATATAACACTTAAGCTTGCTGGTATATTTAATTCTTGAGACTTAATACTTCTTAATGTATCATAGCTAAATTCTTGAAGTCCTCGCTTAGCGTGAAATATAACATCGGTTCTTTTAGAATCTTGTATTAGCTTGTGATTACCAACATATCCAACTAAAAAGTTATTTACCACGTCTTTTAATGATAAGTATTCATAACCTCCATAATTATCTTCAACCACTTCGCCATACGCTTTTTCGGCTTCTGTAGACCCGTATTTACCTCCGCTTAGTAGTTTTAATTGAACTACTATATATAAACCAATAGCAGGTTCTAGACCAGCTGGAAACACAATTGCGTTATCTACAACGCTAAAAGCTGTCGTGTATTCAGCATATCCTCCAGGTAGACCAGAAGTACTAGTGTATAATTTAAAGTTATTTAAAGCGTAGCTTTCGTCGTTTGGATTCCAACTACCTAGTATTAAATTAGTATCAAACGTTGTAGCAAAAGAAAGCAAAACGCCGTCTCCTCTAAAACCTTGAGCTCCTTGATAATATTGTTGGTTTGTTTCAGTTACTAAGCTCATTTATTTAAGATTTTTCGTTTACGTTGTCTTGTTGCACTTGCTGAGAAGCTACTTGTATTATTGTAGGGTCATTTATGATAACGCCTGAATATAGTAGTATTTTTTGAACTAAGCTAGTTTGCTCTGTTGGATGTAATTCAAAATTTACAGATGTAGCAGAGTTATATATGTATTGATAATTTGTAGACTGTGAAGCAGTAAAATTCCACACAGGATTTGTTGGTTTCTTTAAATAAGTACAGCTAATATCTGACTTTATTGTAGTAGGAAAAACACTTATTTGAAAGTCTCTGTATTTATATACTGGAAAGTAGTCGCTTGGTTTTGTTATAGGTGATAGATTCAACTCTAGTAATTCACTAGGTTGAACACCTTGAACTTCTTTTTCGTCTTTATATATTACGGTGCCTAGCTTGTAGAAGTCTGAAGAGTAAGCAGAGACTGTTACTGTGAAAGCTCCTGAAGGAACAACCGCAAGTGTGATAGTTTCATTCGATATAGACCACTGTGAGTCTGATTGCTCAACTCCGTTAAAAAAAACTTTTATTAAACTTGAAGCAACATCAGAAGATGTTATTGTAGCTAACGTGTATGTAACAACAGTTGCTACGGTAGAGAATGTGTCTGATATAGATGGATTTGTCTGTGATGGTAATGTAAAATAAGGTCCTACATAATTGCAAGTGCCTGATTCTTGAAATACAGCTATTTTTTCACGTACGTTTTTAACTCTATCAGAATACTCTGAATCATTATCAGGTATTCTAAGTTGTTGATTTTCAGTTTGAAAATAAGAGTTAAATATATCTAACTGAACTTGAGTGGCTGTTTTGTTAAACTCATCAGGAGTTATGTAACCACGCTGTTCTTTGTTTAGTATCAACAAAACCGTTTGATATACTGTGTTTATATTTATAGCCATTTTTTATTTTTGTTATAATAAAAGGCCCGAGTTAACGAGCCCTATATTAGTATTACCTGTTTTTATAGTTTTTTATCTATAGACTTATAGATTTCTACTCCTTC
>TARA_B110000305_G_scaffold164109_2_pt1 | contig 10407 bp, 10 predicted proteins | sample TARA_B110000305 | Tara Oceans TARA_B110000305 (sample SAMEA4397930) | marine metagenome | biome: Polar Biome; feature: [SRF] surface water layer (ENVO:00010504); material: water (ENVO:00002006), including particulate matter (ENVO:01000060) such as... | depth 5 m | reverse complement strand
TTGTGTAAGCATTGTCTCCCCGGCTTCGCAAAAGCAGACACTTCATATTGTGCATATCCGTGTTCATGCACGACCGACTCAATCTCAAACTGCATTTCTGAGGCTAAATCATCATCAGGTAACTTCGGGGGATATCTAAAAAACCAAGTGTTTGGCTCAATAGTTAGCTGGTATATCGATATATGCTCAGGAGCAAACTCCAATACTCGTGAAAGATCAGTTTTTAGTTCTCCAAGTTGCTGCCCTGGCAAAGCAAACATTAAATCTATATTGATATTGTCAAAAATAGATTTTGCGTCGGAGATCGCCCCGATGGCTTCAGCACTGGAGTGCACTCGTCCTAACTTCTCGAGTAACTCATCATTAGTCGTTTGCACACCAATCGACAGCCTATTGACGCCGACTCTTCGATAACCCTCAAACTTAACTCTGTCCGAAGCGCCAGGGTTAGCCTCCAACGTAATTTCCGCATCAGCCCCAACCGAGCAATTTCCCTTCACATACTCAATAACCGTGCCAATTAAATCTGGGTCGAAAACGGATGGCGTACCTCCGCCAAAAAAGATTGTTTTAATCTCACGATCTTTAATCTGGTCGAGGTGCTGCTCTAAGTCCCTGATAAGGGTGTCGGTATAGCCCTTCGGGGAAACATCGCTTCTAAGAGGGTGGGAGTTGAAATCACAATATAGGCATTTTTTGACACACCAAGGGATGTGAACATACAACGACAGTGGTGGTAGACAGATCACACTCACTATCGTTATGAAATTCGTAGCATTTGAACAAGAAGCGGGGCGCAGATCAAAACAAAATAAGGGTGTGACATCAGTATGCCCCGGACTCTAACAAGAGCCTCATACTGCGTACTGCAGCACCTCTGTGGCTTATCTCATTTTTTTGGACCAAGGACATTTCCGCACCGGTTAATTGAAGGCTAAGGTCCAAAAAAAGCGGATCGTATCCAAATCCTCCCTGGCCACGTGGTTCATGAAGCACCTCCCCAAACCATCGTCCATCAGCAATCAAAGGAGCGGGGTCATTATAATGACGCACCAGCACAAGCGCGCAATAATAATGGGCGCGGCGATCAATGGCACTTCTCATTAATTCGATCAAATGATTATTATTTTGAACATCAATCGCATCCTCACCAGCAAAACGGGCCGACCTAACGCCGGGACGGCCATCAAGTGCAGATACACAAATCCCAGAATCATCTGCTAACGCAGGTAACCCCGAATTTTTCGACACATGCCGTGCCTTCGTCAGTGCATTTTCCAAAAAAGTATCATAAGGCTCCTCGGCCTCACTCAGACCAAGTTTTTGCTGACTCACAAACTCAATATCGAGACCATGAAACATCAAACTAATTTCACGAATCTTACCTTCGTTACCCGAGGCGATCGCGATCTTAGGTGGCAGCATCATGAGCACGTGCCAAAGTTTTTTTCTGCATCTCGATGAGCTCTAAAATACCCTTTTCCCCAAGGGAGAGCATGTCAGCTAACTGTGTTTTATTGAAAGCGACACCTTCAGCAGTCCCCTGTATTTCTATGATATCACCCGCCTCGTTCATCACGAGATTAAGGTCCGTGTCACAGCTGGAATCCTCTCCGTAATCAAGATCCAATAAAGCTGCGCCGGATACGATACCTACCGATATTGCAGCAACATGATGTTTGATAGGTGACTTCTGTAGCGCACCTTTTTGTAACAAATGATTTACCGCCTCACATAAAGCAACGAATCCCCCCGTAACACTCGCGGTTCGAGTACCTCCATCTGCTTCAATGACATCGCAGTCGATCTTAATTGTTCGCTCACCGAGCTCAGAGAGCGAAATCGACGCTCTCAAGCTCCTGCCGATCAATCGTTGGATCTCTTGAGTTCTTCCCGACTGCTTACCTTTTGACGCTTCTCGATCCATTCTTGTGTTAGTGGATCGTGGCAGCATTCCATACTCAGCAGTAACCCAACCTTGACCGGTCCCTCTGAGAAAAGGCGGCACCCTATCCTCAACAGAAGCGGTGCAGATCACTCGAGTTCTTCCAAACTCAACCAGCACAGAACCCTCAGCTTGCCCAATAAACCCTCTCGTGAAACAAACCTTCCTTAGACTATCAGCATCCCGGCCATTTCTGTCCATTACTTATCCCTTCATAAAAAAATCTAAAAAAGCCATCATCATTCTTTGTTACAGGTGCATCAGGCCCGTGATATCGTATCAACAATTATTAATTACTAATGAAATAGGAAACAATTCATGACCACCAGTATGACTGGATTCGCAACTGCTTCATGCACAACCGAATTCGCTACCATCGTAACGGATATCAAATGCGTCAATCACCGATATTTAGACCTCCAGTTTAAAATCCCTGAAGAATTACGGCAACACGAAGTTAAGTTTAGACGCACATTAGCCGATTTCCTAAAAAGAGGGAAAGTCGAATGCAAGATTTCCATCAATCAAAATCATGATTCAGCGCAAAAACAAGTATCCAACCAAGTTCTTCAAAACCTAAAAAAATTGGAACAAAATGTTGCGGCACAGTGTCCTGAAGCAGCAAGACTCTCCATCAATGATATTTTACGTTGGCCCGGGGCAATACAAGAGAACTCAATAGAATTAGAAACACTAGTCACGGCAGCTGAGGAAGCCCTCAGCGCCGCAATTAGCGAACTTAATATCGCTCGAAATGAAGAGGGTGAAAAACTAAAAAAAATCATTCAAGAAAAAGCCAACCGCATCAATTTTCTCATTCAAGACGTTAAGCCACGCATACCCGAGATTGTTTCATCCTATGAAATAAAATTAAAAGATCGAATCAAACAACTTAATATCGAGGCTTCAGAAGATAGAATTGCACAGGAAGTTGTGATGTACTCAACAAAAGTAGACATCGAAGAAGAAATCCAAAGACTAGAGGCACACACGTCATCATTGCTCGATATTTTAGAATCCAAGGAGGCTCAAGGTAAAAAGCTTGACTTTCTCATGCAAGAATTAAATCGCGAAGCCAATACCCTTGGAGCCAAATCGACAAATATTGGTACAACCAATATCGCAATGGAACTTAAAGTGGCAATCGAGCAAATCCGGGAACAAGTCCAAAATATTGAATAAATCTATGGCTGATATTTTCATCATTTCTGCGCCCTCAGGTGCAGGCAAATCTTCGTTAATCGACGCCTTAATTGAAAAAGATATCAGGTTAAAAAAATCCGTTTCAGTTACGACTAGACCCCCTCGAGAGGGGGAACTACATGGCAAACACTATGTATTTACTGATGACGCAGACTTTCAGAAACGTTTAAACAATGGTGAATTCTTGGAGTATGCGCAGGTACACGGCAATTGGTATGGAACCAGCAAGGTCTTAGTCGAAAGTGAGATGAAGAACAATAATGACTTAATTCTAGAAATCGACTATCAAGGTGCTCAAGTGGTTAGAAGTCTCTATACCGCCAGCATCTCTATTTTTATCCTGCCGCCCAGTAAGGCTTTATTACGTTCACGCCTTGAGAAAAGAAACACTGACAACGCCACAACGATTGAGCAACGCCTCGGAGCTGCGAGCACTGAAATTGCCCATATTACCGAGTATCAATATGTTACTATTAATGATAACTTCGATGATGCCTTAGCTGACATACAAGCTATCGTCCGTTCGACCAGACTCTCAGCGCACAGCCATGAGGGCGAACGCATCGTAAAAGACTTTTTAAAGGATGACTGATTATGGCTCGCATTACGGTGGATGATTGTTTGGAATTCATTCCGAATCGCTTTGAATTAACACTAGCGGCGAGTTTACGCGCGCGGCAAATCTCCATTGGGAACACCGCGCTTGTAGAGGAAAACAATGACAAACCAACCGTTATTGCCCTCAGAGAAATCGCGAGTGGTCAGATAGGTATCGAGATACTAGATAAAAAATAGTCAGCCCACTAGTTATAGACTCATGCTGAGTCGATAACTACAAACGCAGAAACCGGATCATCCCGGTATTTGATGTCATGGAACATGACCTTCCTACAGTGTCAAACATTATCGAAGTAGACTTAGCCTCTCCACTATTCGCACAGGCGGCGAATTACCTCAGCCCGCATGAGCTTGAAATACTCAAGGAGGCCTATCAATACAGTCGGGAAGCACACCAAGGCCAATTTCGAAAAACAGGTGAACCTTACGTCTCACATCCCGTGGCGGTATCCCAAATTCTGACGACCTGGAATCTTGACTCCCCCGCACTCATCGCAGCACTACTGCATGACGTGGTTGAAGACACCCAAATTACAAAAGGGGAAATCAGTCAAAAATACGGCCAAGTCGTCGCGGACCTTGTCGATGGCGTATCTAAGCTCGACAAAATCAGTTTTGAATCTCAAAAGCATGAACAAGCTGAGAATTTCAGGAAAATGTTGCTCGCGATGGCCAAAGATGTTCGAGTAATGTTGATCAAACTGGCTGATCGGCTACACAACATGCGGACATTGACCGTGATGCAGCCCCAAAAGAGGATGCGTATCGCGAAAGAAACACTCGAGATTTATGCACCAATTGCCAATCGCTTGGGATTGAATGACGTGTATCGTGAGCTGCAAGAACTGTCACTATCACACCTATATCCAAATCGTTATAAGGTGCTGTCAAAAGCCGTAAAGCGGGCGCGAGGAAATCGTAAAGAGCTGATTAGAAAAACTCTCGAATCACTACAGGAATGCCTCAAAGATCACGAGCTCGAGACCGAAGTATCGGGACGCGAAAAAGCGATTCACAGCATTTATCGAAAAATGACCAAAAAAACCTTATCGTTTGCTGAGGTATTTGATATTTATGGTTTTCGGGTTGTCGTTAAGGATATTTCATCGTGCTACTTAGCGCTAGGGGTACTACACCAACGGTATAAGCCTGTTCCCGGAAAATTCAAAGACTTTATTGCCATCCCAAAGGCCAATGGCTACCAAAGCCTGCACAGCACCCTCCTAAGCCCTGTCGGCACTCCTATTGAAGTCCAAATTCGAACAAAAAAAATGGATCAAATTGCGGAATCTGGCGTTGCATCACACTGGCTGTATAAAGAAACTGACGACGCTTCTCTGACGGACCTACAAACCCGCACACATCAATGGATGCAGAATTTACTGCAACTACAATCAGAACCAGGAAATGCGGCTGAATTTCTAGAGCACCTCAAATTAGACTTATTCCCTGATGAAGTGTTTGTTTTTACACCCAAAGGTAAAATCATCTCACTTCCCCGAGGTGCGACGACCATTGATTTCGCTTACGCTGTGCATACGGATGTTGGGAATTTCACCTTAGCCGCTAAGGTGAATCATGAGTCAGTGCCTTTAAATACCGAATTAAGAAGTGGCGATCGAGTAGAAGTCATCACCTCTAATCAGCCAACAGCAAACCCAAATTGGCTCAGATTTATCGTCACAAGCCGAGCGCGAGCACAAATACGTCATTCAGTAAAAAATCAGCACCATGAAGAGTCTGCAGTGCTCGGTGAACGTTTACTCAAACAGGCGGTGAATGATCTTAAAATTCAGCCCAATACGATTACTCTTGAGCATTGGAATCGCCTTGCCAAAGAATATGCCGGTAAAAATAAGAATGAAATACTGTCTGAGATCGGCTTAGGTAAACAGTTAGCAATCGTCGTGGTCCGCCACTTGTTAGCGCTGGACCACGACGAGGCAACTCAGACCAACGTAAAGAAGACCAGCTTAGTCATACACGGGACCGAAGGAATGGCTTTGCAGTTTGCGAAGTGTTGCCATCCGATCCCAGGGGACCCAATCATTGGTTACCTGAGAAAAGGGCACGGATTAATCATTCACACTCATGACTGCCCTATATCCAGAAGATCTTATAACGACCCACACAAATGGATTGATGTCGAATGGGACCCAGACTCATCAAAATCTTTCTTGGTGAAGATTTGTGTTCTAGCTAAAAACGGGCGAGGTATTCTCGGAAAAATCGCTACAAAAATTTCGGCAGCAGACGCCAATATTGAAACAGGGAACTTCGAACACAATGACAGTACGAACTACGCTGAAATCAACCTCTCCCTTATGGTGACGAACCGTATTCACCTGGCTAGAGTAATTCGCAACATTAGGTCCCTGGATGAAGTCGCTAGAATTACCCGACTCAAGTCTTAATTACGCTGAAGAAAGAACCTACGCACAAACTCGAGCCCGGACCGCTTAATACTTAAGTGGTCCGGATGTCTAAGTCGCTTGCTATGGGCGCACCATATTGCAAGTGGTAGCTACCGCGGTATCTTTAGCAGCAACGACAAAATCTGTTTTAGGACCTACTCCAGTGCCCTCAACATCATATTTGACGCCATCCTCGCCCATCCTCTTGAACGTAGAAACATATAAAGGCTGCATCAATTGATGGTTGTCCTCTCTCATCCAAACTTCGCCAGTCAACGATTCATACCGACCAACTTCTAATTGTTTTGCAATACTTAGGGGATCTGTAGACCCTGCTGCGTTAATCGATTGAACCAAAAGGTCCATCGCATATTTAAGCGTCAAGAAAAACACATCATCTTTTAAGTCTGGATGTTTATTACGATACGACTCCACTATGGCATCCGACTTGTCATCACCCACGTTGACATGCCATTGCGTCACTTGCTTCACTCGATCTACACCTGCTTCGCCAATCGCCGTAGGGCCGCCAACTATTCCTGCGTAATAGGTATAAAAATCAACGTCTAACCCGGAATCGTTAGCCGCTTTAACCAATAACGCTAAATCAGCACCCCAATTTCCGGTAATCACTGAGTCTGCACCCGATGCGCGGATTTTAGCGATATATGGTGCAAAGTCTTTAACCTTTCCAAGTGGATGTAAATCATCGCCGACGATCTGCACGTCTGGACGTTTTTTGGGCAACATAGACTTAGCCGCGTTTGAAACTGCATGGCCAAATGAGTAGTCTTGGTTAATCAGATAAATCTTCTGAATGGATGTATCAGCCGCTATCATATCGCTAATTGCCTGCATTTTCATATCGGCATCGGCATCAAATCTAAAGTGCCAGAAATTACAACGCTCATTGGTTAACGCTGGGTCCACAGCAGCATAATTCAAATAAATCATGGCTGAATCTGGGTTGCGTTCATTATGTTTAGAGACAGCCTCCGTCAATGCGCCAGCGACCGCAGACGAATTACCTTGAAAAATAAATTTAACCTTTTGATCGGCCAATTGCCTGAACGCAATTAAGGACTCCTGCGGATTCGCCTTCCCATCGATCGGAACGACTTCAAATTTAGAACCGTTGAGTACACCACCCTGCTCATTAATTTCATCCACAAACAGACGAAGCACTCTTAAACCATTTTCACCCACGTTGGCAAAAGGTCCCGAGAGGGGATCAACATAACCAATTTTGATCGTTTCCTGAGATTGGTTGCAACCTGACAACAACAGGCCAAGAACCGCTATAACACTAAAAAACACTCCCCTAATAACTCTCATGTCCCCTCCTTTAAACTTGCGTAGAAACAAATGCAACTTGCCCCAAGAATGTACAACGTGCGCGACCTCTGGTTTTAGATTTAATAATAAGACGCTGTTTCCATTATACGGCTCTATTAGTTAGCGTCCTAAACCCTGTCACACGGCATTGAACTTGGTCACCGGATTCAATAACCGTAGCCCCAGGCGTCCCCGTACTGATGACATCTCCAGGATACAAGGTGGATATATGCGAGAAATGTGATACCAAATAAAATGGATTAAACGCCATGTTAGAAACGGTATTTTCCCGATGGAGAGAACCGTTTTTCCAGGTTGCCACAGTCAGCGACATTAAATCCGTAATCTCATCCGGCGTGACCAACTCAGGGCCAAAGGAGAAAAAAGAATCGAAGTTCTTTGACTTCGTCAAGAATCGAGGATTACGCAGCAAAATATCCTCTGCGGTCATATCAATCACTAAACAGTACCCGGCGATATAACCCACGGCCGCCTCTTCGCTCACAGAATGACATGCCCTGCCAATCACCACGGCAATTTCAGCCTCAGCCGTTACCCGATTAGACTCCTTGGGGAGCACAATCGAATCATCGTATCCGATAATGGTGTTGTCACCCTTCATAAATGAAGCAGGCTCTGTTGGATGCGGCGCACCCAAGTCCTCCGCATGATTCAGATAATTCAACCCGATACCTATAATCTTTCTAGGACGCCGGTACAGCGGAGCAATACGAACAGCACCAAGAGCAACTCGATCAGGCACTTGACAGGCCTGTTCATAAATCAATGGGCTCAGCCCCGCATCAATCAACTGGAATAAAGTTGTAGGCCAGTAGGCATCAAAAACCTGATTAATCGAAGTAACAGTAACCCATTGTTTATCAACCAAAATAGCGGCATGTTCTTGATCACTCCCATCTTTAAGCGTACAAAATCTCACCCTAGATCTCCTTCAAAATAGCACTGATGAATCGACTAACTTACGGCAAAATGATGTGCCGGACAAAAAAAAGCACTAAAGGTTAACTTTAGCGCTTCATTATCTTGTGTGGAATCAAAAACCTCACAAATCGAGGTCAATGGTAGGCGGTGCGGGGGTCGAACCCGCGACAAATGGATTAAAAGTCCACTGCTCTACCAGCTGAGCTAACCGCCCACAGAAAAGTCCAGCATTTTAGCGGCTTACTCCCCCATTGGTCAACCTAACCTGCAAGACAGTTAGAGCTAAACCACCCTCTGTACTAGACGTATACAGTCGGATCATCAATCTCGGCCTCTAAAAATCCTTCCTTACGAATTCGGCAAGAGTCACAGATCCCGCAGGCAGCCCCAGAGGGGGATGCTTGATAACACGAAATTGTTTGACTGAAGTCAACGCCCAACTTGTATCCGACCTTAATAATGTCAGCTTTTTTTAAGTCAATTAACGGCGCGTGAATTCGAAACCCAGAGCCCTCAACGCCCGCTTTTGTAGCTAAATTCGCCATGCGCTCATAAGCGTCTATGTACTCAGGCCGACAATCAGGATAGCCTGAATAGTCAACTGCATTAGCCCCGATAAATACATCCTGAGCCCCAAGCACCTCTGCCCACCCTAATGCGATAGAGAGCATGATCGTATTGCGCGCAGGGACGTATGTGGAGGGGATTCCGGCTGACTTTTCAGTTGGGATCTGTTGACTGGTATCCGTCAAAGCAGAGCCGCCTAGAGCCGCCAGATCCACCTTGATAACTTTGTGCTCTGCCACGTTAAAATGACCGCACAAGCCTCTTGCAAAATTCAATTCTGATATGTGTCGTTGACCATAATCAATTGAGAGCGCGTGACATAAAAAATGCTTTGACTGCGCATAAGCAATGGTAGTGGCAGAATCTAAGCCGCCAGAGACTAAAACAACCGCTTTAGCTTGCTCAATACTCATGGAGCACAACGCCTTTTTAATTCTTTAAGCCTTGTTTGGGATGATGTTCGGTTATTGGCCACCTGATCATCAACGCAAATTTTTACCGCCTCAATTAAGTGATTTTCCGCAGCCCCACACTCACCACGCTCTAGATGAATCGTCCCCGCATCCAATAGGGCTACACAGTGCTTATTGTGATTCTTAAGGCCCGGTAACAATTGAGTCAATACAGTTAACGCCTCTTGGCTTTGATAATCAGACTTGGTCAGCCCCTTCGCAGCCCAGTACATCCCACTTTTTGCATATTGATTGTCAGGGAAAGCTCCTTTAAGGGCATAAAATAAGCCTGTGGCTTCTTTGTAACTGCCGCTATCAAATAACTTTTTCGCATATTCATAAAAAATTTTAGCGTCTTTCTTTTCGTCACTCAAAGAAGGCGCATTACTGTCGATAGAAGTTTTCAATGGTTTGATGTCTTCAGTCGCACGGGATGGTTGATCAATAGTTGCCGCTGATGGGGAAAGGCCTTCCACCAAGACTTCTAAATTTCGGCGAATGTCGCTATCAAGCAAATTAACTTTAGACGCAAGTTGATTTATGTCTCTCTTCAAAGCTTCAAATGCATCATTTAAAGTTGTCTGTGAGCTATCGCCAATTTGTATTTGCCCCTGGATTTTAGACACCTTAAGCGCCAACCCCTGAATCAAATGTTGAGCCCCCTCAAGGTCTGTCAATCTCTTGTTGATCTGGTCCAGATCGCCCCTCAGCGCTCTAAGTTCTTCGTCCATCCTTTGGCGTTGATAAAAGTCAGTTACGTCTGTCTCTCGCTCTGACTCAACGGCAGACTCACGACCTTCCTGCCCAAAAGCATACGGCACGCAGCAAGACAATAAAGCCACAATTGCCAAACTCCAAATTCGAACAGTATAAAAATTACTCAGGATTGCAGTCATCAGAAAAGAAGTGAAGTGCGGTTAGTAAACCGCCA